>TARA_R110002072_G_scaffold14272_2_pt1 | contig 154228 bp, 125 predicted proteins | sample TARA_R110002072 | Tara Oceans TARA_R110002072 (sample SAMEA4397118) | marine metagenome | biome: Polar Biome; feature: [SRF] surface water layer (ENVO:00010504); material: water (ENVO:00002006), including particulate matter (ENVO:01000060) such as... | depth 5 m
TATGTTGATGATCTGTATACTTTCGTCTTTACTGAGTTTTTTCCGAAGCTTCGAAATAAATACATCCATACTACGGGCGCTGAAAAAGTCGTCATTGTTCCAAAGTTTTTTTAGGATTACCGATCGGTCCAACACTTCATTTTTAGTATTGTTGAGGTGGAACAACAGATGCGCTTCCCGGTGGGTGAGCGACACTACCGCTTCATCTTTATATTGTAAGGTTTGCTTCTTAAACTGAAACGTATAAGCCCCAATGTAGATGTCATGTTGTGCTGCTTGAAGTTGCTTTCGCTGTAACAAACTATTTAGCCTAACGATGAGCTCTTCCATGCTAAACGGCTTTTTCAGATAATCGTTGCCACCGCTTTCAAAACCTTCCACCACATCTTTGGTCTGCGATTTAGAAGTGAGAAAAATAATAGGAACTTGTGTGTTTATAGCTCGTATCTCCTTTGCAAGTGTAAATCCGTCTTTTTTGGGCATCATCACATCTAACACCAAAGCTTCGGGTGCGGCGAGCTTGTACTGTGCTAGAGCGGTCACGCCATCTTCACAATGGATCACCTCAAAACCCTTAGTTTCTAGGCTTTCCTTTACAATGGTCCCCAGCGCCAATTCGTCTTCGGCAAGCAATATTTTTATCGGTTGGTTCATGTTGGTAACTGAATGGTGAAGGTGGTTGGTTTTACAGAAACAGAGATAGTACCGTCGTGTTTTTCAACAATTTTTTTAGTGTAATAGAGTCCGATACCAAACCCTTTTACGTCATGCGTATTTCCCTTTGGCACGCGATAAAACTTTTCAAATATTTGCTTGCTTTCAGCTGTGGTAAGCCCATTTCCGCCATCTGAAATAGTAATCTCAATGTTTCCTGTTGTTCGTTTCAGGCTCATTTCAATAATATTTCCACCATATTTTATTGCATTATCGATGAGGTTATTCAGGGCGTTTTCAAAGTGAAACACATCAATGTCATGCATCAATTCAGATTCGTTGGTAGTAAAAAGTAAGTTTTTGCCCGAGGCTAGAAACGCTTCTTTGTTGGTTGTATTCTGTAGCAATGCTACAAGATCTGTTGGCTCTTTATTTAGTTGTAATTGTTCGCTGTCTAAGGTTGCGGTTTCGAGCAGTTTTTCTACCATTCCGGTGAGTTTGTGAACTTGCACTTCGGAAATTTTAGCATACCGTTTATTTTTTTCTGGGTCATTGGCTTCGTTAAAGGTTTGTATGCCTTCAACAGCCGCACCGATGGTTGCCAAAGGCGTTTTAAATTCGTGTGTAATATTGCTGATAAGGTCATTTTTAACTTCAGCCAATTGTTTTTGTTGTCGTATAATTTTCAGCAAATACAACAAACAAGCAATGACTGCAATTGCGAAAAGTAAAGACAATAAAAATGCGATACTATTTCGTTTTAGAATCACCAGGGCAGAATTGTTGAACGCTAGCAAGAGTGTACTGCCTTCAGGCAAGAACGTTGAAGTAGCAGTTGTCGTAAGGGCATTATTTGCCATATGACCAATGGTTTCGGTTTGTTTTGAGCCTTTTTTTGGCATGTACTGCAAGCTGTACGAAGTGGGTATCCTTTTCCGAAGCAATTCTGCTGCCACTAGGGTGTCTAAAGCAGGTAATTCTAGCGAGTCGTTTTTAATAGCATATACAACTCGTGTGGTGAGCGTGGCTAAGGGGTTGTTAATAAGACTATCTTGGTTGGTTTTCCAATGTACAAACGATTTCCGAACATCATCATTTACCTGTAGCTTTTTAAACAACGTATCATAATTGGAGTTGGCATCGCCTGAAAAAACTGAAATAGACTTCATTTTTTTACGGTCTATAAGCTCAAGGTCAAAAGTATCGGCAATACCAGAATGGTCTTGCATTGTTTCATTTATTTCAATAAAGATGCTGTCTAGTTTGCCCACTTCCATATGCCTAGCCTCTTCAGAAAGCGAAATGCCCAAAATATTCTCTTCTGCTAATTCTGCATAATAGGTGTCTACGGCTTTGTCTAATGCAATTTGAACTTCATTGATAAATTGTTGTTTCGCAGCTTGGTAGTTTTTGTAATTCCAATACCCTTGAATGGCCAATGTAACGACAATAGTCGTAGCGATAAAAAACAAAATAGTGTTGTAGTGGCGATTTTGCATATGGTAAAAGTAGTGCGTAACTGTAGTGTACACAAATGGGTTAACACTCGTTAACAGTGCTTAACACAACTAAGAGGTATAATTTCTAATCTTTGTGGTGTTCAATTTTAAAACCAATAATCATGAAAACAAGTATCTTAAGTTTTGGTCTGTTTCTCTGCCTGTTTGCCACTTCTTGGGCGCAACAGTTTGAAGGAATAGCTACCTATAAAACAGATCGGAAGGTAGATCTAAAAATGGAGGGCGACATGGATGACGCTACGCAGGCGAGCATACAAGCGCAGTTAAAGAAACAGTTTCAGCGCGAGTATACCCTAACTTTTAAAGGCGCCGAATCGTTATATGAAGAGGTAGAGAGTCTAGAAAAACCTTCACCCAAAGCAGCAGCGGGAGGCATACAGATTATGGTATCTGGCGGAGCAGATGTATTGTACCGAAATTTAAAGAATAACCGTTTCAGAACGCAGACTGAAATTATGTCGAAACCATTCCTTATAAAAGACACGCTTCAAAAACGTGATTGGGTGTTGGGGAAGGAAACTAAGAACATCGGAAACTATACGTGTTTTAAAGCTACGTTTACCGAAGAAGTTTCAGAACAAATCATGAGTAGTGAAAACGATAGTATTGTTCAAGAAAAAAAAATGCGGACGACCACTGCTTGGTATACGCTAGACATTCCGCTAGGTCACGGACCCAGTGAATTTTGGGGGCTGCCTGGGCTCATCCTAGAAATAAATGATGGCGACCTTACCATTCTATGCTCCAAAATTGTGCTAAACCCTAACAAACCGGTTGAAATAGATTTGCCAACTACTGGTAAAGAAGTGACACAGAAGGAATACGAAACAATTCAACAAAAAAAGATGGATGAGATGATGGAGCGATTTAAAGGAGACGGCCGTCGGGGCGACGGAGAACAAGTGCAAATACGAATTGGAGGATAGACAGTAATGGCAATGAAACCTTCGCCAAAATAATTAGTCTAAGAATTTTGTAACAAAAGCGGTACCTTGGTACTAACTAGACACAAAATACTTTTACTATGAAACTTTATTCCTTTTTAGCTGCTCTATTGTTCACTTTTGGCGCAATGGCCCAAGATATTAGCGGCAAGGCCTATTACGAGTCGAAGACTACCGTAGACATGGAAAACTTTGGCGGTCGTGAAATGAGCGAGCAGATGAAGAAAATGATCGCTGAACGTATGAAGAGCATGTTAGAGAAAACCTACATTCTCACTTTCAACAAAAATGAATCGATTTATAAAGAAGAGGAAAAGTTAGAAGCAGGTGCCGGGGGTGGCTTCGGAATGATGATGAATAGCTTTTCGGCAGGTGCCCAATACAAAAATTTAGAAAACAACCAGATTCTGGAAGAGCGAGAGTTCTTCGGAAAACAGTTTTTGATAAATGACACGATTACCAATCTTGAATGGACGGTGACCGATGAGAAAAAGATGATTGGAAATTACCTAGCAGTAAAAGCTACGGCCATAAAGAAAATTGACGAAAACGATTATAGTATGGCACGTCCTAGAAGAAGGGATCGTGACAAAAAGAAAGACGAAGAAAAATCTGAAGAGACTGAAAAAGTGATTGAAGAAGATTCAGAAGAAGGCGATGAAGCTGCTTCTGAAGATGAAGAAGAAAAGAGTGATGACCCGATGGACAATATTGAAATTCCGAAAGAAATTGAAGTGACAGCTTGGTTTACACCACAGATTCCTGTGAGTAACGGTCCGGGAGAATACGCCGGACTTCCAGGTCTTATTCTTGAGCTAAATGTGTACCGAACCACCATCTTGTGTTCGAAAATTGTACTGAGTACTAAAGCCGGCGACGCCATTGAAGCACCTGAAAAAGGCGAAGAAGTGACACGCGAAGAATACAATAAGATCATCAAAGAAAAAATGGATGAAATGCGTGAGAATTTTAGAGGCGGTGGCGGTCGTAGAGGTGGTGGCCGACGCGGATTCTAATATTTGATTAAACATATTTGCCCAACGGGCATACCAACTAACTAACTATGAAAAAATTCCTTTTTGCAATTATTGCATTGCTATCGCTATGCACCGTTACGGCCCAAAGCATTAAAGTGCGTGGGGTCATAAAAGATACAGTCTCACAACCTTTAGAATTTGCAAATGTGGTCGCTACGGTAACGAGCAGCGGTGCTATAGAATCGTATGGAATCACCAACGAAAAGGGGATGTACCAATTAGATCTCCCGAAGGGCGAAACCTATACCTTAAAAGCAAGTTTTTTAGGGTATGATACCCAAGAAAAAAGTGTAACTGTACCGGAAGATGGCGATGATATTACACTCGATTTTGTGCTAAAATCGCTTGCTGCGGAATTAGACGGTGTTGAAATTACCTATGAAATGCCTGTTACCGTGAAAGGTGATACCATTGTGTACAACGCCGATAGTTTTACCACGGGAGACGAACGTAAATTGGGCGATGTGATGAAAAAGTTACCCGGGGTTGAAGTGAATGAAGATGGAGAAATTCAGGTAGAAGGGAAGCCCGTACAAAAGGTCATGGTAGAAGGAAAAGACTTTTTTGATGGCGATTCAAAACTCGCAACTAAAAATATTCCTGCCGACGCCGTAGATAAAGTAGAAGTACTTCGGAATTACAACGAGGTTGGGCAAATGCGCGGACTCGGAAACGACCAAGACAATGTGGCCATTAACATTCGCTTAAAAGAAGGGAAAAAGAATTTTTGGTTTGGTGAGGTAACCGCCGGTGGTGGTACCGTAGGAGAAGATGAGGTAGGATATCTCGCTCATCCGAAGCTGTTTTATTACAGTCCGGAGTACAGTTTAAATTTTATCACCGATTTCAACAATATTGGCGAAGTACCGTTTACGTTTCGTGATTATTTCAACTTTACCGGAGGTTTCAGAAACTTCAACAGAGGTGGCGGTACAAATTTTTCAATCAATGAAAGCGACTTGGGGTTTGCAGTTGCCCAGAACAATCGGGCCAATGAAATAGAAACCAAGTTCTTGGCAGGGAATTTCAGTTGGAAAGCATCGAATACCTTAGATTTAAGTGGCTTCGGAATTTTATCAGACAACCGAACCAATATCGTCACTAATTCTATTCGCCAATACATCGCTTCGGGAACTACTGAAACTACGGCAAGTACCAGCGACCAACGCAGCCAGTTGGCCATGCTAAAACTAAGCAGTGTTTACAAACCAAATACCAACTTTCAGCTCGATTATGACGCATTGGTAAAGACCTCAAAAGTAACTGAGCAGGACAATACCTTATCGCAATTTGAAGGTGTGACCAACGATATTGAAGAAAATCTAGAAAACAAGCCAGCATCTATCAACCAGAATGTGAATGCGTATTACACCTTAGACGATAAGAATATTTTTGCAGGGCAAATTCAGCATTTATACCAAGATGAAGATCCGTTTTATAACGCGATTACAGATATTTTACCTTTTGCGGGAATCATTCCCGCAGATACCACCCAGAACCGTTTCAATACCAATCAGCAAAAAAACGTCATCACCAATAAACTAGATGCCAAAGTTGATTATTACTATGTGTTGAACAATACAAGTAATTTAAACCTGACGCTGGGTACAACTTACAGCAACCAGTTGTTCGACTCAAATATTTTTCAGGTATTAGACAATGGCAATCAAATTAATTTTAATCGAACGCCACCTATAGACGGGGAGCAATTGCCCTTGGTGAACGACGTGAATTACACCTTTGCCGATGCATTTTTAGGCGCCCATTACAAAGTGAAGACGGGACAGTTTATTTTCACGCCAGGGCTTACATTGCACAACTACGATTTAAAAGATACCCAATTGGGGACCGAAAACAGCCAGAACGACTGGATGGTGTTGCCAGACTTTAATGCAATCTGGAATATCAAGAAGAGTGAGAGTTTACGATTTAACTATTCGATAAATGCACAATATTCAGATGTGAACGATTATGCAGAAGCATTCGTATTTAGCAATTACAACCGTTTGTTTCGCGGAAATAGGAACTTAGAAAATTCACTTTCACATTCGTATAACCTAACGTATTTTAGTTTTAATCTGTTTAACTACACCAATATCAGCGGAAATATTAACTATACCAGACGTATTAACGGATTCAAAAGTGATACAGAGTTGATTGCAATTAACCAAGTGAGCAGCCCATTTAATATTGACAGCAATTTTCCGGACGAGACCATTTCAGCCTTCGGAAGATTTAGCAAGCGCGTTAAAAAGTTGCAGTTTAGTTTACAGGGGAATGTTGCTTTGAACAAGTCGTTTAACCTGATTAACAACGCAGTTTTGGAGAGCGAAAGTCTTACACAGAGCTATAACGGAAGTGTACGCAGTAGTTTTAGGGAATGGCCAAATTTTGAAGTAGGGTACCGCCTCACCGTGAACAATTATGATAATGGCGGACGTGAGCAAACGTTTTTTACCCAGCGTCCGTATGCCAATGTAGACATCAATTTCTTAAAAGATTTTACACTGAGCGCCGAATGGGATTACTACAATTATTCGAATGAAGAAAATACGGTAGAAAATACGTATTCCTTTTTTAACGCAAACCTGTATTACCAAAAGGGTGATAGCCCTTGGGAATTCAGAATCCAGGCCAACAATATCTTGGATACCGAATTTACCAACAACGATAGCTTCAGTGATCAATTTAACACCACTTCACAATATTTTGTGTTACCTCGAATCATGATGTTAGTGATTAAATACGACTTATAAGCAGCTGAAATTCAGTTAAGTTTACAAAAATAGGGCAACTGCCCTATTTTTTTGTGCGCTGTTCTCGCCTAGTTTTACTTCTGTAAAAATCAGACATCATGAGACAGCTTACTTTATTATTGCTATTTGCAACAGGAATTATGTTTGCCCAACAGTACCCAATGGGTATGGATTGGGACGAAGAGTCGTACCGGAGCATTCCGTACAAAGCACAATTTACCAGTGCAACTTATGACGATTTACCAAAATCGGTTTCTTTAGAAAAGTGGTCGCCTACTCCAGGCAACCAAGGCCAGTACGGAACCTGCGTAGCGTTTGCAGCCGCATACGGGTTGCGCACCATGATGTTGGCAAAAGACCGTAACATGACCAACAAACAAGAAATTACAGCCAACGCACTATCACCTTCTTATGTATATGCACTTATTAAAAAGGAGGATGATATAGCGTGTAACAAGGGTGCCAATCCTAAACTAGGCCTTGAGGCACTAAAGGTTGCTGGAGCGCCTAGTTTAAACACCTTGCCGTATCAGTGCAATCCAAGTATTTCAAAAGAGGCGCAGATGGAAGCCATCGATTATCGAATTCGCGATTACCAAACCTTGTTCTTTTTTGATGTGCAAGAACCTGGTGTAAAAACAAATACCACCAAAAAAGCACTGGCTGAGGGATATCCTATTTTGTTAGGGATGAAACTTCCTGAAAGCTTTTTTAAAGCACAGAAGGTCTGGCGGGCAAAGCCTGAAGATAAAGGGACAATGGCCAAGAAGCATGGTTACCATGCGATGGTTGTTATTGGCTATGATGATAACTATGAAGGTGGGGCTTTTAGACTGCTGAACAGTTGGGGAACCGGCTGGGGTGATGCGGGTTATATCTGGGTGCCCTACACAGAGTATGAAGAGTGGGCCATGGGAGCGTTACAGCCGTATAGTTACTACAAAAAGAAGGAGGAAGAGAAGCGTCCAGATGTAACGCCAAAACCAAATCCGACGCCCATCCCAAAACCAGAGGTGGTTCCAGATCCAGACCCAAACCCCATTGCGGGCGAATTACCAAAAGGAAGCTTGCGTTTTGAGACCAATACGGGTAGCCCAATGCAGGTAAGCCGAATTTCTACGAGAAATCTCGTGGTTGAAGATGATGTTGAAGGTGAAGATTTGGTAGCGTATAGAATGACCCAAGGATATCCTTCAGGAACGCGTTTCAGATTTTACCTTAAAAATGAAAACGAAGGGTATATCTACGCCTTTGCGACAGACCTTTCGCAAAAAATAAATAAAATACTGCCGTATGAAGACGGAATGTCGCCCTTAATTGGTGCCAATTCTGAACTAGCCTTCCCAAGCGAGAAAAAAGTAATTAGAATGGATGATAACCCAGGCACTGATTATTTGCTCATTTTATTTAGCCAACAAGAGTTGAACCAAGCAGAACTGCTGTCAAAAATGCAACAAGCATCTGGTGGGCTCACTTCTAAAATTAAGTCGGCATTAGGCGATAAGCTAATCGATAAAAGTCAGGTGAAATATCAATCTGGAAATCCAGGATTTGAGGTAAAAGAAGGTGCACAAGGTTACGTGGTACCATTAATGGTTGAAATAACACATCAATAGTATGAAAAAGATTCTTTTAAAAATCGTATTGCTATTGGTGACGATTTCAGCAATAGCACAAAACCAAGACATTGTGGTGCAAAGTATGCACGCAGAAGGCTCAACGTACGCGCTCGTTGACAACACTAGAAAATTATTGGTCACCTATGGTTATAAAGACCAGACCTTGAAATTTTGGAATCGAGATTCAGGCTTGCTCTACCATACCGAAGATTTGGGTGGCTATGCAGGTGATTTGGAAATCAATGAAAAAGACGGGAAGACCTATGTGCTGATGAGCAATACGGTTCTTGTTTACGATAATACGACCTTTAAAGAAATTGGGCGTTATCCGTTAGGGCGTATTCATTCGATGCACTTTCATAAAGTGGAAGATTTAGGGTATTTAATGGTGTATGCAGACGATGTAAATGGAGCAAAGGCATTATACGTGCTGGATGAAAATGCCAAAGAATTTTTAACTACACAAGTACCCGTTTTTCCGGGCGAAGGTGAAATCAGCCATTTTGAAATTAACAGCACCAATTCACATATGTGGATTGCCACGAATTTTATGGAAAATTATTTCTATTCATTTGAGACGGGGAAATATTTAAGCACTAAAGACTATGTGTTGGCTTTGATGGATGACGGGGATGCGATCATAGCACAATATTCCTACGATGAAAAAAAGGCTTCGCTTTATAGGTATAATTATTTTACGCAGGAAGAACAATGGTCGCTGACCGTTCCTGCAGATTTACCCTACGCTACGGTGACTCCCTACAGAGGCGATGTGGCGATTAACAAAGATAAAAAATCACTATGGGTGGCTCCTGGCAGTAGTTTGTTGGTAGAATTAGATGCCAATTCTGGATATATCATGGGGAAGATATATCGGGAAGAAGATAAACGTGCTATGTTGAGTGACGGTGACTTGCTCTATGTGCAGAGTGGTGTGACCAAGCCATTTGCCAAATTTAAAAGGTACGAAGCACAGCCAATCACCCAATATGGTTTTAACTTAATGGAAGCCAGCCATATTGAAACCATCCAGAACAGCAATGAAACTGAGTTGGTGACCACAGATTATTATGGGCATCCGTATTCGTTTTTGTTCAACCAAGCTACCACGCGGTTTACAAAATATGCTTTTGAAAATGCTAATACCATTCAGTATAACAAGCTATTGGTAGATTCGGAAAATAGAAAATTTTATGCGGTCCCCAACGGAAACCTACCCATACAGGTTTTAGAAACGGGAAAGGCCAAAAGCGCAACGTCGGTCATACGAAATGTTGCCAATGCACAGCACTATGATTTTGAGCCAGGAAAACAATTGATGGCCTCTTTGGGAGGAGGTGCTTTGCGAATTGTTGATGTAGCCAACAACACAGAATCTTTTGTAAAACTTGTAGGGAGTGAAATCCCTTATGGCAGCCACATGGTAGACCTTTCACCTTCGGGAAATTATGTGGTGTACGCAGAACGAACCCAAAGTGGGGGTCAGTTTGACGGACAAGCATTGATATATCTGGATTATTTGACCAAGCAAGAGTTGTGGACCAAAACAGATCGTTATTCGGCTGCTTTCCATATTAACAATGGAGCAGAGTTATTGCTGGTGAATGGTGAGATTCAACAAGTGGAAATCGTCGATGCTCGAACGGGTGCCATAAAAAGAACCTTTCCTATAGATCAAGGAAAAGCGATCAAGATGGGCGAATTGTCACCCAACGAACAATATCTCGTTTTTACCGGCTACCAATTACCAACCTCGGTGTATGATGTACAAAAAGGCAAGCGGGTGAACCAGTTTAAAAGTAGTATGTTCGACTATTTTGACGGCGGATTTGTTACTGAAACAATTGTGGCAGTGTCTGCATCTGGGGCTATAAAATTTATCGACATCCTTAAGAATAAGGAAGTATTGCGAATGTATATTTTTCAAGATGACGAATGGATTGTACATACCCAAGACGGATTGTTCGATGGTTCCCAAGGTGCGTGGGATCGCGTTGCATTTGCCAACGGAAACCAAAGTATTCCTTTAGAAAGTGTGTTCGATAATTTTTACACTCCGCGGTTGATGCATAAAATTATCAATGGCGGCACGGTAGAAAAACCAGATCGCGATATCAAAAACCTAAAAAAGGCCCCAACAGTTCAAATTTCCTATAAAGAAGGATCTAGAAATTTAGTGGTTGAAGACGACAAAAAAACCATTACTACCCAAAATGGGACTGGAGAAATAACACTGACAGGAAATCCTAACGGCGACAAAATTGTAGAATTGCGCTTGTACCAAAACGGTAAATTGGTTAGCAATACACGAAATTTAATAGTTGAGGATGATGTTCCCTCCAATTCGAACACAAAAACGTATCCTATCGCCTTGGTAGAAGGAAGCAATGAGTTTGTGGCCATCGCTGTGAATTCGCAAAATACGGAAAGTAGACCTGACAAATTAGAAGTGATATACCAACCAGCCAAGGTAGATTACCAGCCAAAAGGTATACAGGCACATATTATGGTGGTGGGTATCGATGCTTATAAAAACCCAAAATACAATCTCAATTACGCAGTTGCAGATGCAAGTAGTTTTATGCAGAGTATCCAGAATGGCGTAAAAAATATCACCTCAAAGGTACACGTATACGAAGTAAAAAACGATCAAGCCGTTCGGGACAATATAATTTCAAAATTTACCCAAATTGCCAGCACGGCAAATCCACAAGACATTTTCATTTTTTATTACGCAGGACATGGAGTGGTGGCGCAAGATGGTTCAAAAGAGTTCTATCTAGTGCCGCACGATGTAACCCAATTGTACGGAGATGACGGCGCTCTAAAACAGAAGGGAGTTTCCGCTAAAGAGTTGAAGCAGATTTCTAGCGGGATACCGGCGCAGAAACAATTGTTCATTTTAGATGCATGCCAGAGTGCTGGGGCTTTAAATACTGTGGCACTACGTGGTGCTGCGGAAGAAAAAGCCATAGCGCAGCTAGCGCGAAGTACAGGAACCCATTGGCTTACCGCTTCGGGAAGTGAGCAATTTGCTACAGAATTTGACGAATTAGGCCATGGAGTCTTTACCTATGCGTTGTTAGAGGCGCTTTCCGGGAAGGCAGATAGCGGCGATAACCGAATTACAGTAAACGAAATCAAGGCCTATATTGAAAGTAGAGTGCCTGAGATTTCAGAAAAATACAAGGGAAGTCCGCAGTACCCATCTAGTTTTGGGTTTGGACAAGATTTTCCAGTAGGAATTAAAAACTAAAAGTTATGAAACATATAAAGAGAATTTTAGTGCTAGGAATAGCAACGTTGCTCATGGCCTGTACTTCGTATGGCGAAAAAGTGACCTATAATGGTACCGAAGTGTATTACACCGAAGAAGTTACTAAAGAAACAGCCGATGCCGTTGGTGCCTATTTGGAAGAAATGGAATTTGCAGATGGTAGCTCAAAGTCGGTGCAGATCACCAAAGATTCTATCTATAATTTTAGGATGGTCACACAAGAAAAATACCATGAAGACACGTCTATGGACATTAGCTTTCAGGCATTGGGCTTCTTGTTATCTACGGAAGTGTTTGAAGGTGAACCCATCAACTTTGTAATCTGCGATAATACCTTTACGACTGCTCGAACACTTTATATTGAAGGTTCTGATGCTGCGGAAGAAATATAGCAGAAGGGTATTGGTTTTTTGTATCTTTCTAAAAACTTCCTGTCATGCGAAAGATACTTCTGGGAATTGTAATTGCACTGGTCATTGTTTTTTGTTTGCGCTATTGTGAGCACTTAAAATACGAACGGGAACAGTTGCAGGCCGATACCTCACTCATTGAAGAACAAATAAAGAATGTAGGGAAACTTATTGTTACCGAAGGTAATTACGCGCAGGTGTTTACGTATAAAGACACCGAAAAATTAATGGGTTTTATAGATGCCAATAAAAAAGCATTGGTGGTTGTAAACGCAGAAGCAACCATATCATACGATTTGAGTAAAGTTGTGACAAAAGTGAACCCAGAGACGCAAACCGTTACGATTACAGAGATACCTGAGCCCGAACTAAAAATTAATCCGAATATCGAGTACTACGATGTGACACAAGATTATTTTAATCAGTTTGAAGCAAAAGATTACAATGTCATTAATAAAAAAGTAGAAGCATTGTTGCGTAAAAAGATATTGGCCAGCGAATTGGTCTCGAATGCAGAAAACAGACTTATTTCAGAGCTCCAGAAAATATACATTTTAACCAACTCGATGGGGTGGACGCTACGTTACAACCAAACTGAAATTACAACCGAGACGCAGCTCGAAAAAATCAAATTATAATTTATTTTGGAGCGATTTCCAGCCACCACCGTTTATCGCTTCAACCCCATGTTTGTTTAGGGTTTTGGCAGCATTGCCACTTCGCATCCCGCTAGCACAATACGTGATTACAGGTTTGTTCCATTTTTTTATTTCTGAAATTTTTGCTGAAACTTCCTGCACGGGAATATGCTTAGCACCTTCAATATGACCATTATTCCATTCTTCTTTTGTGCGCACATCTAAAAGAACGGCCCCTCTTTCTTTAAATTCCTGAATGTTCTTCGTTTTATTTCCGAATAAAAAATTGAGTAGTCCCATAGTGTAGTGATTGTCTATGCGCATTAGTTGCGCATTCGGTTTAAGATACTTGCTGATTCTTGGTAAGCAACTGAAGGCCGCCATCGATGAGGTGGGCTACTGAAGCTCGTTTTTCTTTTAATTGCTGAAGATAGTCGTAAACCTCTTTGTTTCCTGTCAGTTCATAAATCTCAAGAGGCAATAACCAGTCGTACGGGAATTGCTTGCTAACTTTCTTAAATATTCCGTTTAAGGTATCAGCATTTGGTTCAATTGTGGCAGCTGGAGGTTGTTCTTCACGAATTGCCCGTACCTGTGCATATAGGTTGTTCAACCCTTTTTCAGAAGCCGAAAGCGCTTTGGTATCACCTAAAGTACTTAATTGGTGCGCTACCAAATCGAAACTCAGATAGTCGGCCGCCCCAGCAAAAGCCGAAACTATTTCTTTTCCCACAGCCATATCGAAGTCGCCATCTTCGGGTGAGAAAAGCGTTTCATCTTTGTAAGTCACCAAACAATCTGTAAACTGAATGAGCATAAGTTCGCCCTTTAGGTTACGCATCCCAGTGACGTTCATCCCCTTTACTTTAATACCGCTCTCAAATTCAAATTCGATGGGCTTGCCGTCGTAGAAGTTATAGGCTGCCAAATCGCGCGGACCCATATTCTCTATCGCCAAATTGATGCCTTTTAATTTGCCTAATGGTGATCTGAAACCATTTTGATGTCTGCTTACGCCATGACCGATTACTTCAGTTTCTCGATATGCCAAGGCTGTTTCTCCTTCTGTTTCAAAATACACCACTTCGTTGTCTTCGTTGCGTATCATTCTTGAAAATACGCCAGAAATCTGCAAACCTGTTGAAATTTCAATAGTACCCAACTGTTTACTTTCAATTAATTTGTTCAACCCGCGCCAACCTCCTTTCCGAACCGCCATGGTATTGGCAAATTCTTCTAGAACTTCCTGTAGATAGGCAAAATCTGGAGTGACATACAATTGTGGTTGTGGTTTTGTAATGTCAAAATCTTGGTAAGCAGCTTCTATGCTATAGGGCTTTTTTTCTACCTCTTCTTGCATACACCATACACTTTCGCCTATAGATGAGAGTAGTCCGGCACCATATATTTTTGGGTTTTCTACCGTTCCTACGAGGCCATATTCTACGGTCCACCAATGTAGGTTACGGATGAGGGCTATTTCCGAAGGTGTTACTTTTTTATGTTGTAATTGGGTTACTTTATTTTCTGCTTCTGAAATTTTAGTGTCTGGAGTACCTTCCGCTTCTTTTAAAATAGATAATGTTCGCACAGCTTCGTACAACTCCATATCGTGGGCACTACTAATAGCTTTAGCACCAATTTCACCAAAACGTCGCAAATATTCGGCATAATCTGGACTCGCAATAATAGGTGCATGTCCCGCTCCTTCGTGAATGATGTCTGGTGCCGGGGTGTATTCAATGTTTTCTAATTGGCGAATATCACTTGCAATGACCAAGACTTTATACGCCTGAAACTCCATGAAGGCATTCGGAGGGATAAATCCGTCTACAGCAACAGCGGCCCAACCAATTTCTTTTAGGATACGGTTCATTCCATACATAGACGGAATATGGTCTATGGAAATGCCCGTTTTTTGCAGCCCTTCTACATAACTTTCATGGGCAACTTGACTGAGGTAGGCTACATTTTTTCGCATTACATACCGCCAAACCGCCTGATTTATTGGCGTATAATGGTCGTAGTTTTGTGGTTTTATGTACTGCTTCAGGTGTGGTGGCAGCCTGTCTAACAGTTCATTGGTTTCAATGCGTTCTTCAATCATGTGTCAAAAGTAGGAAGTATAAACGATAACTTACAACAAAGGTGGCAAATTGCTGCCATTTTTTAATGTCTTTTGAAAAGCTTCTTGTATGATGGTCTTTCAGGTTGGGTGCTTTTTTTTATCTTCGTTTTAATGAAATCTACCCGAAAAGAAGAAATTGTTGCCGTGGCCTCTGGTCTTTTTAAGGAGAAAGGATATAGTGCAGTTTCAATGCGTGACATTGCACAAGCCATGAACATGAAGGCGGCAAGTTTGTACAACCATATTTCAGGTAAACAAGAGATTTTGTCTACCCTTATCGTTCGTGTCGCAATCGAGTTTACAAATGCGATGGAAACTGTAATGGCTCAAGAAAGTTCTCCGATTGAAAAAATTGAAAAAATCATCGAGTTTCATATTGACATTACTGTGACGTATGCCGAAAACATCGCCGCCCTGAATAATGACTGGATGCACTTGGAAGGCACCGATCTAAAGCGCGTTGTGAAGATGCGTGAAGATTATGAAGAAAATTTCCGCAGTATTATCAAACAAGGCATTAATGAAGGACGCTTGCGGCCAAATCATCCCGAAGTGATTTTATTTTCTATTCTCTCTACCTTACGAACGTTGTATCTCTGGAACGAAAAGCGAGGAAAAATGGACGTGAATATATTGAAAAAAGATATGGTGTCAGTACTGTTAAAAGGAATCGTTTAGCTTTTGTTAAACTCCTTGCAGTTTTAACTAACAATCGTTAGTTTTGTCGTATAAATTAGCAATCTATAGCTTGTGGCGACCTTTCATACTTTATCGGTAAAAGACATTTACAAAGAGACAGACGATTGTTCTGTGATTACATTTAATGTTCCTTCGGAATTGGAAACAGAATTCAAATTCCGGCAAGGGCAACACCTTACCCTTAAAGCTGATATTAACGGAGAAGATGTGCGCAGATCGTATAGCTTGTGTTCTGGACCCGTAGATGGCGAATGGAAAGTAGCTGTTAAGAAAATATTGGGCGGTAAATTTTCAAGCTTTGTAAACGATTCCTTACAGGCGGGTGATACACTTGAAGTTATGTCGCCTAGTGGCACTTTTGGAGTTGAAGTAAGTCCAGAAAAAGCAAAGAATTATTTGTTTTTTGCCGCAGGAAGTGGAATCACGCCAGTCTTATCCATGGTAAAAGCGCATTTGGCGTCAGAACCAAACTCAACATGTAAGCTGTTTTACGTGAATAAAACAGCAAAATCTATTATCTTTAAAGAAGAATTGGAACAGCTTCGAAATCAGTATTTTGGTCGCTTCGAAATTTACTATTTCCTGACCAAAGAACGTCGCGATATCGAATTGTTTAATGGAAGGTTTGACGACGAAAAGATGGCGGTACTTTCCAAAACATTTATCGACATCCCAGATACAGACGAGGTATTTCTGTGTGGCCCAGAAAAAATGGTAGAATTCGTATCGAATTATTTAGTTGAAGCTGGCTTGCCTAAAGATTTAATTCATTTTGAACTCTTTGTGAAAGGACTTTCAGATGAAGACATAGCCCGCCAAGAACGGTTGGCAAAACAAAATGTAGAAGGAACCGAAGTAGTAATCGTTGACGGCGGTAAAGAATTTGAATTTACGATGACTAAGGAGTATGACAATATACTCGATGCCGCATTAGGTGCAGGAGCCGACCTACCTTTTGCTTGTAAAGGCGGCGTTTGTAGTACCTGTAAATGTGAAGTGTTGGAAGGTGCCGTAGAGATGAAAATAAATTATGCCCTCGACGATAAAGAGGTGTCACAGAATTTGGTTTTGAGTTGCCAAGCGGTGCCAACTACAGATCGAGTTAAAGTTGATTTTGATGTGTAAGGACATTTTAAAATAAAGAATTATGAGTGAGAAAGAAATAAAAAGTCTAGAAGAGATCTTTGAAGCGCGCATTGCACGTGATGAAAAGATAGAGCCCAAAGATTGGATGCCCGAGAAATATCGGAAAACACACATCCGTCAGATTTCCCAACATGCGCACTCTGAAATAGTAGGAATGCTACCAGAAGGAAATTGGATTACCCGAGCGCCTTCCTTGCGAAGAAAGGCTGCTTTATTGGCGAAAGTTCAGGATGAAGCAGGTCACGGACTCTACTTATACGCCGCTTGCGAAACGCTTGGTGTTTCTAGAGATGAACTCTTTGAGCAACTCCATTCAGGTAAAGCGAAATATTCGTCTATTTTTAATTATCCAACCATTACTTGGGCCGATATGGGTGCCATAGGTTGGTTGGTAGATGGGGCAGCAATTATCAATCAGGTGCCGTTGTGTAACACTTCTTTTGGTCCGTATGCTCGTGCCATGGTACGTGTATGCAAAGAAGAAAGTTTCCACCAAAGACAAGGATTTGAAATCATGCTGAAACTTTGCAACGGAACGCCCGAACAAAAAGAAATGGCACAAGATGCTTTAAATAGATGGTGGTGGCCAAGCTTGATGATGCTGGGGCCCACAGATGCAGAGTCTATCCATACCGAACAATCCATGAAGTGGAAATTGAAGCGAAAAACAAACGACGAGCTACGCCAACAATTCATTGACCAAACCGTACCACAGGCAGATGTATTAGGGCTCACGATTCCAGACCCAGATTTAAAGTGGAACGAAGAAACTGGTCACTACGATTTCGGTGAAATTGATTGGGATGAGTTTTGGCAGGTGGTGAAAGGTCACGGTCCGTGCAATAAAAAACGCATGAAAGATCGTGTTAGTGCTTGGGAAAATGGAGCATGGGTACGAGATGCTGCCATGGCGTATGCCGATAAACAAGAAAATAAAAAAGTTGCGAAAGCAAGTTAAAACAAACGTTATGTCAAAAAATTGGCCCCTTTGGGAAATATTTGTACGAAGTAAAAACGGATTGGAACATCGTCATTTTGGGAGTCTCCATGCCGCTGATGCGGAGATGGCACTTGCCAACGCTCGCGATGTCTACACCAGAAGAAGTGAGGGTGTGAGTATTTGGGTGGTAGAGAGTAAACATATTACCGCAAGCAATCCGGCTGACAACGGGGAGCTCTTCGAGCCTGCCCAGGACAAAGTATATCGCCATCCTACCTTTTATGATTTGCCAGACGAAGTGAAACACATGTAATAGTTTGTCACCTTGAGCGCCCGACAGAACGAATCTTTCGAGCTGGCAGTCGAAAGGTCTCAAACAAACTCAGTAAAATTCTCAATGAATAATAAAGATTTATACAACTACATCCTCGGTATCGCCGACAACAGTCTAATCCTAGGTCAACGCCTCGGAGAACTCTGTGGTCACGGACCTACACTAGAAACTGATATCGCAGGTACTAACATCTCATTAGACCTTATCGGTCAAACAAGAAGTTATTATCAATACGCGGCAAAGATTCAAGGCGAAGGGAAGTCTGAAGACGACATTGCCTTTTTGCGGTTGGAACGCGATTATAAAAACGTGCTCTTGGTAGAGCAGCCCAATACCCATTTCGGCTATGTTATGGGCCGTCAATATCTTTTTGATGTGTACCATTTACTGCTTATGCAAGGATTGGCCAATAGTGCTGATGAAACTTTGGCTGCTATTGCGAAAAAAGGAATAAAAGAAGTGAGTTACCACAAACGTTTTTCTGGCGATTGGGTGAAACGATTGGGCGATGGTACCGAAGAAAGCAATGAAAAAATGCAGGAAGCCATTGACGATTTATGGACCTATACCGACGAGTTGTTCGATCTTACAGAATCTGATGAGAAGATGATTTCCGAAGGAATAGGAGTAGATACCAGCGCTTTTAAGAATCAGTATTACGATGAGGTGACTGCCTTGCTTAAAGAAGCCAATCTCAAGATTCCGGAAGGCAAATATTTTATCCGTGGTGGTAAAAAGGGAGTCCATAGCGAGCACATGGGGTATCTGCTAGCCGACTTGCAATACATGCAACGCACCTATCCAAACATGGAATGGTAAAAATTCACTCATTTATGACCCTCACCGAACCACATATCGATCCGCATTTAATTCCGACATTGGAAGAGGTGAGTGATCCGGAAATACCGGTTTTAACCGTTCTCGACCTTGGGGTTATTCGAGAAGCTGTAGAGCAAAACGGCCTTATTAAAATTAAGCTCACTCCAACATATAGTGGCTGCCCAGCGATGGATGTAATTGGTGATGATCTTGCCGCTGCCTTCGCTAAGCAAGGGAAAAAGGTCGAAGTAGATTTGGTGTTAGCTCCGGCATGGAGTACCGATTGGATCAGTGAAAAAGGGCTTCGGAAAATGGAGGAATACGGAATCGCGCGACCTTTAAAAGAATCGGCCGATAAAGATGCGCTACTAGGAAATAAAAAATTAGTAAAATGTACCAACTGTGGTAGTACAAACACACATTTGGTAAGTCAGTTTGGCTCAACGGCATGCAAAGCATTGTTTCAATGCGACGACTGCCAGGAACCATTTGACTATTTTAAATGTTTGAAATAAATATGCTTTAGAAGCTCCTTCCCCTCTTTTGGGGAAGGTGGGTTTTTCGTTTTTTACGGAAAAGCCGGAAGGGGTAAAAACAGAAAATAAATTTATTGTATGAGCCAACCAATAACAAAAATAATAACCAACGGTGTTGCAACACTAACCCTAAACCGTCCCGAGGTATTCAATAGTTTCAACAGGGAGATGGCACTTCGGTTTCAAGATTATCTTGATGCATGCGAAGAAGATGACGATGTGCGTGCCATTGTAATTACCGGAGCTGGCAAGGCCTTCTGTGCCGGTCAGGACTTAAAAGAAGTCACTACCCCTGAATTAAACCCAGGCTTCAAAAAAATTCTGGAAGAACATTACAATCCAATCATCACAAAAATTAGAACTATTGAAAAACCGATTGTGGCAGGGGTGAACGGTGTGGCTGCAGGAGCAGGTGCCAATATCGCTTTGGCTTGTGATATCGTCATCGCGAGTGAACATGCTGGCTTTATTCAGGCATTTAGTAAAATAGGTTTGGTGCCCGATAGTGGTGGAACGTATTTTTTACCACGACTGATTGGCTTTCAAAAAGCATCAGCATTAATGATGCTGGGCGATAAAGTGTCCGCTCAAGAAGCAGAACGCTTAGGAATGGTCTATAAAGTAGTTTTAGCAGAAGAATTCGAAGAAACCATTCAAAACACAGCGATTACATTGGCTAAAATGCCAACAAAAGCCCTCGGAATGACCAAGCGATTGCTTAATTATGCCATGACCAACGATTTGGATGAGCAATTGTATAACGAAGGTAAATTACAAATTGAAGCCGCCGAAAGTGAAGATTATCGCGAAGGCGTTGCTGCTTTTGTTGAAAAGCGTAAGCCGAATTTTAAAGGAAAATAATAGCCAATGTCACCCTGAGCATGCCTGTGCTGAGCGCAGTCGAAGCATCAAAGGATCTCATAACGTATTATATGACAAATATTAAAAACGTAGGAATAATAGGCGCTGGAACTATGGGGTCGGGTATTGCACAAGTAGCTGCAACTGCTGGCTGCAACGTGAAATTATTCGATTTAAAACAAGAGGCACTTGATAAAGCTAAATCGAGTCTCGAAAAAATCATGAATCGCTTGGTGGAGAAAGGGCGAATCACTTCCGAAGAACAACATCGAATCCAAGAAAACATCAGCTACGTTAGTTCTTTGAAGGAATTGGAAGATAGCAATATGACCATCGAAGCTATTGTTGAGAATTTAGAAGTAAAACAAAAGGTATTTCAAGAATTAGAGGGATATGTTGATGATGACTGTATAATTGCTTCAAATACTTCTTCGCTTTCTATTGCTTCTATTGCAGCTTCTTTAAAAAAGCCAGAACGCTGTGTTGGGATTCATTTTTTCAATCCAGCCCCGTTGATGAAATTGGTGGAGGTAATTCCGGCAATCCAAACAAGTGATGCAACGCTTAAAATTTCCGAAGAAACCATTCAAAACTGGGGGAAGGTAGTTGCAGTTGCCAAAGATACGCCTGGATTCATTGTGAACCGTGTGGCACGACCCTTTTACGGAGAGGCGTTGCGGATTTACGAAGAGGGAATAGCCGATTTTGAAACTATAGATAGGGCTATGAAAGAAGTGGGCGGATTCAGAATGGGGCCTTTCGAACTAATGGATTTTATAGGTAATGATGTGAATTATACGGTCACAGAAACCGTGTTCGCAGCCTTTTATTTCGATCCGCGGTACAAACCAGCCTTCACCCAAAAACGTTTTGCTGAAGCTGGATACCTGGGAAGAAAATCAGGAAGAGGATATTACAAGTACGATGCTCAAGGTAAAATCATTTCCCGTCATGCTGAACTTGATTCAGCATCCCATAAGAAGGAGTTTTCAACAGAAATTTTTGAACGTATTTTAGTCATGCTTATTAACGAGGCCGCAGATGCACTGTTTTTGAATATCGCATCTGCCAAAGACATTGATAATGCCATGACCAAAGGCGTGAATTATCCAAAAGGGTTATTAGCTTGGGCAGACGAAAAAGGAATCGATTGGTGCGTGTCTAGTATGGATGCGCTATACGATCATTATCATGAAGATCGGTATCGATGCAGTCCGTTATTAAGAAGGATGCGTGAGAAAAACCAAAGCTTTTTTAAATAAAATAATAAGTCACCTCGAGCGCAGTCGAGAGGTTAAAATGTAGCATAATAAATTAATGAAGGGAAACTTAATTCCATACAAAATGCTCTCCCAAGACGCTTTCAGTAGTTGGCTGGGCATTGAAATTGTGAAAAGTGAGGTAGGTAAAGTGATTGTGGGCATGACCATTCGTAAAGAAATGCTCAACAGCATGAACAAAGCCCATGGCGGAATCACCTATTCTTTGGCCGATACTGCTTTTGGTTTTACGGCGAACACCCATGGGAATTATGCGGTGTCTATAGAAACGAGCATCAACCATATTGAAGCGCTGGAAGAAGGAGATTACATTACGGCCGAAGCAACAGTGGACCTTCAAAAAACGAAAGTGGGATTTAATGTTGTGGAGGTAAAACGAGGCGACCAATTGGTTGCACTTTTTAAAGGTGTGGTATATCGAACCTCTAAAAAATGGGAAGAATAGAATCTAGAATGTAAAACCAAAAAATGTAAAATTTTACATTTATCATTTAAAATTTAAAATTTGAAAGAAGCATATATTATAGACGGTGTTAGAACACCCATAGGAAATTATAAAGGAACCTTAGGTGCTGTACGGACAGACGATTTAGGCGCGCTGGTGATCAAGGAAGTCGCAGCTAAAAACACCAGTATCCCATTAGAAGCTTATGACGACGTCATCATGGGATGCGCCAACCAAGCTGGTGAAGACAATCGAAATGTAGCCCGTATGTCGCTGCTGCTGGCAGGACTGCCCTTCACCGTGCCCGGTGAAACAGTCAACAGACTGTGCAGCAGCGGACTCTCAGCCATTATCCACGCCAATAGAGCGATTAAAGCTGGAGACGGAGATGTATTTATCGCTGGAGGGGTAGAAAATATGACCCGCGGACCTTGGGTGATTTCTAAAAGTGCTTCACCCTTCGGAAACGATAGCAAGATGTACGACTCCTCTTTCGGGTGGCGCTTTATCAACCCAAAGATGCAAGAATTGTACGGTACCGATGGTATGGGCGTTACTGCTGAAAATTTAGTTGAAAAGCACAACATTTCAAGAGAAGACCAAGATGCCTTTGCTTACCGTAGTCAGATGAAAGCAGCAGCGGCTCAAAAAAATGGCCGTTTAGCAAAAGAGATCGTTCCTGTAGAAATTCCACAACGTAAAAAGGACCCGATTGTATTTAAAGACGATGAATTCATCAAACCCAATACAACCAAAGAAATTTTAGCAAAACTGCGTCCCGCTTTCAAAAAAGAAGGAGGTAGCGTAACCGCTGGAAATGCTTCTGGACTAAACGACGGTGCCGCAGCAACCATTATTGCTTCAGAAGATGCTGTAAAAAAATACAAATTAAAACCTTTGGCAAGAATTGTATCTTCTGCAGTAGTTGGTGTGGAGCCACGTATTATGGGTATTGGGCCTGTAGAAGCAAGTAACAAAGCACTGGAAAAAGCAGGACTAACCATGGAAGATATTGATATTATAGAGCTAAACGAAGCTTTTGCATCACAGGCTCTGGCGTGTATCCGGGAGTGGGGATTGGCAGATGACGATCCAAGAATCAATCCCAATGGAGGTTCAATTGCCATAGGTCATCCACTCGGTGTAACAGGCGCTAGGATTGCATATTCTGCGGCGCTCGAGCTACAAGAAACAGGTAAAAAGTATGCGCTCGTAACCATGTGTGTGGGTGTCGGACAAGGATATGCCGCTATTATTGAAAACGTAAATGTGTAGGGCGTTCCCACGCCGTGGGCGTGGTCGGGCTTTCGGCAGTCGCTTTTTGCGTTGTCACCTTGAGCGCAGTCGAAAGGTCTAAGCAACGCAAAGGAGCTCCAACAAAGCCTCTATCCCTAACGCAAAAGAAAAACAACCATGAACAAAACACAACATTACATACAAGGCCAATGGCAATCCGGACAGGGCGAGGGCGCTCCAGTGTACGATTCTATTACGGGCGAACATTTTACGAGTACAACGGTTGAAGGACTTGACATCCCTTCCATTTTACAATATGGCCGAGACAATGGCGAAGCATTGCGAAAAATGACCTTCCAACAGCGCGGAAATATGCTCAAAAGCCTTGCGCTCTACCTTACAAAAAAGAAACAAGCTTTCTACGAAATTAGTTACCGTACTGGTGCCACAAAACGCGACAGTTGGGTAGATATTGAAGGAGGTTTCGGAAACTTATTCGCCAATGCGTCCCTTCGAAAATTGTTTCCCAACCAAGCGTATCACGTAGAAGGTGACCCAATCGATTTATCCCGCGGAGGGCGCTTTATGGCACATCATATCATGGTGCCCAAAGAAGGCGTTGCGGTACACATTAATGCCTTTAACTTCCCAGTTTGGGGCATGCTAGAGAAATGCGCTGTAAACTGGATGGCCGGAATGCCAGCCGTGGTATTGCCTGCTCCGCAAACAGCATACTTAACAGAAGCTGTTGTTAGAGAAATTATCGCTTCAGGAATTCTGCCCGAAGGTGCACTACAGCTTATTTCAGGTACGGCAAGAAATATACTCGACACAGTTCAATCTCAAGATGTGGTTACCTTTACTGGTTCAGCGAAAATAGGAAGACAACTAAAAAACCATCCACAACTTATAGAAGAGTCTGTACCATTCACGATGGAAGCAGATAGCTTAAATGCAGCTATTTTAGGGAAAGATGCCGTTCCAGGAACGCCGGAGTTCGACCTTTTTATCAAGGAAGTTCGAAATGAGATGACCACCAAATGTGGGCAAAAATGTACGGCCATTAGACGTATCATCGTTCCGCAGAATCTACTGGAAGATGTGCAGATAGCACTTGCCAATCAGTTAGATAAAGTAACTATTGGCGATCCGCGTTTGAAAGAGGTGCGTATGGGAAGTTTGGTGAGTGACGCACAACGAAACAGCGTAAAAGAACAAGTGGCAAAGATTGCTGAAACAGCAAAAATGGTCTACGGAAATTTTGACGATTTTGAAGCGCTTGGAGCAGATTCGAAAAAAGGAGCTTTTATTAAACCAATTTTGATGCGCGAAGACAATCCGCTGCAAAACGAAGCTGCACATATCACTGAAGCTTTCGGCCCCGTTAGCACACTCATGCCTTATGATACCCTAGAAGACGCCATTACCTTGGCAAAAATGGGGAAGGGTTCTTTGGTCAGTTCCATTGTTACCAACGATGATACCATTGCGAGAAATTACACAGTAGGAGCAGCCAGCCATCACGGACGGATTTTAATTTTAAATCGTGAATCTGCCAAGCAAAGTACAGGACACGGTTCACCACTGCCAGGATTAATCCATGGTGGGCCAGGACGCGCAGGCGGAGGTGAAGAAATGGGCGGTATGCGTGGTATCAAGCACTATATGCAGCGATGTGCCATACAAGGAAGTCCGACTACCTTAACTGAGGTTACAGGTATTTATCAGCCTAAAGCCGATTATAAAGAAACCGAAAAGCACCCTTTTGCCTATCATTGGGAGGATATCAAACCCGGGATGTCGCTAAAAACACACAACCGTACCGTTACCGATACCGATATTGTGAACTTCGGAAATCTGACATGGGATCATTTTTATGCGCATACCGATATTACTTCCTTAGACGGAAGCATCTTCGAGAAGCGCACAGCCCATGGATATTTTATCATTTCTATGGCGGCAGGTTTGTTTGTATACCCCAACAAGGGTCCGGTAGCAGCGAACTATGGCTTAGAAGAAATTAGGTTTTTGAGACCTATTTATCACAATGACACTTTGTATGTCCGCCTTACCTGCAAACAAAAGGTTGATAGAGACAGCCGCGGAAAAGAGCACCCTAGCGGGATTGTAAAGTGGTATGTTGAAATTTTCGACGCTAATGTAGATGAAGCCAATGCTGTTTTGCCCGAAGGCGAAGAGAAAGAAGATCCGTTGGTGTGTATTGCTACTATTTTAACAATGGTAGAGAAAAGACAAGAAGTTTTTACCGAAATGACCACAGAGAAAATTAAATCATGTCTCGTTAAACTTCAAGAAGATACCAAGCCAAAATGGGGAATCATGACACCACAGCACATGATTGAACATCTGGAATACACCTATAAAATAGCTTCAGGTGAAATTCAAGATTTTGAAGTAGCAACACCTGAGAAAATTTTAGACAAAGTGCGGGACAGTTTGTATAATTTTAAAAAGTTTCCGCAGAACACAAATTTCCCGTTGTTGGAAAAAGACACATTAGACACGTTAAAACACCCTGATCTTCAAACCGCAAAACAGAAATTTTTAGATCAACGCTATAAGTACTTAGCATTTTTCAAAGAAAACCCAGATGCCATTTTGAATAACTTAGTATTTGGAGAATTGAATAAATATGAATGGTACTTATTAGAACGAAAACATTTAAATCATCATTTCGAGCAGTTTGATTTGGTATAGAAAAAATTTGTCTGGTCGAGCGCAGTCGAGACCTAGAATTTACTATTAAAATTAAATCATAGAACTAAATATGACAGCACCCTACGTAACAGAAAATATAAAAAACGGAATTTCAACCATCGAATTCTTCCATCCTGCACACAATAGTTTGCCAGGCGATATCCTTGCCAAATTAGCCCAAACAATTACAGAAGCAGGAGAAAATGAAGCGGTAAAAGTAATTGTTCTAAAAAGTGGTGGCGATCGTACTTTTTGTGCAGGTGCCAGCTTTAAGGAACTTATCAATATCAACGATGCGGAGACTGGGAAAGTATTCTTTAGCGGATTCGCAAACGTGATCAATGCCATGCGAAAGTGCCCCAAATTTATTATAGGGCGTATTCAAGGAAAAACCGTGGGAGGTGGAGTTGGTGTTGCGAGTGCAACCGATTATTGCATGGCTACAAAATTTGCCGCCATAAAATTAAGCGAACTGAACATAGGCATCGGTCCGTTTGTTGTTGGGCCCGCAGTTGAGCGAAAACTTGGCTTGTCGGGAATGAGTCAGATTGCAATAGACGCCAACAGTTTTTACGATGCAGAATGGGCTCGCCAAAAAGGATTGTACGCAAAGGTGTATGATTCTACAGAAGAGTTAGACGTTGCAGTTCAGGAATTTGCAGAAAATCTGTGTAATTACAATCCAGAAGCCATGAAAGAAATGAAGAAAATCATGTGGTCTGGAACCGAAAATTGGGACGAATTACTGGCTGAACGTGCCGTTATATCGGGTCGTTTGGTATTGAGTGAGTTTACCAAGGAAACCTTGAAACGATTTAAGTAACTATTAAAGACGAAAGGACGAAAAGAGTAAAAGACGAAAAGGATGAATTGATGAAGCATAATTTTAGAAAATTGGAGATTTGGAAAGAATCTCGAACACTTGTAAAAGATACTTATATGATGACCAAAAAGTTTCCTTCATCTGAAATATATGGATTGGTTAGTCAAATTCAGCGCTGTTCAGTTTCTATAGTTTCTAACATTGCAGAAGGGTCGGCCCGAGAATCTGACAAACATTTTCTACAGTATCTGGAAACGGCTCTGGGTTCGTCATTTGAATGGGAAACGCAATTGATATTGGCATATGATTTAAATTATATTGAAGAAGGATTTTTCAATAAACAGGTTTCTAGAATTCAAAAAATACAGGCTATGATTTCAAATTTTAAAAATAGACTATTATGATTAATTTGATTTCGTCTTTTTTGTCCTTTTTTCTTTTAATCGACATGAAATGATATACAGCTTTAAAAACCACATCCCAGTAATCCACGAATCCAGTTTCGTTCATCCCTTAGCGGCGGTAACAGGCAATGTAATCATAGGAAAAAACTGCTATATCGGTCCTGGCGCTGCCATTAGAGGCGATTGGGGTGAAATTATTTTAGAAGATGGGGTGAATGTACAGGAGAACTGTACGGTACATATGTTCCCAGGTAAAAGTATTGTGCTAAAGAAAAGTGCCCATGTAGGGCATGGAGCCATTATCCATGGTGCAAATTTGGGCGAAAATTGTATGATTGGGATGAATAGTGTTATTATGGATGGTGCCGAAATTGGCGAGGAATGTATCGTTGGAGCCATGAGCTTTGTAAGAGCTGAAACGGTTTTTCCAAAAAGACAATTAATAGTAGGGAATCCCGCAAAAGCAATCAAGGAAGTTTCCGAAGAAATGATTGCCTGGAAAACTGCTGGCACTAAACTGTACCAGCAATTGCCTGCCGATTGCAATGAAAGTTTGAAAGAAGTTGAACCATTGCGGGAACTACCAGAAAACAGACCCGAACAGGAAGATTTTTATAGTACGTTGTCAGAACTAAAAAGAAAACAGAATAACTAGGTCACCTCGAGCGCAGTCGAGAGGTTGCTTATAGATAGATAAAAGAAAATGTCAAAAACAGAATTTAAAATGCCCAAAATGGGTGAAAGTATTACCGAAGGCACCATCATAAATTGGTTGGTTCAGGAAGGCGATTCGTTTGAAGAAGGAGATATTCTGGTAGAAGTTGCCACAGATAAGGTAGATAATGAAGTACCTGCGCCTAGTGCCGGGACTATGATTTCGCATAAAGTTTCAGCAAAAGATGTGGTGCCCGTAGGAGAAGTAATCGCAATACTCGAATTAGAAGAAGGTGCCGCGAAAAAAAATATGAATTTTGAGGAAAAGCAGACAACTGCGCCTCAAAAGAAACAGGCTCCAAAAAAGGAAAAACCTTCTGCTTCTAAGTCAAAGAACTTTAAAGTAAACGAAAACCTTTTTATCTCTCCTCTGGTAGATACTATGGCCAGAAAAAATCATATTTCGTACGAAGAGTTGGCTCGAATTTCTGGAACTGGAAAAGACGGTCGTCTGCGAAAAAGCGATGTAACTGCCTATTTAGATGAAGGCAGGCCTTTTCAGTTTGCTCAGGCTGTTCCTGAAGTATCGGGTTTTCAAGTACCCGACTTACAATTTGATAAGGGCAAAGGTAAAATTGTGGAAATGGATCGTATGCGGGAAATGATATCAGATCATATGGTATATTCAAAGCATACTTCTCCCCACGTGACCGCCTACGTAGAAGCAGATCTTACCGATATGGTTACGTGGCGGAACAAAAACAAAGGTCCCTTTCAAGAGAAATACGGAGAAAAACTCACATTTACGCCGCTATTTATCGAAGCCGTGGCAAGTGCCATTAAAGACTTCCCGATGATCAACTCTTCCTTAGATGGCAAAAATATTATCGTGAAAGAGGAAATTAATATTGGAATGGCAACTGCCTTGCCTTCAGGAAATTTAATTGTTCCCGTAGTAAAAAATGCGGATTCAAAAAAATTACAAGAATTAGCAGCCGATACAAATGTGCTCGTTGCTAAGGCAAGAGATAATAAATTGAAAGGTGATGATACTAAAGGAAGTACTTTTACCATTAGTAATGTGGGTACCTTTGGTAGTTTGATGGGGACCCCAATTATTAATCAGCCAGAAGCAGCTATCTTAGCTACAGGAATTATCAAGAAGCGTGCTGAAGTGATTGAAAAACCAGAAGGAGATACGATAGAAATTCGTAGCATGATGTATTTGTCGCTATCATTTGACCATCGCATTGTAGACGGATATTTGGCAGGTTCGTTTTTGAGAAGGATAGCAGATAATATGGAGGATTTCGATGTAAATAGAACCATTTGATGGTATACAATTAAAATGTCATTTCGAGCGAAGTATGAACGAGAAATCTCAATCGATATATGAGATTCCTCCTGCGTCGGAATGACATTGAGACTTAAAATTTATTATGAAAATAAATAAAAAAATACTTTTACAAGCCTTCAAAAATTTAGTCACCGCGAAGGCCATGACCGAAATTTACGAAGAAAATTTTAAGGTAGTTTCAAAATATGTACACGCCACCTCTCGTGGTCATGAAGTGATACAAACTGCAGTAGGGATGCAATTGCAACCTCAGGATTATATGTTTCCGTATTATCGTGACGATGCCATGTTGTTGTCTATAGGGATGTCTCCGTACGAATTGATGCTTCAGGTGTTGGCAAAAAAAGACGATCCGTTTTCGGCAGGTCGTACCTATTACTCGCATCCTAGTTTACGCGACGACGATAAACCTAAAATTCCGCATCAAAGTAGTGCTACCGGTATGCAAGCAATACCTGCAACGGGTGTTGCCATGGGGTTTTGGTACAAGGAGGCTGAAGGAATAGACAAGGTCACCCTGAGCGCAGTCGAAGGGTCTCACGACCATCCTGTAGTGGTTTGTTCGCTAGGCGATGCTTCGGTCACAGAAGGGGAAATTGCGGAAGCCTTCCAAATGGCGGCGCTTAAACAATTGCCAATTTTGTATTTGGTTCAAGACAATGGTTGGGATATTTCGGCTAATGAAGCAGAAACGAGAGCTCAAAATGCAGCTGAGTATGCAGCAGGATTTCATGGTTTGGAAGCCATTTCGATAGATGGAACCGATTTTGAAGAAAGCTATAAAACGATTGAAGAGGTCATCGAGAAAATCAGGAAGGAGCGCAGACCATTTTTGGTGCATGCAAAAGTTCCGTTATTGAATCATCATACATCGGGAGTTCGTATGGAATTTTATCGCGACGACCTAGACGAAGCCCGTAGCCGTGATCCGTATCCGAAGCTAAGAAAATTACTATTGGATACTGGTTTTTCTGAAAAAGAGCTAGACGAAATTGAAGCCGAAGTTAAAAGGGAAGTCGAAAAATCGCTACAACGTGCGCTAGATGCAGATGATCCTACTCCTGAAGATTTATTCACACATGATTTTGCACCCACGCCCATTTCCGAAGAAGTTGGAGAACGATCACCCAAAGGTGGCGAAAAAGTGGTCATGGTAGATTGTGCCTTGTTTGCCATTGAAGAGCTCATGGCAAAACATCCAGAATGTTTGCTGTACGGCCAAGATGTTGGGGGAAGGCTAGGGGGTGTGTTCCGTGAAGCAGCTACCTTGGCACAAAAGTTTGGTGATAATCGTGTGTTCAACACGCCCATACAAGAGGCATTTATTGTAGGTTCTACCGTGGGCATGAGCGCTGTAGGACTAAAACCGATTGTAGAGGTTCAGTTTGCAGATTATATTTGGCCGGGGCTTAATCAGCTATTTACCGAAGTTTCACGAAGCTGTTACCTTTCTAACGGAAAATGGCCTGTTTCTATGATTTTGCGGGTACCCATTGGCGCCTACGGAAGTGGAGGACCTTATCACTCATCATCGGTAGAAAGTGTGGTGACCAATATACGCGGACTCAAAATTGCGTATCCGAGTAATGGGGCCGATTTAAAAGGATTGATGAAAGCGGCTTACTACGACCCGAACCCTGTGGTTATTTTTGAACACAAAGGATTGTATTGGAGTAAGGTAAAAGGCACAAAAGGAGCCACAAGTTTAGAACCGAGTGAAGACTATATACTTCCTTTTGGAAAAGCTTGGGTATTGCAAGAAATCTGGCCGCAAGACGAAGAAGAAACACTTTCCATAATTACCTACGGAATGGGCGTTCATTGGGCGTATAATGCCACCAGACAATTAGACGTTACAGATCGGGTAGAAATTGTAGATTTACGAACCTTGCACCCCATAGATTGGGATACTATTTTTAAGAGCGCCAAAAAATGCGGAAAAGTACTGGTGGTAACCGAAGAACCTTCAGAAAATGGATTTGCCCGAAGCATTCAGGGGAAAGTTCAAGAAGAATGCTTTCAACAATTAGACGCGCCGGTACTGCTTATTGGTAGCGAGAACATGCCAGCGATTCCGTTGAATTCTACGCTAGAAGAAACAATGATTCCTTCCACAGAAAAAGTGAAAGCAAAGATTGAAGAACTATTAGGGTACTAAAAAAAGTCCAGCACGTGGCTGGACTTTTTCTACTATAAAAATAACGATGTTACCTCTTATAAATAACTTCGGCATCTTTAACAGTCGCCGGTAAGTCGTTCATTGAAGCTACATACATATTATTGTTATTAAAAATTCGGTCTGGTTTTTCACCAATGACAATATACTTTACGTCTAAGTCAGGCGCGTTCAGGGAAACTTGATCTTGCACACGCAATGTTTTGTCTCCAAGAGTGCTTTCTAATGCCGTAAGACTGGCAATAACGTAAAGGCGGTTATTGGTAGCACGTATTTCTTGAATTTTAATTTCGTGTTCCACATCTTCTACTTCGGCTTCTACGATTAGCTCTTGTTCATACTTTTCTGTATCGTCGGGCATATCGATGTCTATTGTCGGGACTTCAATTTCTTCTTCTTCCATCACGACAACAACTTTAGGCACTTCTACCATTTTGGTAGTGGTACTAATATCTACATCAGCCCAATCGACATCAAATTCAGGTAGATTCCCTTCTTCAACATCAACTTCAACATCTACTTCTGGGAGTTCTGTTTTTCCTTTTTTATCGATATCGCAGCTCGAGGTGAACAATGCGATAGCGAATAATGGTATAATTAATTTTTTCATTTGGATATGGTTTAATCATTTACTACGAATGCGTGGATTACTCCAGGCAGCCAAAAAATGATGGTTAATATTAAGTTTATTAAGAAAGTACTGCTCAAGCCATGCTTGAGAAAAACAGCAAGGGGTGGTAACAGTATATTTAGAATGATAGTTAAAATAGACATGTGTTTAGATTGTTTTAAACAAAGCTATTTATATCATATTCAAATTATACTAAAGAATTCTTATTTGACAAAAGGTTAACGCAAAACCATAATCCCTAAACATTTTTAACGTTTTTTAAGTTAAATAATTTAGATAATACGATATCGATTTTGAAGAAATGTTAATTGGTGGAAGCACCAGGGGGGTATTCCGCTAAAATTTCAGCAACAATTTCACGAATCTTAGCTTCGCGTTTATCGATATCACTTCCTGTATAAAGTCGTGATCGACCAACGCCTTGCCATACCAATTGGTTTGTTTTGGCATCTAATAAGTCGATGTACAAACTTCCTTCAACGGTAGTAGAAACTGAACTTCCGCCAAAGCCGCCACCCCACCACGGGTTCCAACCCCAGCCCCAGCCAAAGTTGTTATTGTATACGTCTACTCGCTCTCGTTCTTTAGTGAAAATGCTTACCAACAATGAAGGAGTCTCAGACTTGGTCATGCCTTTTGCAGCTAAATTAGCCTCTATGGCTCTCAAAATACGACGCTTGTCTAAATCGCTAATTTTAGCCTGATCGATACCAGGCTTGTAAAAAGCATACGAGTTATAAGCGTTAAAATCTACAGCACGGTCGTAGTCTGTTGCAACTCGCACCGAGGTGCAGGATGAAACCAACACAACTAGTAAAAGGATTGGGATAAATTTAAAAATCTTCATAGCAAATAATTTTAAAAAAGTGAATCGTCTACAAAATTTGGAAGCGTTACCTTTAAGTCTGGAGTGCGTTCCATTTCGCGCTTGATAGCAAAAATTGCTTCCTCATTTCTGGCCCAACTTCGTCTTGCGATTCCGTTATTCACATCCCAGAAAAGCATACTTTGTAAACGTCGTTGTGCATCTTTACTACCATCAAGAACCATACCGAATCCGCCATTAATCACTTCTCCCCAACCAACACCACCGCCATTGTGAATGCTTACCCAAGTTGCACCACGAAAACTGTCGCCAATTACATTATGTATGGCCATGTCTGCGGTAAAACGGCTTCCGTCATAGATATTGCTGGTTTCTCGGTAAGGAGAATCTGTTCCAGATACATCGTGATGATCACGCCCCAATATTACCGTACCGATGGTTCCTTCGGAAATTGCCTTATTGAAAGCACTCGCAATTTTCATTCTTCCCTCGGCGTCTGCATAGAGAATTCTAGCTTGGCTACCCACCACTAACTTGTTTTCCTGTGCTCCTTTTATCCAGGTGATATTATCTTGCATTTGCTGCTTGATTTCATCTGGAGAATTTTTCATGATCTCTTCCAAAACCTCACAGGCAATAGCATCTGTTTTAGCTAAATCCTCTGGCTTTCCAGACGCACATACCCAGCGAAAAGGCCCAAAGCCGTAATCGAAACACATGGGCCCCATGATATCCTGTACATACGAAGGATATTTAAAGTCGATCCCGTTTTCGGCCATGATATCTGCACCCGCCCTAGAGGCTTCCAAGAGAAACGCGTTACCATAGTCGAAGAAATACGTGCCCCTTTCGGTATGTTTATTTACTGCTTTTGCATGTCGAATCAAGGATTTCTGTACTTCTTTTTTAAATTGTTCAGGATGGTTGGCCATCATTTCGTTGGCATCTTCATAACTCATGCCTACAGGATAGTAACCACCCGCCCATGGGTTGTGGAGTGAAGTTTGGTCACTTCCTAAATCGATATGGATTTCTTCATCGTAAAAATGTTCCCACACCTCTACCACATTTCCATCGTAAGCAATCGACACCGTCTCTTCGGCGGCAAGTGCATCTTTTACCCGGGTAGCCAATAAACGTACGTCTGCAATTACCTCGTCTACCCAGCCTTGGCTATGGCGTGTCTTGGTTGCTTTTTCGTTCACTTCTGCACAAACGGTAACACATCCGGCAATATTTCCCGCCTTGGGTTGTGCACCGCTCATACCGCCTAAACCGGATGTAACAAAGAGTCCGCCTTTGGGCGATTTTTTTATTTTTCTGAAACCGTTCAACACTGTGATAGTGGTTCCGTGAACAATGCCCTGCGGACCAATATACATATAACTCCCTGCGGTCATTTGTCCGTATTGGGTCACACCAAGCGCATTAAATTTTTCCCAGTCGTCTGGTTGTGAATAATTAGGGATCATCATTCCATTGGTAACCACAACTCTTGGTGCATCCTTATGCGAAGGGAACAATCCAAGCGGATGTCCAGAATACATCACCAAGGTTTGTTGGTCTGTCATTTCAGCTAAATACTGCATGACCAAACGATATTGCGCCCAATTTTGAAATACGGCCCCATTGCCCCCATAGGTAATGAGCTCGTGTGGGTGCTGTGCTACAGCATGATCTAGGTTATTCTGAATCATGAGCATAATGGCCTTAGCCTGGGTACTCTGTCCAGGATACGCATCGATAGGTCGGGCATAAATTTTATGGTCAGGTCTAAATCGATACATATAGATTCTACCGTAGGCATCTAATTCTTGTTTAAATTCAGGTAGTAAAGTGCTGTGGTGGCTTGACTCGAAATAACGTAGGGCATTCTTTAAGGCAAGTTGTTGTTCTTCCGCAGAAAGTATTTTCTTCCGTTTAGGCGCATGGTTCACTTCTGGGTCGTACAATTTTGGCGCAGGTAGTTGTGCGGGAATGCCTTGTAGTAGTTCTTCTTTAAATGTCATATCGCTTGCTGTAGTTACTAGTATAAATACGCTGTATAAAGTTGCGCTTAATTTTTCTTTTTACTTTTATTGAACCCGTATGGGCAATGTCGGCAGCCGCTTTCACAACAATAACCGCGCTTGAGGTGGTATTGTTCGGTAAAGCATTTATATCCCTCTGGTGTGAGGTAGAAGTCGCCTTCTTCAATTTTTATGTTCTTTTTTGGGAATAACATAGTACAAAAATACCAATTTCTTATCTTGTAGGTATGATCGTTGTGGTGAATCGTTTTTTACTTCGGAAAGGCTTTAATGGCATTGCCCTTTGGCCGTTTGTGGTGCTTCGGAAAAAGGAGATGAAAAGCGATGTACGTATGTTGAATCACGAACGAATTCACCTTCGTCAACAAGCTGAAATGCTAGTTATTCTATTCTACCTTTGGTATGGTGCGGAATTTTTACTGCGTTGGGTTCAGTATAAAAATAGGTATGAGGCGTACCGAAATATTTCTTTTGAACGTGAAGCGTATGCCAACGAAAATGACCTTCACTACTGTAAGCAAAGGCCTTTTTGGAGCTTTTTGAACTATATTTAAATTACTGTTGAACTGAAAGAGTTAGATGATGAGTACTTGGAAAAGTTGTTGGCAGTATGTTTAGACTAGGGTTGGCGCCGCTTGAAACAGCTACAGCGACAGCTCCTTGTACCTTAATTTCGTAAGTTTGACCAATAACTAGCCCTGTTAGTGGCTTCGAAAAGGAAATACTCCAGCCGGGAAAGATCCCAAATACGTCGTCAAAAACTTGCATATTATTTAGGGTTCCTCCTATAATAGTATTCGATGTAACATTAAAGACCCTGAAGGAACCTAACGACATAGCAATGTCAGTACTTTGTCCAGATCCCGTCAATAAAATAGTAACGGTTGTTTTTCGTGCCACAAAAGTTAAGGACATTCCAGGTACATCTGTAAATGCACTTGAAGTTAATGTCTGGTCTGTATTCAGCGTAACACTGTCAATAGCGGGTTCAGCAGGTCTGCCCACAAGAGTCCAATCAGTTCCGTTCCAAAAATGGAAACCAGTGCCAGTTCCTGCAAAAGTATTATAAACCATGAGTCCTTCTGCCGCGGCTTCTTCAACAGGGCCAGTGATTCCTGTTACAGGAGCTATAGTGGTTAAATCGGTGATGTCCATTCTAGGAATCATTATTCCTTTTTCGCTACTTTCAATATCCAGAATAGATCCGTTAGCGGGTGTTATGGTGTTAATCCCTATTTGGGCAGAAGTGATAGTAGTACTAAGAAGTAAAATTATGCCGGTTAAGACAACATACGTCAATTTGGTTTTTTGCTTTTTCATGATTTTATTTTTCAGCATGAAAAGCAGGATAAGTGGAATAGATTGGGGATCTAAAAGGCTGTAAAAGTATGGATTAGTTTTACTAAGTCAATGTTAAATTTGCGTCGAACTACCGCCAATAGATTAAAAATCAGTACTATTTCGAGCAATGACTTTTTTTATAGATGAAATGTATGATTTTGGGTAAAAAATTCAGAAAAAAAATACACATAAATTTCTTAAAAGGATGGTTTTAGGCTATATGCTTCATAAAAAAAGCCTTCATCATTTCCGATGAAGGCCTCAAAAGTTAGGTTTGTTGCATACAATTAATTTCCTTTTGACGGGGAGCTGTTGGCTACTGATTGAAGGGTAGCCAATGTTGCATTTGCTTTATCGTCTCTTATCTGGGTTCCTTTAGAACCACTTGGAGCGATTAAAGAAGGGGCATCTGGAAAGCGAAGTGAACTATACGCAGATCCTTCCGAAGCATTTCTAGCGAAATCATCTTTTCTATTTGCCACGATGTGCCAAGAGAAATCTACTGTGTTGTTACCACCTTTTAATTCTTTCACTACAAATCCGCTAGCTGTTTTGTTAGTTACGTACACGCCATTACAGTCGCCTTCAAGTTGAATGAATACTTTTAATGGATGTTGTTGGTCTACTACGATGTTCTTTGAAAAAATAGGGTCAATCTGAATCGTTGCCGAACCATTTATTAATCTGCCTGTTCCGTAGTCTTCAAAAAGCACTTCAGGCGCTTCGGGTGCAAACATAATTCTCTTGTCATCTTCTTGGGTTCCTTCTACAATAGTAGACACAATTCCGTTTCCGATAATTTTATAATTAATACCATTATGGCGAGCTCCGGCATACGCATAAGATGCGTTGCTATTCACCCCGCCACTATACAGGTAAGCACCATAATATGTTTGTCCGCTCCCTAATGGAGTTGTGGCATTAGACCTGTATCCTGCTAGATAAGCTCTAGGGTCCCGACCATCGGGATCAGTTTGAATACCTGTATAGTTTGTAGTAAATTCTGCAGCATCAAGGTTGCCATACGTTGTGATGGGGCCTTCGGTTTGGCCGTAATATGCCAATTCAGGCGAATTACTATTTACTCCTATGTTTAGTACTGTGGTCGGAGAGTAGGATGTTGTTCCGCCACTTATTGCCCGAAAAGCAACACTTTGTTGGGAAGTTGCTACATTACTCGTCACGGCTATCAATCCGTTGGCATTATTCATTCCTGATCCCCAACCTACAACTCCCGCAGTAAGGTAAACACCACCTGTGTAGGGTGTGAGCCCTAATACGCCATAATTTTGAGCGGCATATCCGAAAACGCCTGTACCCATCCCTGAGTTTTGACCTGTGACGCCATCACCCGAGCCAGATTCAAAACCAGCCAGGGCCGCGCCAGAAGCAGAGTTTGTCTCGCCAAGAACGCCAAAGTCTTCACCTACTTTGTTTACTCTAAGTCCCACGTTACCGTAAGGAGCGCTGCCAATCGCAGCGTTTCCATCTGCCGAGATATTCATGCGTTCCAGATTTTGGGTTCTCAGCACGAGTGCAGTAGCATCTGTGGTTCCTAAAAAATTTGTAGCTGCGTTGGTACCGGCATTTCCTTCCAGAGACCAGTCCCTTCCGTTGGTTCCGCCCATGGCAACCCATTTAGTGCTATCCCAATAATAGAATCCGGGGAGCACCTCTGTACTTCCGCTGCTCGAGTTTGCCGTGTTATAAACCATCAAACCTTCGGCAGGAGCAGTTACAGGACTTGCAACATTGGTAGCGGTTAAGGCCACTCGATTGATTAGAATACCTTTATTTATGGCAGCCATGTCTAATTGAGCACTACTATTTGGTGCATTGGTGCCTAAGCCTACATTATCTTCTTCGCCATGAACAAATAGCGAATTTGCGTTGTTGTCTGTTTCTACGCGCAGGTTCATGTCAACACCCCCTGGATTAAAGGACCATTCCAGATCAGATCCGCCACCCGTGTTTGCGTTCGCATTAAAGAAGGTAGAGCCGTTAATGACCATATCCATTTGTCGCGTACCAGATCGCCAGAAGCCCATGGTTTGATCGGCATTCCAGGAATAAAATGGTCTCGCGGCTGAACCGTTTGCCATGGCTAGAACTTGATCGTCGTTGGCCACGCGGAAGCGTTGAATATTGTTGGTTCTAAAGGTAAGTGCTTCATCATCTAGCGTACCTACAAAATCGTTGTTTTGATCGGTTCCAAGATTTCCACGAAGTTTCCAGTCCTCACTATTTAAGGAAACCCACTGGGCACCGTCCCAATAGTAGTATCCTTTTCCTGTTGAAATATTTGTGTTATATACCAACAAACTTTCTGTGGCTCCACCAGTAATAGGTGCAATAGTGTTTAGATTGGCAATTGAAACACGGGGGATTAATAATCCTTTGTCGGTGCTTTCAATGTCTAATAATGATCCCGGATCGGGATTAACGGTTCCTATTCCCACTTGGGCTGTAGTGCTAACGCCTATTAAAAGCATAGCGGCAAGACAGAAAATAATAGGGGAGAGTAATTTTCTTATCATATTTCAGAATTTGTAAGTTAAGTCTTACAATATTATAAATTAAGATACGTTAAACCGATAAAAAGCATATATATTAGATGAAAAGCACAAAAGTTTAACAATTTTGTTATTTTTTCCCAATTTATTTAAATTTAGCACAAAAAAAATCACTGGTGTTAGCCAGTGATTTTTACAATTTATATTAATTGGATTTTTGTTACTCTTTAATAAGTCTCTTTGAAATACTACCTGAGGCGGTATTAATTTTAACAAAATATACTCCTGTTCTAAGGGCAGATACTTTAATCGAAAAGGACACATTATTTTCTGCTGAATACTGCTCTAATAAGCGTCCGCGCATATCATAGATTTCAATTTGTTCTAATGGTTGATTTGCGGATAAAATGTTCAACACATCCTTAGCAGGGTTAGGATAAAATTTAATATTTTGAATAGTTAACGCTTCTGCACCAAGTGTATTGTCTGCGGTGAAGAATACAGTAAATCGTTCAGGTGAATTTGTCGCATTCGACTCAAAAACATAGCTTTGAGTTGTAAGGTCGATTACCAACCCTTCTACAGAATCATGTAAAAATACTTTCGCATTGGAAATTCTTTCGCCAATCACTTTGTCGAGAGCTATTTCGTATGTTGTTTTATCTTCAATTTTAGTTAAGAACCCAACAGGGAATTTCATATTGGAATCAAATGCACTTGTAGTTTGAATTCCCAATTGAGAACCCGTAGCAATGTGCGTTGTAAATATAGAAAGCTGATCTGAAAGTCGTTCGCTGTCATATCCCGGATCTAAGTTTGCGGTAGCTACAGGATTGAAACCTAACAACATACTGCTAGACACTTCGTACTCTACACTTTTTACCGATAGCCATAACTTGTCTAAATCTTCCTGATTTGGTGCTCTAAGAGTTGTGTTCCCTGACGACAAACGCATAGAATTATTCATGGTCATCGTTCCAGCGTTGGTGGCCATTATGGCAAATCCTTGACCGGTAGAAATTACTCCGTTTGGCTCTGTCACGCCAGTAGGGCTGGTGTCATTGGGTGCTTTGGTTCCTCCCGTTAGATTATACATGGAAATATCGCGCATACTAAAGTTGGTAGAGTTCCACCCTGGAATTGATGAGCTAGGTGGAGTTAGGTGTTCCCAGAAATATATTTCGTTAATAAGTGGGTTTTGATTTATCAATTCAAAACCAGACATCGCACTAGGATATGGGTTGGCGTAGATGTTTGGTGTATCGTCGTTCGCGGTATTCAAATTGATGTTTCTAACAACTTCTCCATTATTTAAGGTACCCTGGTTGTACGTCATAAAATAGGCTTCATTGGCAGGATCTGAATAGCTGTCTTGAGGGCGCACTATATAGCCTTCTCCTACATTAATCGCACCTGTATAGGATTTCCAAAAATCACCATTCAAATCTGCAAAGGTAACCCCGTGTGGATTTGGGACAGTGTTGTCTGGAACGAAGTCGGTTGTGTTGTGGTTAAGGACCAAGAACGCATCGGCAAATACGCCATTACGTGTTTCGGCACTCATAGGGCTTCCCATGACCATAAAATCTCTTGTCTGTAATATTGGCGTCGTAATATCAACTTGAATTGTAGCGGTAGGTGCTTTTACTACGGAAGCCGTATCATCATTTTGAACCACATTACCTGTATGGTCAACTTGTAGTGTTCCATTAACGGTGATGTCTGTGTCAACTAACATATAACTATCTGCACCTACTGTTAGCGTTGCGCCATTATTTACTGTAACAGTGCATGCTTCAAAGCTACCATCGGCTCCAGACGAAGTGTCGTAGTTGCCGGCAATCACAACTGGGTTGGTAAGGCCCGGAGCTCCGCTAGGAGACCAACTGCTTCCATTCCAGGTCTTGGTAGCACCAGAACAGGCTAAAATTGGTTGTACATCAATTTGAATGTCATCTAAGGCCATGTCACTTTCAAAACCGTTGCCAAGGCGTGCTTCAAATCTAAATTTCACTGTGCTCCCTGCATAGCTTGAGATGTCTACGAATTCATCATTAAACCAAGAATTTCCCTGGTTTCCAGTTTCCGACCAAAGCGTAGTCCAACTACTCCCACCGTTACTGCTTGCTTTTAAGCTTAATGTACCCATGTCACTTCCAAACATATGATAATCGAAGGTGATAGATGCAGTAGAGTTACTAGGAATGGTAAAACACGGTGAACCTATAAAGGCATCACGCGGTGATGTGCCTTGACCATTAATATTCGAAGCTTCAACGAAGGTATACAGAGTTCCTTGGTTGGGTCCTGAAGGTCCTGTACCTGTAGAAGGACTTGCAAAGCGTGATCTAATCCAAGAACTATTTACGTTACAAGTAGCTTGTTCCTGTTCCCAAGACTTTTCTTCGAAGTCCATAGAATAAGGAAAAGTAGAAACAGTTTGTCGGCAAAAAGGAGTGTTTTCTCCTGCATCATATAAACATTGAAGTACATCTATTGGCTCGATATAATCGGCAACCGCAGATACACTATCTCCTACGTCATATGCTAAACCTGGAGTAGTTTCTCCAGGAGAAAGTACTTGGACAAATGCTGTACGCCCACTATTTCCTCTACTTTGGCATCTGCTATCCCCACCTACTCGTTTGGCTGCTTGAAGTGCCGCCATCAATTTATCTCCTAATGTTCCATCTGTGCTGTTGAAAATTGCCTCCATATCGTCTAAGAGATCTTGACCGTTTGAAGTATCCAATATATTCCCTTGTATTGAGTATGTGTAAAGCGCGTTATCTCCTTGTTGGTCATTTTTGTAGTCACCATTTGAGGTTCCAGAAAATCCTGCAGCACCTGGCACATCAACTCCAACTACACCGTATTGTCTTGAAGCAGAGCTACCGTCTGCTGCTACCGTAGCATTGATAATTTGTTGTGGTGTGTCACCAGCTAGCATTCTGTTTCTTGCAAAGGTCTGAGTGGAGGAATTATAGGCCGCTTGCGAATGAATGGCACCAACAATATTATTAGGACTGTTTGTACCGTCTGTGATAAGGTCACTCAAAAAATCGATTCCACCACTGTAAGAAACACAGCTGCAAGCTGCTCCACCCACTTGCCCGGTAGTTTTGTCGTAAGCGACGATAGAAAAAGTATCTCCTTCAGAATCCCTTGACGTATCTGGATTAGTGCCTAGATTGCCTTCTGAATCCTCAGTTTTTTGATTACAAGCGTATAATCCAAAAAGAAATACTGCCATAAGTAGGCTAAATTTTGTTGCGGGGGTTTTGCGTATTTTATTGATCATAATTTGAGGGAATAAATTTGGTGAATTTTGAAATAAAATTTAAAGCTGTTGTAATAGGGTTATTGTTAAATAAGCATCTTGTGCATTGTCTATTGGTAGGTCGTTACCGTTATAGGGTGCAGAACAGATACCAAAAAACGCCAAACCAGATGCAGCACCGCCACATAGACCTGAAACATTCAAACTAGAGGCATCTACATTTTCATGGTCCCAAAGGCGCGCACGTACTCTGAAATTGTACGTGTCTCCTTCAATCATATCTACTAAGTATACAATTGTGGTTTGTCTCCCCAAGGCCTGGAAGGCGTTTGAGGGCGTTCTTTTAGTGTTTGAACTCACATTGCTTTCAGCTACTTTCACATTGTCTATTTCTAACATGTAAGAGCCATGTACGGTAGACTCCAGGGACGTGTTTGAAAAATTAGGTGCAGCTATGTAGCCAGTAACGTGTATTTCATATCTTCCTGTATAAGGAGCAACAAAATCTTGGTCGAGACCTGGTATGGTGTAAGTAGTAGTTGTATTTGCTACTCGAAGTGTTTCAGTTTGTTCATATTGTACTGTGTGTCCTTCAGTGAACATTTTTTCCCATCTAGTGCCATTCCAAAAATAAAATCCAGGTGATACGCGATCCAAGCCGGTACCAGAATTGGAGGTGTTGTAAATCCAGAGTCCTTCTGTTTCCGTTGCTGTTATCGTAGTCACATCATTTCTGGATAGTAATGAAACCCTAGGGATTAAGAGTCCTTTGTCATCGCTTTTAAGCTGAAAAATAGCTCCGTCATCTATTGAGTAGCCTCCAGTTATAGATTCACCAATCACAACTTGAGCTGAGGTCCCTATTGATACCAAAAAGGCAATCATTAAAATTTTAGCTGAAATATATTTTTTCATAATAGTAATATTATAATTAGATGTGCTGATGTGGTCTAAAATTGTTTGATAAGACTAATGCTCATGGTTCCTCTTTGCGCGTCGTTTACACTGTTGCCAGAATAACCACTCGTGTTTTTTCCAAAAGAACCCGTGCCTACATTATTAGCTAACCATTCTCTTCCACGTACTGCAAATCGATACGTTGTACCAGCATACAAATCGATATTTACAATTATGGAGGCGCTCTGTGCCAGATTGTTTACCGTAGTGCTGCCCAAACGCTTTGAGGAAGTTGTTAGGTAGGTTTCTTTTACCGTCGTTAGTGGTCCGGTAGTGGTGTTTGTCATTGATACATTATCTATAGCTAAGTCGGCTTGCCAAGTTCCACCTGTTACTCTGTTAAACCTTAGTTGTACAGAGCCGCCAGTATAAGCTGTCAAATCAATACTTTCTGATAACCATGCATTTCCCTGATTTCCATTTTCATTCCATATAGACGTCCATGATGCGCCGTTATCGTCACTAATTTCAAGGTCGATAGTTCCCATGTCTGATGAACCGTACATGTGGTAATCAAAACTGAACGTTGCCGTTGTTTCTGAGGACAAATCGAAACACGGTGAATTCAAAATAGCTCGCATATTTGGGTATCCAGTTCCATTACCAGAGGCTTCAGTGTACATATACCAAGACCCACTAGATCCCGTTGAAGGCCCTGTATTGCCACTCGGTGTGCCACCTGCGTCGCGTGTCCAATCGATGTCATCTGCGGCAGATTGTGTCCAAAGTCCCAATCCGCTCTCAAAACTTTCATTGTATGGGTAACTTGAAACACCTCCCGCGCAACCACCGCTGCCACCGCCACCACCACCACCGGCAGAGCCACTGGCCATGGCTAAACTGATCGATCCTTGTGCTGCTCCGTCTCCACTAGTACTAATTAGATCCCCTGCTGCATAATATCCTTCTACCCGAATTTGGTAGGTGCCATTAAAAGGAACAGTTATTTCGCCTGTATCCAAACCAGGCATTATGGTATATGTGGTATTGGTAGTGCTCGCCGTAGCTTCTGATGTTTGATCATAAAGCAATGTATACCCTTGGGTGTAAAAACGTCGCCAAGAAGCACCGTTGAAATAATAGAACCCAGGAACAACTTCGTTTCCAGGACTTCCTGCACTTGCAGTATTATAGACCAAAAGCCCAGTAGTTGGAGAGGGCGTTATCGTAGAGGTGTCATCGGTACCCGTAAGTGCAATCTTTGGCATTAAGAACCCCTTGTCTGAACTAGTAATGTCTAGTGCTGATGACGGATTCGGGGATGTGGTGTTAATACCTACTTGTGCGCTCATGACTATCGAGAAAAATAGTACACAACTGCCTAGTAGGGATTTTCTTTTTAATATAGTAATGAGTTTCATAAGTTTAAACTTTGTGTTCACTAAGCTGCCATATGCAACATTGTATGGTAGCGTTAGTATATTGGTTTTAATATTATTGCTGTTTTAAAAGTGTAATAGAAAGCGAACCTCTTTGGGCATTATTAACACCGCTAGCTCCAGGATAGCTGCTGGTGTCTTTGCCAAAGGCTCCTAAACCTACGTTGTTTCTAGACCATTCCCTTCCCGTAACATTAAATCGATAGGTGTTAAGAACATCTAAATCTACAGTGTAGATAATAGTAACATTTTGGGGTAAGTTGTTCAAGGTCGTAGTGCCAATTCTCTTAGAAGTAGAAGTGACATACTTTTCTTTTACGCGAACCGGGAGTCCTAAAAGTCCTGTAGTCATATTTAGGCTTACAGAAGCTTGGCCTACCCCTTCAGAGGTGGTAGCAGACAGGTTTCCGCAAGCATAAGTAGTTTCGACCTTTATGTGGTAGGTTCCAGAATAAGGAACGTTAATAAAGCCAGTGTCAAGATCCGAAATTTGAGTATATACCGAATTGAGTACATTTGCTGTTGTCTGTGAGTTCTGGTCAAACTTTATTCCGTAGCCTCTATTATAAAATCGCAACCATTGGCTTCCATTCCAGTAATAGAATCCAGGGGTTACCTGTATAGGCAATGTTCCTGCAGTTACCGTGTTGTAGACTAAAAGTCCAGTGGTCGCAGCTGGTGTTATCGTAGTTGTATCGTCGGTGCCGGTAAGTGCAACACGAGGAGCTAGAAATCCGCTACTATCACTAAAAACGTCGAGTAGGGCTCCATTGGCTGGGGTAGTTGTGTTGATACCAACTTGAGCAATGCTGGTAGAGACCAACACTGGTACCATGCAAATTAGATAAAGATATTTTAGAAAAATGGCTCTCATAATTCTTTGGGTTATTTGATTTTGGTATTGCAAGTATAAGTCTATTGTTCGTTGATATACAAATAAATACGATGTAAAACATAAAATATTAACATTTGAAAGCAAATTCTTACAGTTTGTATGTATTTTGTTATCATATCTGTTTAAAAAGATACGAGGTTTCAACTATTTTGGTTTCGGTTGTCCCCTATAAATTTTAGAAACCGTACAATTGAATCTAAATCTTTCCAATCATTCTGTAGTTTTGTGAAATAATCTCGACTCGTGTTCCCAATTTTTGAAAACTCGGAAAATATTCGCATCAATTTAGATGAGATAAACGATTTTAGCGGTGAAGTCCATCTAAAACGAGAAGATGAACTGCACCCCCATGTTTCCGGTAATAAGTTCAGAAAACTCAAATACAACATACACCTTGCTTCCATACAAGAAAAAAAAACGCTCTTAACCTTTGGCGGCGCCTTTTCTAACCATATTGCTGCTGTGGCGGCGGCAGGTCAAGCTGCAAACTTAAATACCGTAGGCATCATTCGTGGCGATGAGCTAAAAAACGATTATAAAAACAACCCCACCTTGCAATTTGCAGAACAATGCGGGATGCAGTTCGAATTTGTTTCGCGCGAAGCATATCGGCAAAAAGATTCAACTACCTTTCAGCAGCAGCTACTGCGGAAATATCCGCACTGCTATCTCTTGCCAGAGGGTGGAACCAACGAACTTGCTGTAAGAGGATGCGAAGAAATAATAACAGCAGATGACGCTGCCTTTAACTTTATCTGCACACCGGTAGGTACAGGCGGTACCTTGGCAGGCTTGGTGGCCGCATCAAAAAACCATCAAACGGTTATCGGGTATTCGGCGCTTAAAGGAACCTTTCAGCACACAGAAATTTCGAAATATACATCCAAAAGCAATTACACTATTAAAGATGCGTATTGTTTTGGGGGGTATGCTAAAATAGATTCGCAATTGGTTCGTTTTATGAACAGTTTCAAAGAGCAAACAGGTGTCCTTCTCGATCCTGTATATACAGCAAAAATGCTCTTCGGAATTGTAAGGGATATCAAGACAGGGTATTTCCCTGAAAATAGCCGTATTTTAGCTATTCATACGGGGGGCTTACAGGGCATTTCAGGAATGAACCAACGTTTAAAACAAAAAAAATTACCTCAAATACACACATAACTATGTTGCGAAAATCAACTTTAATCCTACTCTTAATTGCATTAACACTTGGGGGTTGTTCCTCAAAAAAGCGGGTGGTTTCCAAAAAGCCACGCGTTAAGACAGAACGTACGGTTATCGCTAAAAAGCCTACAACCAGTCAAGTCGAAATACCCACAGATACTCCAAAAACAGAGATCGTAACTCCGCCTGCCAATGCCACCTATAAGGAGGTAGTGCAGTATTACATCCAAAGTTATGGTACCATTGCAAAAGAAGAAATGTTACAATACGGCATTCCAGCTAGTATTACCTTGGCGCAAGGAATTCTTGAGAGTGGCGCTGGCAGGGGAGATCTGACCAGACGTGCCAATAATCACTTTGGGATAAAATGCCACAAAGGTTGGACCGGCGATACGGTGTACCATGACGATGACGAACTGCAAGAGTGTTTTAGAAAATACAGCGACCCAAAATACTCGTTTAGAGACCATTCCCTTTTCCTTACACAACGAAGCAGGTACCAAGACCTTTTTAAACTCAGAAAAGATGATTACAAAGGCTGGGCCAAAGGACTCAAAAAGGCGGGCTATGCAACCGATCCTAAATATCCAGATAAGCTCATTAGTATTATTGAACGCTACAACCTCGATGCCTTCGATGATGCCGTTTTAGGTAATAAAGCCAACCCTATGGCGGTAGACGAAACTAAAATTGCTACCCATGAAGTAAGAAAGGGGGATACGCTGTACAATATCGCTAGACGGTTTAACCTTACTGTTGAAACCTTAAAAGAATATAATGGGCTTACTTCCAACACTATTTCCATCGGACAAGTATTATATTTGCACCCTGTAAAAAATAATTAGATTTTATGTTATACCAACGCAGTAGCGAATTGTTCAGGCAAGCGCAAACCGTAATTCCGGGGGGTGTAAACTCGCCTGTACGTGCTTTTACGGCCGTGGGCGGCACGCCTATTTTTGTTGAAAGTGCTAAAGGAGCCTATCTGTATGATGCAGATGGCAACACCTTGATAGACTATATCAATTCATGGGGGCCAATGATTTTAGGCCATGCCCATCCTCCCGTTGTGGAAGCCGTGGTGGAAAAAGCAAAAAAAGGGACTTCTTTTGGAATGCCTACAGCCATAGAAACCGAAATTGCCTCGTTGGCAGTTCAGATGGTGCCCGGAATCGAGAAGATTCGTTTTGTAAACAGTGGCACAGAAGCATGTATGAGCGCGGTACGATTGGCACGTGGATACACCAAAAAGGATAAAATCATAAAATTTGCAGGTTGTTATCACGGCCATAGTGATTCATTTTTAATCCAAGCCGGGAGTGGCGCAGTCACTTTTGGAACTCCCAACAGTCCTGGCGTTACCAAAGGCACAGCCAAAGACACGCTCTTAGCGCGTTTTAATGATATCGATCAGGTGTCGCAATTGGTACACGAAAACAAAGGTGAAATTGCTTGCATCATTATCGAGCCCGTTGCGGGTAATATGGGATGTGTTCCTCCTGCGGAAGGATTTTTGGAAGCGTTGCGAACGCTCTGTGATGAAAACGAAATCCTGTTGATTTTTGATGAGGTAATGACCGGTTTTAGACTTGCGAAGGGTGGTGTGCAAGAACTGTACGGTGTTACAGCAGATATTGTAACCTTCGGAAAGGTGATTGGGGGTGGCTTGCCTGTTGGTGCATTTGCTGCTTCGTCTGAAATCATGAGTCATTTGGCTCCCCTAGGGCCCGTTTACCAAGCCGGAACACTAAGTGGCAATCCGTTGGCAATGGCAGCTGGATTGGCCATGCTCACCGAGCTAAATAACAATGATGCTGTTTTTACTTCATTGGCCAAAAAAACCGAATACTTGCACCAAGGCCTGGCAAAAGTGATGACCAAGCACAACGTGGCACATACCATTAACAGGGTAGGGTCTATGATTTCCATTCATTTTTCTGAAACACCCGTTACCGATTTCACTTCTGCTGCAAATGCAAATGGTGAAAACTTCAAGACCTTTTTTCATGGTATGTTGCGCGAGGGGGTTTACATAGCGCCTAGCGCTTTTGAGACTTGGTTTTTATGCGACGCACTTACCTACGAAGATTTAGATAGTACGATACAAGCTGCCGATACCGTTGCACAAACATTGACATAAAAAAACCCTCCGTAGTGGAGGGTTCTTATATTATTTATGAGAACAGCTATTTTTGCATACTCTGCCATTTCTTAAATTGGGCCGGAGTTAGTGTCTTTTTTACACTTTGCTCTAACTGTGCGTCTACCTTTTTCTTAGCGGCCATTACAGCAGCATCTTTCTGGTCTAGTCCGTTTACAGACTTTTTATAGCTCACTTCTTTTTGAACGTATGCTCTAAACATAGCGCGCTCTTGGTCGCCAGAAAGGTCTAGGTCTTTTGCCAACTTAGCCACGGTTGTTTTCGCAATTGCTTCAGGACGGCTGTCGTCTTTAGACAAACTTTGTGCGGTTACGGTATTCATTCCGAATAAAACAATTACTGCAAAGGCAATTCCTGTGATAAACTTTTTCATTGGTTTTAGATTTAATTAAGGTTACTAAAGTAGCTATTTTGAAATTAGTAATCCAAAAACCAAGCCAAAATTCAATGGAAGCAGTTTTAATTCTTGTTTTTCTCTAGCTTCGCGCTCTTTCTCCCCTTTCTACGTTTATGGGTTTTTTGCCACTTTTCAAACTGTTCTGCCGTTAGCACACTTTTGTATTGTTCCTTTATTTGAAGCTTTGCATCTAACATTTTCTTTTTCGCTTCATAACGTTCGTCTGAAGAAAGTTCTTTCTTTTCGGCTCTTTTTTCTTTCATGGCCAACCGATTTTTTGCTATTTCCAGCTCAATTGCATAAATCTTGTTTTGCTGAGCTTCGGTTAGGTCTAAATGTAGCGCCATTTTCTTGGTTTTAAGTTCTGCGCGCTGTTCTGGGCTCCAATCTTTCATTTCCTCTTTAGCATCACCAGCTTTCATTTTCGATTTTCTCGATCCAGGTTGTGCCACAAGCGTGCAGCTAAACAATACGAGGGTAATCAGTATCAACTTTTTCATTTTATTAATTTTTTAGAGTTACAAATCTATGACTTCGAAATTGCTGGAAGGTTTAACTTGAATACAAAAAAGCCACCCGGTGAGGTGGCTTTTTTGTAGCTATAAGGTGTTTTCTACAAAGCATCTATATATTCAAGTAGCATGGTTAATGCTTCGTTGTGAACTACCGTTCTACCCAATTGTGGCATACGGTAGGTTGGTAGCGTACTTTCAAAACGGGCGCCAATTTCACCGCGGTTTGGGTAAATGCCTGTGTCGTCAAAAGCAGTTTCATACCTGAAATCAAGATCAAAACCACTTGGCACTGAACCACCCGGTTGGTGGCAATGTGCGCAGTTTACGTCCATATACGCCCTGGCTCTTTCGTCTAAAGAATAGGTGGTCTCGTCTGTCCAATCAGGAAGTACAGAAATACTACCTGATGAAACACCTTCTAAAATACCGAGACTCGTAAAGTAATCAAGTTGGTTCTGCCCAATGTATGAAGGTATGAAATTCATACTCCGCAATTTCATACCAATAGGAAATGTCGCTCCGTTATTGTTATGGCAGGTAAAACAATCTTGTTTTGAAGGGATGATATAGTCTACATTTTGTGTGGTTCCGTCAATGTCGATATAACTAATAGGTTTTTGTGAACCGTTTTCTGTGAAGGTGGCTTCGGTTTGGGCTGCATTCCAAATGTAATCACCCACTTTCCATTCGCCTGCAACTTTAAGAAAAATACGGGTTTCGATTATTTGTCGCCCTAACGTAGGGTCACGGTCATCAATATTGTAATAAAAAGTTTTAGCGATTAAGGTGTTGTCTGGGTATAAGGGAAGTAAGTTAGAATTATTAAACTCCATACTGGTTCCCTCAGGCACACGAATAAGCCGTTGTTTTTGGGCATAATCTGTAAACAATGTAGAATTAATCTCATACAGTTGAACACCAGCAGCAGGTACTAAATCTTCGGTCACCGAAGCAAATACGCCCATTTCCGAAAGGTTGGTTCTAAAGGTGATCGCCGTCATTGTATCGATACTCGCACTGGGGTCAGATTGATTTCCAGCGGCATCAAGCGCTACTACATAAAAGTTGTAGGATGTTTCCGCAGAAAGATTCGCTACCGTAGCTGTAGTGCCAGCAATATTTTCTTGCACTTTCACACCATCTTGAAACACTGCATATGCTGTAACGCCTACGTTGTCTGTGGCAGCGTCCCACATAAGGGTCACCGTAGTTTCTGTGTTTAAAGTAGCCTCAAGATTGGCTGGTGCAGAGGGGCTTTCTTCATCTTCATCTAACATCACTGGCGGAGTTTCATCATCGCTTCCACAAGCAACTAAAGTGGTAAGGCAAATGGTGAAGGCCGCAAATAGGTATAATATTTTTTTCATAGCAATAAATATAAGTGCCTAAAAATATAAAAAGAATTTGACACACCCTTTTGTTGGTTGTTAAAAATCAAACTCATACAAAAGGCTTGTTCCCTCGATAGTACGATGTGTTTACTAAACGTTGTTTTTTTAGGTATGGTATGGGTGGTAGTTTCGATTCGTAATTAAAATCATATAAAATGAAAACAAAATTGGTATTGCTATTGTTACCTATAGCATTGGTTGGGTTTTTGGTCTCCGGCTTTATTTCTACGGAAGACTACCCAGAAACGAAAAGAACTTTGGCATCTGAAGATGGATGCGTATTTATGACCACCATGGGAGAACAGTCTTCTGAGGGTTTTAGTGTGTACAAAACAAATGAAAATGTGCAACTTTCAGTCCGTGACGGACTCTCATGGTTGGCCGAAGCACAATTGTCAAATGGTGGTTTTGGTGCGGGAAGCCATGCTGCCCAACATGTAAGAGACCCACACGCTGTTCCTGCAGATCCAGCAACCACAGCTATTGCTGCACAGGCTTTTTTGCGTAGTGGGATTACCTTAAAAAAGGGCAATTATGCTAACCATTTAAAAATGGCCATTTCTTATTTACTAGAAACTGTAGAGAACAGCCCAAAAACTGATCCGTACATTACCGATGTTCGCGGCACCCAGATACAGCGTAAATTGGGCCAAAATATTGACGCGGTACTTACGGCTCAATTTCTCTCAAACTTATTAGACCGTAATCTAAAAGGGGTCGATACAAAACGTGTAAACAGAGCATTAGATATCTGTGTTGCCAAGATCCAAGCAGGCACAGATGCCTCAGGAAGACAAAAGGGAGCCGGTTGGGCTGGAGTGTTGCAGAGTGGTTTGGCAAATAGTGCCCTAGAAGCGGCACAATCTGTTGGGGCAACGGTAGACGATGAAGTGCTGGAGAAGGCAAGAGCATACCAAAAGCAAAACTACAACGAAGAAAACGGCAATGTAAATACCGAAGATGGCGCAGGAGTTATGTTGTACGCAGTAAGCGGTAGCGTTCGTGCCAGCGCAAAAGATGCCAGAAAAGCTCAGGAAGCACTAGATAAAGCAAAGAAAGAGGGTAAATTAGAGCAAAATGCACCCATGACGGTTGCCAATTTGGTGACGTCTGGATATAGCGAAAGTGAAGCGGTGGGATACGCATCTTCATATAATGTATATCAATCTGCTAAAAACACTGCACAACGCAATGATGTGTTGGACGGATTTGGAAACAACGGCGGAGAAGAATTTTTGAGTTTTCTACAAACAGGTGAGTCGCTTGTGGTAAATAAAGATAACGATTGGAAAAAATGGTATGACAATATGAGCGGAAGGATTTTAAAGATACAGAACGAAGATGGTAGCTGGAACGGTCACCACTGTATTACCAGTCCAGTGTTTTGTACGGCCACCAGTGTGTTATTGCTCACGGTAGAAAATGACATCCAATTTTTACGTAACATGGGCAACTAAGAGTCGTCATTTATAAAGCAAGATACCTTTCGTTTTTAGAAGCTGGAAACTGGTACTATCTTTAAGAAATCAATCATAGTTGATGTTTAGGTTGGTTCCGTCCTTCGGGGCGGGAAAAACGAAGCCCACAGCCGCCCATAGGGATATGGGACCGCCCATGCCAAAAGGTTCGGAGCGCTGTGGGCTTTTTTAATTCAGTAAGGCAGAATACTATCAGACGAAAGATTATTTGTAATCACTTTACAATCGAAGTATTAGGTTAATTATCTGTTACGTTAAGCGTGTAATTAAAGATAATGTCTTCAAGTAAATTTCCAGAGTTGTCAAAATAATTAGTTACTACGATTACCTTAAATTCTTTTATTGTACTAGCTATGACGCCCTCAGCATTTTCGGGATAGGTAAAGTTAAAATCGTACAGTACATAATTTACTCCGTCAATTACATCGTTTTCTCTTACATTTAAGCCTTCAAAAAAGGGAGGAACAATAATTCCATCTTCCCTAGTAAATGATACATTGCTTAGTTCAGGTTCAATTTGAACATCACTATCTGTTGGAATAGCAACGGCAATGCTAAACGAAAATAAATCATCATCTGGCAAGCTTGACGAAGGTACTTGGTCTACAATAGTATAGTTGGTAGTGGTTACCTCGGTGGTCGTAATATCTTCGCCATTAACCCTGAAAAACCCAGGAAAGAAGGGTTCTTCAAAAACAGTTGAAGTACTTTCATCTAGTTCCACATCATCATCTGGTGGTTCACATGAAGCGAGAATGAGCGCAAGAAATAAAAAGAAAAGCGGAATTCTGAAACGTATATCTTTCATGGTTGACATATTTAGTTTTCAAATCTAGAGAAACATCTAAACAGAAAAAATTCCCATAACCGGGTATTTTTACTAAAAGATGAGAGGGTTTAATCACTTAAAAATCTGAATGTTAAATAGGCATACGTGATACTACTAGTTGTGTTTTTTGTAAACTTATACTGAACAACGAAAGCTTAAAATTTGATCCTAAGCCGCAACTAATTCTAAGGTTACTTGGTACAAGTCCCGCTGTTCCATTTTTGCCTTTAACCAAGCGTAAAAACTCATTACAAAAATATCTTCGCGCTCTTTGCCAATCCATTCAAAAGAGCGTTCTACGGTTGCCGAAAAATCTGAAGTTGTAACTGCTTTGGGGTTTTCATAATACATAGTGACCAGCTTCACAAAGGTAAGCACACGCGTTTCTTCTAGTTCTAACAGTCTTTTCTGAAATTTTTTTCGAAAGCGCCGCAGCCGTGAGAGCACTACCTCTAGTTTGTCGAGTTCTACTAGGAGTAAGATTTCAATCATCGATTTTTTCAAAACCCAGATCCACCCCATCTTTTTTTCATACCACACATCGCTATGGTGTAATGTTTTTAGGATTTGATATGCTTCTGAAAATTGCTGTTGCTGAAACAAACCCATCATCAAGGCCAGGGAGCAGTCTAATGATTGTTCTGAACCACTTTTAAGCAGTTGGATGGCGGTTTTGAAATCGCCGACGTAGTTGAGGTTTACGGCTTTTAGCACCAACCATTTATTGTAAAACTGTTGCATGTATTTATTATTTTTTTTGGTCATTTCGGCATGCATTTTTTCTACAAAATCCAATGATTTCTGAAAGTTCTTATTTCTGAAATGTGCCGTTGCCATGAGATGTAGAATCTCAATATGATAATACAAGTGTTTTTCTTTCGGTTCTTTTTTTGCTGAAACTACCGAATATACTTCTTCCATAAACGATAGGTTGCTGTAATAGTCGCTTGCCATCATGGCCGAAGTAGCTGTAAGATTCAATACTTGAAACAACGCTTTGTAAGTAAATGAAGCATCTATTTTTATGTTGAAGGCGTCAAATGTTCGTTGCACCACATCGGTAGTGGGTTGCTTTTGTGGCTGCTGCAGTGTGTTTTTTATGGTTGCATAAATCATATTCAGCTCCTGTTCTTGCTTAAAATGATGAAGGTTTTCTTTACATTTCTTCAGGAGCTCGGGCAAAGCTTCGCTTTTGTTGAGGTGCGCGTATTGCAGTTGGGTATGGTAAATTTCAGTAAGCAGGGCATACACATCTAATGCAAGTGCTTTCTTTTCGGCCTGTGCCAAGGTTTTAAAACCAATTTTATATTGTTTGTGCTCAAAAAAAATACGGGCGGCCAATAGTTTTTTTAAGATGTCCATTTCTTCTCCGGTTTCATTCGCAAAACTCTTGCTCGCAATAAAATCTACTAGTGAATCTTGTAACCGTTTGCAGAGGGCGTGATAGGCATTTTTCGATGGCTTTCCGTAGAGTACCATATCAAGATTAGTGGTGTTGCCACGTGCAATCTGTTTAAAGAGAAGTTCGTTCTTGGTGTCGCTTCTTCGGTTCTTTTTCTGCTGAAAAAGGAGAAATTCATGCTGTTCTTCTTCAGAAAGCGTGTTGATTATAGTTGAAATAGTCTTCATTTAATCGTATGTAATATGTAAGGTAATTTCAAATATAAAATACATAAACGAGATATTGTCATTAAATTAATCGTAAGTTTTTTTAAAAATGGAGTTTTCAGCAATTAGAAACCTATCGCATCTTTGAGCCATCATCAAAACAATTTAATTATGGAACAAATAATGGAAACAAAAAAGAAACCGGTAAATGCACCGTTGATTGACACCATCAAGAAGAAGGATGAAAAATTTAATTGTAAACCAACCCCAGCATTTATTGGTGCTTCTTGGACCGCCCTGTTTATCGGGATGCTTTCGTTTTGCATTGGTCTTTGGAATGCCAACATGTGGTTGAACGAGAAAGGGTATTATTTTACCATCTTGCTTTTTGGATTATTCTCTGTGGTTTCGGTTCAAAAAAGTGTTCGTGACCGTTTAGAGGGAATCCCTGTCACCGACATTTATTACGGGATTAGTTGGTTTACGACTATTGCGTCTATTTTACTCCTCATCATTGGCTTGTGGAACGCCGATATGGAGCTGAGTGAAAAAGGGTTCTACGGAATGAGCTTTTTGCTGAGTCTTTTTGCAGCGGTCGCTGTTCAAAAAAATACACGCGATTTGAAATTTTTAGAACAGAAAGAAGATAAATAACAAAACAGGGGTGTCTGTAAACAGCCACCCCTGTTTTGATGAATGGAAAACGGCCACTTTGGAGGAGGGGGTCGTTTTTCTTTTTCGAAATAGTTAAGACCGTCTCGTCTTCATCTCAAAATTAATTTTGATTTGCCCATTAATGATGAGCCGAATGTAATATACATCATCTGTAAATTCTTCTACGTCAAATTCATAAGATAAGCGGTGTTCGCCAGGTGGCGTTTCAGGATTTTGGTATAGTTCTTTTACGATAATATCTTGGCTGTTAAACATGCCAATGGTCACCGCTGAGGTTCTCGAAAATTTGTATCGAAAGTTTCCACCAGCCGTACGCACTCGTTTTAATTCTTGCGGTTCATCGAACACAGGGATTTCATCGTCCGGGATATTCAATAAGTTGGCCACATAGGTGCGTAATGGAGCGCCAGCATCTACATCATAGCCGGCAATATCATATAAGGTACCGTTGTCGGTGATGTTCCAAACCGCGTTCTGTCCAGCAACGTCATAGGCTTCCAGCCGTTCAATTTCTTTGGTGAGAAGGCTCAGATTGTTTTCGGCTTTTCCATTGGGAAGATAGATTTCGTTTATATTTGGCGCTGTATTACTTTTTTCAATACACATTCCGAAAAGCGGCATATTCAAACGTTGATTAGCGGTCATGGCGATTAATTCTTCTTGCGTGACCACGACGTCTTGACGGTCTGGAGAAACCGATTTGAATTTCTGTCCGTTGGCAACTTTGATATGAAACGTCCTGTCGGTCCTATTTGTAATTTCAGCAATGAGGGGTTGGTAGTAATGCGGACTCTCATCATTGCCGTTTAACGTACATGCAACCATGTTGTTTTCTATGGCTTATTCCAGGTCATAGGTTTTTAATTCATTGGTAGGAGCGTGGCTCATACAAATGGCAATAATAACCACGAGCAAGATTACTTTTTTCATAATTGTACAATTTGAGTTAGTATAAAAAAAACGTGCAAATCGTTCAAAAAGTATAAAAATCCAATTCGAATTCAGGGTTTGTCTTTACATATGAGGTAGTTAAAGACGGGCTTAACCTTTAGGTTAACAAAGATTTTTCTTCTTATTTTATAAGTAACTTTTGAGTTTCAGAAATACCATTGTCTTCTAATTTTATATAATAAAGTCCAGAAGATAAATTTTCTATATCTACCGTTATATCACTTACATTTTTCATGGTAATATCCCGAAGTTTTTGCCCGAGTAGATTATACATTGTAATTCGAGAATTTGATAAATCAGCTTGATTTAAGGTGATTGAAATTCTAGTTGAAGCAGGATTTGGACTTAGCGTAAATAGGTTTGAAAGTTGCGTGTCATTCACTCCTAAGGTGCCACATGAAGTTGGAGCCGTCCCTGCGTTCGTATTTGTAAATGTACAGGATGTTTCATCAGAAAATGTTGCCGTTAAATTAATCGGGCCGCCGTCTGCACTCATGATAATTCCTGTAAAGGTATGGGGTGATGTTAGTCCTGAAACAGGTATAGAAGCAGTACCGTCACCAGTAAGATCTAGCGTTCCTGTTGTAGGTGCATTCGCAAAAGTCACAATGACATCAACCGAAAAATTATCATCGGTTGGATCGGTTGGAGTGCCATTATTGTCGCAAGGCGATATATTTGCGGTTGTAATATTTGTTACCGTACAACTTGGAGGTGGCGTACTGCATGAAGCTGGGGCTGTACCTGCGTTCGTATTTGTAAATGTACATGTTGCGTCATCAGAAAAGGTAGCCGTTACATTAATTGGGCCACCGTCTGCGCTCATAATAACTCCTATAAATGTATGCGGAGATGTTAATCCTGAAACGGTTACAGACGCCGTACCGTCACCTGTAAGATCTAGCGTTCCTGTTGTAGGTGCATCTGTAAAGGAAACCACTACGTCAACCGAAAAATTATCATCGGTTGGGTCGGTTGGAGTTCCATTATTGTCACAAGGCGATATGTTTGTTGTTGTAATATTGTTGATAGTACAAGAACCAGAACTAGCTGCTTGTACAGCTAAAAACGCGTCTACTCTTCCATATCCTAATTCTCTTGAATGTCCGGGATCGCTACCATTCCAGTTGTAATTATAACCCCCAACTTTTTGTGCCGTATCCTGTAAAATTTGTTTGACCTCTACGGGAGTCAAGCCTGGATTCACAGATAACATTAAACCAACCACACCACTTACAATAGGTGCTGCAAAAGAGGTCCCATCACTACTTCCGTATTGCGAATTTAGTTGCGTACTCCATATGCCTACCCCAGGGGCAGCTATAAAAAGATTTGCACCGTGATTAGAAAAGTTAGCCCTACTATCGGTTTGTGTGGTTGCTCCAACTGCCAATACTTTGTCATGACTTGCTGGGTACGAAACACCTGATGAGCTAGACCCGTTTCCTGACGCGTTAATCACCACCACTCCAAAAACATCATGTGCCATATCGATTGCATCGTCTATCGCAGAACTTGACCCAACAGATAAACTAAGTTGTATCACCCGAGCTCCTATTTCTGCTGCATACAGAATAGCATCGTCTAAAATAGCACCATTCGGACCTGAAATACCAACCGCACAAGTAAGAATTTTAACACCTTCGTTATTAAAACCTCCGGCAACCCCGGCTACACCTTCATTGTTGTTTGTTTTCGCAGAAACGATTCCCGCTACATGAGTACCATGAAAAAAAGTATTTCCTCCTAAGCCTTGACGTGCGTCATTATAATTATCGTCAAAATTCCATCCTTTCCAATCGTCTATAAGTCCGTTGCCATCATCATCAATTCCATTTCCTGTGGTCGGGTCTGCTGGATTTGACCATGCATCTTCTCCAGGATTTAAAAAAATGTTTTCATAACTGTCTGTTCCTAAACCAAGGTCTTGGTGAAACCAGTCTGTTCCAGAATCTAACACAGCCACGGTAACCGAATTATTTCCTGTCGTAGTATCCCAAGCATTTTCAATATTCACGTTTATTCCGTTGGCTTGATTGAGATACCATTGATTGTTATAGTCTGTGTCATTAGGGGTAAGTGTATAGTACCCAATTGTAGGTATTTCTAATTTAGCTACCAGTGAAGAGTTTAATAACTGTTCGGCAGTTGTAAATACCTCTCTGTTTTCTGAAATTTTATAATCATGCCATCCGGTTAGTGCCTTTCTAACAAAAATTAAATTATGCTCTACTTCAAAATTAGCTTTTTCATTTTCAGAAATTGTACTGTCAAATTTCAATGAAATTGTTTTGTCGACTATTGGAAACGATCTACTATCTGAATCAGAGAACATATGCCATTTTCCGTCAATCATTTTATAGTTAACCTCCTGAAATTGTTTGGTTTGACTAAAAACAGCCAATGGAAGTAAAAAAATAAAAATGGTGAAAAGGTGGTAGAATCGTTTGCTCATGAGTACAAATATTTAATTTCTTGATATTTGGTCACTATTTTGTGACATTAATGTAGAAGAAGTTGTGACGAGCAAGATACAAAAAGTTGTATTACAATTCTTACTAAATTAGTTCGACTGACACATTGTGATTTTAATCACAGCAGCGACCTGCAAGTTTGTTTTTTGAAAAGCTTTCGAATTAAAAACTGATACCATACAATTATATAGTACCTACAATAAAATTTATAGTAGTATCGATGATAATTGTGCATTTTCAATAGTCTGTACAATAAAGAATATCGAAAATCAAATCGCTTAAAATAGTAAGAGGAGCGTTTAACGTTACGATATTTCGACAAACAAATCACCCTCGTTTTTCTCAACCTTCGCCAAGCTGTTTTTAGTAAGTTCTTTGATGGCCTTGTCCCATTTTTTGTTAGAGAGCCCAGCTTGTTCTTTTAAAGCTGAAAGTTCCATTTTTTCAGCCTTTTTAAGCAATGCGAACACCGCTTTTGCTTCATCTGTCAAAGCAACCGCTTTACGTTCTGGTTTCATTTGCGGGAAAAACAATACTTCCTGAATAGACGGATTGTTGGTGAGGTACATAATTAATCGGTCCATCCCAATACCCATACCTGAAGTTGGTGGCATCCCATACTCTAGGGCACGAATAAAATCGTTGTCTATAAACATAGCCTCATCGTCTCCGCGATCTGCCAGCTTCAGCTGTGCTTCAAAACGTTCCCGTTGGTCTATTGGGTCATTTAATTCGCTGTAGGCATTGGCGATTTCCTTTCCGCAGACCATCAATTCAAAACGTTCGGTCAGTTCTGGATTATCGCGGTGCTCTTTGCAAAGCGGACTCATTTCTTTAGGATAATCGGTTATAAAGGTTGGCTGGATGTAATTTCCTTCACATTTTTCACCAAAAATCTCGTCGATCAATTTTCCTTTGCCCATGCTATTATCTACTGAAATGCCCATGTCTTTTGCTGCAGCACGAAGTTCGTCTTCCGTTTTTCCGGTAATATCAAATCCTGTAAAATGCTCGATACTTTCGGCCATGGTCACTCTTTTATATGGCGCTTTAAAATCTACGGTATGTTCACCAAAGGTGGCTTGCGTAGTTCCATTTACTTGCAGCGCACAATACTCTAAAAGTTGCTCGCAGAAATCCATCATCCAATTGTAGTCTTTGTAGGCTACATAAATTTCCATAGCGGTGAACTCTGGGTTGTGGGTGCGATCCATGCCTTCATTTCTGAAGTTTTTAGAAAATTCGTACACGCCATCAAATCCGCCCACAATCAATCTCTTCAGATAGAGTTCGTTCGCAATTCGCATGTACAGCGGAATGTCTAAACTGTTATGGTGGGTGATAAATGGCTTTGCGGCAGCACCCCCTGGAATGGGTTGTAGGATTGGGGTTTCCACTTCAAAATAACCGCGTTCGTTAAAAAAAGTACGCATGGCATTAAAAAGCTTGGTGCGTTTTACAAAAACCTCTTTAACATGTGGGTTCACTACAAGGTCTGCATAGCGTTGGCGATAGCGCTGTTCAGGATCGGTAAAGGCATCGTGAACTTTTCCTTCGGCGTCTACGCGGGGTTGAGGGAGTGGTTTCAGTGCTTTCGAAAGCAATTTAAAATCCTTCACCATCACGGTTTTTTCGCCCACCTGCGTTTTGAATAGCTCGCCTTCAATACCTATAAAATCACCGATATCGAGTAATTTTTTATACACATCGTTGTACAGGGTTTTGTCATCACCCGAACATATTTCATCCCGGTTAAAATATACCTGTATTCTGCCTTCAGCATCTTGAAGTTCAGCAAAACTTGCCTTTCCTTGAATTCGTCTAGACATTAGCCTGCCTGCAATCACCACCTTCTTGCCTTCTTCAAAATTGTTTTTGATGTTGGCCGAAGTATGGTCTACCGGAAATAAATCTGCCGGATACGGATTGATGCCCATCGCTCGTAATTGGGCTAATTTTTCGCGTCGTACGATTTCAAGTTCTGAAAGTTGCATATAGTTCCTTAAAAATAAGGTGCAAAGATAGCGACTACGCTTGGTTTTTTCAATCGCTGTGCTGTTTTAACCGTAAATTAACCCAAGCCTGCAAATTTTGGGCTATTTCGAAAGTTTGTTTTCTAAGCTTTTCTTGGCATTTGCTTCGTCTGGAAATAAAAGCAAATTCAGCTTGGCAATGGCGATGGCTTCTTCTTTTTTATTCGAATAGAACAGTATGTTGCTGAAGGTATTTAGCTCGTACATATTTTTGGTGATGGGCTTGAGTTGTTTTGCTATTTTTTTCGATTTTTTCTGAAATCTTTCAGTGCCCATAGTAGTTAATGCTTCGTTTACAACTTGTACCGATTGGTAGTTGGGCGTATAATTTTGCCGAAGAATTGACGCAATATCTTCTTCGACCGACTGTACGGGCGATTCTACCATACGATTAACTTCTACGCCATTTTTGTAGAATATAATGGTAGGTACCCTATGGATGTTCATTCCTTCGTGTTCGCCGCCCGGGCTTTGTTTGTAGCTATCTCTTTCCCTACTTACCGCAACGGTAGTGAGCCGGTCTAGCGGAAAGTTGGCTTCTGCTAACACTTTGTACAATTTGGGAACCTCACGTTTGCTATCGCCGCACCAAGTCCCTAAAAAGGCAGTAATGGTGTATTCTGAAAGTTCGTCTTTAAATTGATTGATGATGGATTTGTCGGGTTGGTACTCGTTGAAATTTTTAGTAAACCATTCGCTATACGGCGAGGTGTTCAGTTTTTCTTTATTAATCTTCCCAAGCAATACAGATTGTTTTTCAGTGGTTATTTCCGTATTGAATGATTGTGAATGAAGAGTTGAAAAGGTAAAAAGCGAAAGAAAAATGAGAGCAATTAATTTCATGGTTGTTTGTTTTTAGATGAAGGTCAAAAGTGTGACGATTTCCGAAGAAAACGGCCGCTTGGTACGATGGAAAAAAGGACTAGACCTAGGGTGAGATTGAATAAGAAGCTGGAAGTTGGAAGCTTGCCCTTACCGAACGGAGTTTGGGTGGGTTGGAAGTAAAAGGATTAGAGACGGTAGGCAAGAGACTGGAGAAATGATCTAATGGCTAAAGACTACCCACAACCCATAACTACCGCTATGTGTATAATGCTTTTACTTCGTCGCGGCTGGATACCCCCAATTTTTTATAAATATTATTGATGTGCGTTTTTACCGTACTCACGCTCACAAAAAGTTCTGTAGCGATTTCTTTGTTGCTTTTTTGGTCTAAAATAAGGTCTAAAATGGTTTGTTCTTGTTGGGTAAGACTTGCTTTTGCATGTTGGGCAGCTTTTAATTTTTTGTTGTTTCCGAAGAAGTAAAAATTCCCGAGCAGCGATACAACGCAGATTGCCCCTAAAAGATATGCCCACCAAGGTAAATTTTCGGGCTCGCTGGTATCAGAAATCAAAAAACGGTCACTTTTTAATTCGGCTTCGTACTGTCGGGTATATTGGGTGTCTGGATATTGCTTTTCTAGGCGGGCTAGGAGATTGTCGTAGTAGGCATTCGATTTTAAATCTGAAAGGTAATAGGCGTGTAAAATGCTGCGGCGGTCGCTCAAAAATGAATAAATGTACAATTCGGCCAAGGGTTCTTGTAGTTGCTCGCCGTAATTTTGAAGAATACTAAACCATTTTTCGGTATTCACCTTTCGGTTGGCCTCGCTGCGATAGTTTGAGAATGCATAGCGCATATCGTTTTTTAACGAATCTATTTTAAGAAAGGTTTTTGTTTTCTCATTGTTAGAAACCACCTTGCAGAACATTTCTTGCTCAAACGAAAACGGAAGCTCCAAGGTAGTGGTGTTATTGGCTACAAAAACAATCTCTTCGCTATTTTCGCAATGCCCGGTAATATGTGATAAATTCTGGTCTGTTTCTTTACAGGTATCTGCATGTATGCGGTACATTTTATTTTCGGTTGGCAAATTGGTGCCCGCAAAAAGAAAGTATCCTAAGCTGTCTGGTTTTACCTTTGCAATGATCTGCTCGTGGTATACGCCTGAGAGTTTTCTGTAATCTTCAATCATTGAAAGATAGACTTCACCGTCAATAAATTGCGTATCTACACGACCTTCAAATAGATATTGCCCACTAGCACTAAACGGTGCTACGGTGGCGAGAAGAAGGCATAGAAAATGAAGACGTTTCATCACACGACGAATATAGCGACAAGTTTTCTTGTAACAAAACATATTTCGATAGACCGATACATTAGAACTTATTACTAATATTTTAATCGTAATTTTGTATTTATGGGTTTTTGGCGCGTGTTATTGTCTATTTTGTTTCCTCCTTTGGCTGTCATCGACAAAGGTTGTGGGTCTATCTTAATCGTACTTATTTTAACCCTTTGTGGTTGGATTCCCGGCGTAATCGCAGCACTCATTATTTTAAATAATCCAAAAAGATACTAATCATGTTAAAAAGATTTATACTTATTGTTATAGTTGCAACGGTTTTCGTTAGCTGCCAGTTTTCAGAAGTTATGGTCATCAATGAAGATGGAACTGGACGCATGAGCATCGCCATGGATATGAGCGCGATGATGGAAATAATGCCTTCGCAAGATACTCTAGAGCCAAAAATTGATAGTGTTATATCATTTAAGAAGTTGTTTGATGAAAAACGCGATAGTATTGCATTGTTGCCAAAGGCTGATCAAGAAAAATTAAAATCGCTTGAAAAGTACCAGATGCGAGTCCTGATAGACCCTACGGAAAAGCAGATGGAGTATGAAATTTTCGTAGATTTCAATTCGGTTGAAGAGGCAAATAACTTGATGGATGGATTAAATGCTACGGAAAGTTTAAAACCTGCAACAGCTGGAGGTGCTAACAATACAAGTAGTGAAAAGAAACCAACACCGCAAGCTACGGCAGTTCAGTATAGCTACAAGAACAATGTGTTTTCGCGGGATGGCTATATCAAAGATCCTGAAGCATTTGCCAAGTTGAATGATAGTATCCAGTCCATTGAATCATTTATGGAAGGATCCATGTATTCGATAAAGTATACATTTCCGAAGCGCATTAAAAGTGTTTCTGTAGCGGATGCCCAGATTTCTGGTGACGGAAAAACAGTGACATTTCAGAAGCCATTTATTGCCTATTTAAAGAACCCAGACGAATTAGATTTAGAAATCGTATTAGAAGAGAACTAAGTGAATAAAGTACTGAACATACAAGATTTAGGACGGAAAGATTACAAGCTTACTTGGAAATACCAAGAACAGTTGTTTAAAGAAATTCTAGACATTAAAATTAAAAACCGCAGGGAAGATGCCGGGCTGGAAACGCCTAACCACTTCCTTTTTGTGGAGCATCCGCATGTGTATACGCTTGGTAAAAGTGGCGATCTTGACAATCTATTAATCGACGAGAAGAAATTGGCAGCCATTGGTGCTACGTTTTATAAAATCAATCGTGGTGGTGATATTACCTATCACGGTCCGGGACAAATTGTGGGCTACCCGATTTTAGATCTTGAAAATTTCTTTACCGATATTCATAAATACCTTCGGTTACTCGAAGAAATGGTCATTTTAACCCTTGCTGAGTATGGTCTGAAAGCCGAACGAAGCAATGGCGAAACGGGTGTTTGGTTAGATGTAGGAACTCCGTTTGCAAGAAAAATTTGTGCGATGGGCGTGCGCGCCAGTCGTTGGGTTACCATGCACGGATTTGCACTAAACGTGAATTCAGATTTGGGCTATTTTGACCATATGATTCCGTGCGGAATTAAGGGCAAGGCTGTGACGTCACTAAACGTAGAATTGGGTAAGGTTGAAGTTGATATTTCCGAAGTAAAAGAAAAACTCCTGAAACATTTTATACAACTCTTTGAAGCCGAAATAAAACAAAAAACCGAAGTATAGCAATACCCCGGTCATTAAAAGTAAGTCAAGCTTGACGTTAGTTGCTGAAAGCCGTTAGTAAGCTACTGCTAGTAACCTTTCCGCGTCTGTTGTAATCTTCTTGTTTTACCAATCCCACGCCTTTGGCAATCCATTGTTTTGCACTACCGCGCTGGTTGATCCCCATTTTAATATCGTTGGAATAGGAAATCACATAGCAATCGAATGTACCCGCTGGAGTGCTTACCGATTCTTGGCCCACTACCTTTCGGTCTTGCATCTTCACGCTCATATTCATATTAATGCCACTCATATTAATACGGGCTTGCATGTCTGCATCTGGCAGGGTTTGGCCAACAGTCAAATCGTTGGGTAGTACGATGTTGGTGCCAGTAATTTCAGTTTCCATATCATTAAATTGCGTGGCCATTTGTGGGCTGAACATCGATTTAAAATCGATTTCAATTCCTTCGTTATTACAAAGCACATCGTATGTAGATTGTGTGATCAATGTACCATCTGTGTCTCTCATATCCATGTTCATTTCAGCAGTAGTATTGCCTCCGTTCTGTGATATTTCAGATACCATATAGGTTACCTTAGCGGCTATATCTCCTCTTTTGTCATAAGTGGTTATTTCGGCTGTAGCACCTTCTTCAAAAGGGTAGAAAGCGCTGCAATCGTTTTGGGCAAAAAGAATAGTAATGCTGAAAACAGCAATAATTGTCATGTACGTACGTAATTTCATGGTGTATAAATTTTAAATTTTTGGTTATTATTAGCGAGGGCCAATCTCGGTCCTGTCTGGATTAATTCTGATGGTAATCGGCTTTACAGTTGTATTTCCGTTAAAATCGGTTATGGTAAAGGTAAATACAACATCTTGAACTCCAAGGGAATTTCCTCTTGGAATAATTTCACCGCCGTATAAAATAGAACTTCTAGGGTCTGACATGTCACCTTGATTTCTGAAGGTTCGCATTGAAATAGTTCCTGGCAGCTCTACCCAATTTCTGGGTAAATCGTCTACAACTTCTACAACGTCATTGGTGGGAAGCTCCCATCGTACTTCTTGCACCCCACCGTCGTCTTTACCTGAAAATAGAATGTTAAATGTTGCATCTCTTTCGAGGTATACTACATTTGAGTCGCTAAAATTTTCGTCTACCTCTATGTCTGGCACATTGGTTACCTTCAAGAAAAAGGTAGGGTCAATAGAGTCCATAGCGGGAATTGTGGTCTTACAACCAGTAGTACATAATGCGATAGCGATTAAGCCAATAAAAAGTTTAGTTTTCATAATCGTGTGTTTTAGTTTTTACCTTATAAAGGTAGCCTTGAGACACAGTTTTAAGCTGGGGTAAATCCCCCATTAACAGCGCGTTGAATACTGATAATTTCTAGGGGTTTTTAGAGGCGTCTCCACTAGCCTAATGGGTTATCAAGAAAATTTAGGGTATGGGTTATAATTGAAAGAGTACAATCTCATTGTCTTGTCCTTTCACTACAAGAAGTGCTTTGCCTTTGCTTTCAGAAAGAGACACCTGAGAACTTCCAAATACAGGAAAGCCATTCACTAGGGTGCCGTTTTTCTGAAACACATATACTTTCTTTTCTTGTGTTTCTGTGACGGCTATGTAGAGATTTCGGTTGGCTACAAAAAGTTGGGGTTGGGTATAGATACCGAGCGGCAGCTCGGCTAATTTTCCATTAATGCGCAACAAGTTATCATCCATCGTAACTTTGGTGCTTCCTATTGTGATAAAATGGTAGTCGTTAGAAACCTCCAACGTTTGCGAGGTTACTTTTCCATTGGTTGCAATGCTGTGTTTTTGCTTATCCTTACTTATTACCACAAACGAGCTGCCCTCCCTCTCTATTGGGTTTTCAGAAAAATCAAATTTCCTATTCACCGTTACCCGTGGTTTACCTACACGGCTTACAATGTGCAAGGTGCCGTTTTCTTCAGCGATTACCACATAATCTTTATTGCCCATCCTGATGTGTTCGGCTGGTAAAACAATTGGCGACTTTGCTGTTCTAAACGTAAAACCGTTCACCACCTTCCCTTTGCTATCGTAAAGTAGTATTTCTCTTCCTTGTACAATGGCAAATCGGTATTTACGATTGTTGTCGTAATCGAAAACCGACAGTGGCTGCGTGATACCATCTTTAAATGTAATAGGAAACGGTCCCACATCTTTCCCATTACGGTCTACGACGTGCAGTTTGTTTTTGGTAGCAAAAGCCATTTGCTTTCTGCCATTTCGAAGTAAGTCTACTTCATGGATTTTCCCTAGAATTGGACCCTCTAGGGTTTTTGTCCAAAGTGTTTTGCCGTTTTCTGAAAAGAGGTGTAATGTGTTAGTAATATCTTGTACACTGATATTCTTGGTTCCCGAGCGGTGGTTACTAAAAAATTGCGGCATGCCCATCACATTATTATCCAGTGTTTTACTGAACAATTCTGACACACCAGCACTCGATTTTTTGGCTCCGTCGTGTTCTTGGCATACAAAATGAACATGCGCAAAATCACGATCAAATCGATATTGAAGCAAAGCAAGAGGAAAAGCTTTTAGAGAAACAGTACCATCCCAAGAGAACGATTCATTTTGTAATGCATTTTTTACTACAGGCGCCACCCCGTCGTTCATGCCATAGGTAAGAAAAGAAGAAGCGTTGCTGATTCGGTTTGAAGCGCTTTCAAAAGCAGCCGATTTCCCTACGGTAGCGTTATTTTTTACTGCGGAAATAATGGTTTCTGCAACTGAATTATTTTCAGCAAACACAAAAAAGTTGTCTAGTTGAAATACTACTGAAACGGAATCGGTTTGTACAAACGGTTTAAAAAGTTCTTTGAAAATTGCGCCATCGTCAAATGTAAATAGGGGAGTGTCCCGAAATGTTGAAATTTCAGAAATGGAAGATGCCAGTGCCTCTTTTGTGAGTTCGGTGTCGATACTCTTTAAAGCGACCGCATTTCCATTTTCATTAAAAAACTCTCCAAATTCATTGGCAGACCCAAACAAATCTAGTTTTCTGATGTCTGCACTGTCGCGTCTAAATTGCTTTAGTTTTTCAGCTAATAATGAAGCATCGCTCATGGTTACTGATACGGCAGTTCTGGCACTTGTGGGGAGAATTGTTTCTAAATCGTTTTGCTGCGGAATTTGCCCCTGAAAAACCGAAAGTAACCTCGGAAGGGTGTCTTGGGCCAATGCAACGCCCGATGCGGAAATCCCGTCCGGACTTAAAATAACATCTAAGGAAGTATGGGTTGCCAATTCACTGAATTCGTTGTTGGCGAATTGATAGGTTGGGTTACGGATAATCGACGTGAGTTCGTTGTTTTTTAAAACCGAAAACGCTTTGTTGAATCCTGCTGAAACAGGACGGGTGTTTTCTAAAAGAGATTGCAATTGTGTTTGGGAAGAACTTATCACAAAAACACTGTCTTTGATGGCTGTAAATCCTACCGCTCCATCTGCTGAAACCCGTTGTATTGAAATGCCTTTGTAGGTTAGGGTTTCGATACTTTTATTCGGAACAGAATCAATCACAAACACTAACGAATCTTGCTTTGTTGCTAGCGTATAATCCCAGGTGCTGTCATTCCGTTTAGACAAGCTTAGTACACTTTCGCCAGTAGGTGAAAGGTACGATAATAAGCTGTTTTTTTGGTTTAACAGTTGGTAGGGTGAGGCTTGATTAAAAGCTGAGAGCAATGAGTTGCTGCTACTTTCCGATTGGAGGGTTTCCAGGTTTTTTATTTTAAGAACCCATACCGCATTATTCGGAACGTATGCAGACAGTTCGGTATCTGGCAAACGCTTGGTGTCGCAGCCAAAAAGGAATGCGACTAAAACAATTAATACTAGGATGTTTCGAACCATACCTACAAAAATAGCAAGGATTGTAAGGCTTTTTCTATAGTTTTTAAAAGGTTATCGACGGGTTTTCAACAGCCCAAAGAAATCGCTACAACTTCAATTTAAGTTGCTCAGGTAAGAGTTTGAAGCTTTTACGATGGTATGGTGTGGCCCCGTATTTTTTGATAGCTTCTCTGTGGGCCGCGGTAGGATATCCTTTGTTCTGTTTCCAACCATAGGCAGGATGTTCGTTGTCTATTCTTTTCATGAAGGCGTCGCGCTCGGTTTTCGCCAGAATAGATGCTGCGGCAATGTGAAGAAATTTTCCATCGCCTTTCACCACAGTTTCATAGGGGATGTCTAAATAGGGTTTAAATCGGTTGCCATCTACAGCAATAAATTGTACCGGGGGTTGTAGACGTGCAACACTGCGCTGCATGGCGATGATGGATGCGTTTAGAATGTTAATCTTGTCAATTTCTTCCATCATGACATGGGTCACGGCATAACTAATGGCTTCTTGTTCGATAATCGATTTTAATTCTAAGCGCTTTTTTTCTGAAAGTTGCTTGCTGTCTGTTAACCAGGGATGACTAAAATCATCGGGCAGGATAACAGCTGCAGCGGTTACAGGTCCGGCCAAGCACCCGCGTCCGGCCTCATCGGTACCACATTCTATAAGATTTGAATGAATTTTTAGTTGAAGCATAACAAATAGGGGGTAAAGATAGTTAATAGAGGGAAGGTTCAAAATTCGGAATTCAGAATTCAGAAATCAGAATTCAAAATCTTACCTTTGCGTTAAGGAACCCCTGCATGAGAAACCTGTTGCTGCTTTTATTTTGTTGCCTTTTGCCACCCTTCTTGGCGGCGCAAAATGCAACGTCTACCCCTAAAAAGGAACAACGGGAAAAACCGCCCATAGACTTGTACAAGATAATTTCGCACGATCGCGACACTACCTATGTAGACACCACCCTTACCATCCAGAAAGAATACAAGTTTAATTATTTGCGAAAAGATAATTTTGAGCTGCTTCCTTTTGCCAATGTGGGACAGACGTACAATACCTTGGTGTACGATTTCAGTAATAAGAATTTTAAGCCGTTTTTCGTTGCACAGGGGCATCACTTTAATTACGATCAAATTGAAGATGTTTCTTATTACAATGTACCTACGCCACTCACCGAGCTCTATTTTAAAACTGCCTTCGAGCAGGGGCAGCAGTTAGATGCTTTTTTTACGGTAAACACAAGCGAGCAATTTAATTTTAGCATTGCCTATAAAGGAGTACGCTCATTGGGGCAATACCAGCAAGCGCTTACAAGCACCGGAAATTTCAGATTTACGTCTAATTACCATACCAAAAATAAACGCTACAAGATTCGTGGGCATATTGTTGCACAAGATTTGTTGAATGAGGAAAATGGCGGACTCAGTGATACTTCCATTCCACTTTTTATTAATGACGAAGGCGATTTTGACGACCGCGCCCGATTGGATGTAAAATTTGAAAATGCCGAAAATAAGCTAGAAGGACTTCGGTTTTATGGTGACCATGAATACGAATTAGTTCGTCAGCGTGATAGCCTTTCGTATAATGTAATCGCTATTGGAAACCGTATCAGTTATGAAGATAAATTTTACGAATACAAACAGGTAGCGCCTTTTGCAGGCTTTGGCGATAGTTATGAAGCAGCCGATTTGAATAAGGAGACTACCTTAGAAGATTTCAACGCGCAGGCGTATGCGCGAATGGAGAATTCGGTGCTCGGTAACATTGGGGCCTTTGTTGGATATACCGATTATAATTATGGGTATAATTCGGTGCTGATTCTAGATGAAGGTCGCATCCCGAATCGTTTAAAAGGAAACATTGTGCAATTTGGCGCCAGCTACAAAAAACAGTATCGCGGATTTCAACTGGAAGGCGAGGGGGCAATTAATATTGCAGGCGATTTCGACGGAAATTACCTAAAAGGAACAGCTTCCTTTCGTTTTAATGAATCCAATAAGGTAACCGCCATTGCAAGCATACATTCTGCGGCACCCAATTTTAATTTCTTGCTCTACCAGAGCGATTACGTAAACTACAATTGGAACACTAACTTTGATAACGTAAAGACACAAGAACTACAATTTGTGTTGAAATCTGAGAAACTCTTGAATGCGTCTCTAACGTACACCGGAATAGATGATTTTACTTATTTTGCGGTGGAACCCGATGGCATAACGCCAACCCCGCAACAATTTGGTGAACGGGTAGATTATTTGAAGGTAAAGGCAGAAAAAGAATTTACCTATAAAAAGTTTGCACTGATGAACACGGTGTTGTTTCAGCAGGCATTAACGGGGGGTGAGGTGCTGAATGTGCCAGAAATTGTAACACGCCAAAGTGTGTACTACCAAGATGAATGGTTTAAAAAGGCGGCGTTTATCCAAACAGGGATTTCTTTTAAATACTTTACAGAGTACAACATGAATGCTTATGATCCGGTGCTAGCCGAATTCTATGTGCAGAATGACCAAAAGCTGGGAGGCTTTCCTTTGGTTGATATTTTCTTTAATGCGAAGGTGCGACAGACACGTATTTATTTTAAGTACGAACATGTAAATCAGTTGTTTAATAGCACAAACTCACATTTCTCAGCCCCTGGGTATCCGTATCGGGATGCGGTGATTCGGTTTGGGTTGGTCTGGAATTTCTTTCTTTAGTTGGTAGTAAGTAGTTGGTAGTTGGTAGTTGGTAGTTGGTAGTGAGAAATGAGATTCCTCCTTGCCAGCCGAAAAAGGTCTGGCGGGCATTCGGAATGACAGAGTAATATCGTTTTCATTCAGAACAGTATCATTGTCATTCAGAGCGCAGCGAAGAATCTATCTAAAACTAAAAATTCTGTATCTTAATAGAATATTTTACTTTCTATTTTTTCCAAATGAAAATCCATGCCGAACACAATTATTTCGTCTATATCCTCACAAACAAGAATAGAACTGTTCTATACACAGGTGTTACGAATAATTTAAAGGAAAGATTGTTTTATCACTGCAATCATGAGCCATTTTCAAAATCATTCACAGCAAAATATAAATGCTATTACTTAATACATTTCGAACATTTTATGAATATTCAGGAGGCGATCGCCAGAGAAAAGCAAATTAAGGGGAAGAGCAGAGCTAAAAAGGAAGCATTAATTGGAAAATTTAATAAAGATTGGGAATTTCTGAATGATAATTTTACGTGAGATTCCTCATTGCCAGCCCGAAGTGGTCTGGTGGGCATTCGGAATGACAGTTGGTTTTGGTTGTGGTTAAAGGTAATTTCACTGTCATTCAGAGTGCAGCGAAGAATTTTTTTTTTTTGTAGTTTTTTTCTGATTTGAGATTCCTCATTTCCAGCCCGAAAGAAGGTCTGGCGGGCATTCGGAATGACAGTTGGTTTTGGTTGTGATTAAAGGTAATTTCACTGTCATTCAGAGCGCAGCGAAGAATCTGTCTAAAACTAAAAATACCTTTGCGAGAGGGATTGCAGCGGTTACCCCGGATCGCGCTTTAGCGTGAACGGAGTATGAGCATAAAGCCCGACGCTCTATCGTTGCCACAAAAGGCAACTTTGGAGGGGCTCGCCCACAAAAAAACCCGACCAAAAGGCCGGGTCTGTCGTTTTATTTAGGATTTAAGGTAGCTGAGTGATTTTTATTTTCTGAAAAGGAAAATAAAAATAGTATCGAAGCTAGTCTCGTAGCAACCCTCTAGAGATCACAATTTTTTGTATTTCTGAAGTGCCTTCATAAATCTGTGTGATCTTCGCATCGCGCATTAAGCGCTCTACGTGGTATTCTTTCACAAAACCGTTCCCGCCATGAACTTGTACCGCTTCTACTGAAACATCCATCGCAACTTGGCTTGCATATAATTTGGCCATTGCCCCGCTCATGTCGTAATTGTTGCCTTGGTCTTTATCCCACGCAGCTTTCATCACCAAATGGCGTGCGGCTTCGATAGAAGTGTGCATATCGGCGAGTTTAAAAGCGATGGCTTGGTGGTTGCAAATTTCGGTACCGAAGGTCTTTCGTACCTTCGAATATTCTTTGGCAAGTTCGTAGGCTCCTGCGGCAATTCCGAGAGCTTGTGCGGCAATCCCTATGCGGCCTCCGCTCAATGTTTTCATCGCAAATTTAAATCCGAAGCCATCTTCGCCAATTCTATTTTCTTTAGGTACTTTTACGTCGTTAAAGTTTAGGGTGTGGGTGTCGCTTCCGCGAATTCCCAACTTATCTTCTTTGGGCCCTACTTCAAATCCGTCCCATCCTTTTTCAACAATAAATGCATTAATGCCACGGTGTTTCTTTTCGCGGTCTGTCTGTGCAATGACTAAGTAATAATCTGCAGTACCACCGTTGGTAATCCAGTTTTTTGTACCATTTAGGATATAATGGTCACCTTTATCTATGGCCGTGGTTTTTTGCGAGGTAGCATCGCTCCCAGCTTCGGGCTCACTTAAGCAAAAGGCGCCAATAGATTGCCCGGTTGCCAATTTGGTGAGGTATTTTTCTTTTTGGGCTTCTGATCCATATGCTTGCAATCCGTAGCAAACAAGTGAGTTGTTTACAGAAACAATAACTGAGGCAGAGGCATCTATTTTACTCAACTCTTCCATAGCCAGGACATAGCTCACGGTATCCATACCGCCACCACCATACTTGGGGTCTACCATCATGCCTAAAAAGCCAAGTTCTCCCATTTTCTTTACTTGTTCGGTTGGGAATTCCTGCTTATTGTCACGTTCAATTACGCCAGGTAGTAATTCTGTTTTGGCAAAATCACGTGCGGCATCGCGAATCATTAAATGTTCTTCGGAAAGAGAAAAATCCATAGCTATATGTTGTTGATAAATTTAAATTGATGGCACTTCCGTACGCAATGTCAAAAATGCTGTGCAAAGATACCCTTAATATGGTAAATCTCAAATTGAAAGCGTCAATTTCCGTACCTCTAAAGTATCATTTTCGCATTATCGATTTGTAATTTTGAATGTTTTATGCCGAAACTTAGTACCTTTAAATAATGACGGACTTCAAAAAAAATACATACCATGTGCTAGGGATTATGAGCGGGACGTCTCTAGACGGAATTGACATCGCAGAAATTACATTTCACCTTTCAGAAAAACAACAATGGAAGTTTGAGATATTGCAGGCAGTAACTGTTCCCTATCCAAGCCATTGGGTGTCTATTCTGAAAGAGGCCGTACATTTTTCTGAGGGGCGATTACAAACACTGAACACCAAGTACACAAATTATTTGGCCGAAGTAATTTCGAAAGTTATTACTGAAAAAAAGATTGAAAATTTAGATGTTGTTTGCAGCCACGGCCATACCATTTTGCATCAGCCCGAAAACCGTCGTACCCTTCAAATAGGGAATTTGCGGTTATTGGCCGATTTGCTGGGCGAAACCGTTGTATGTGATTTTCGGGTGCAGGACGTGGCGTTGGGCGGACAAGGAGCGCCGTTGGTTCCAATTGGTGACCAACTTTTGTTTCCGGAATATGATGCGTGCCTGAATTTGGGCGGATTTGCAAATTGTTCGTTTGAAAAAGAAGGGCAGCGTATTGCATACGACATCTGCCCAGTGAATATCGTGTTGAATTCTCTAGCTGAAACACTCCACCTTCCGTATGATGACAGAGGGAAGATTGCTAGAAACGGAACGATAGACATTAACCTACTGGACGTGTTGAATAAACTTCAGTTTTATAAACTAAATCCGCCAAAATCGCTAGGGTTAGAGTGGGTGCAAGAATTTATCCTTCCAGTATTAGAAAAAACTAAAATATCCGCAGAAGATAAAATCGCTACGTTCACAGAGCATGTTGCAGTGCAGCTAGCCGCTCAGTTTGCAGAAGGGAGTTCTGTATTAGTCACTGGGGGAGGAGCGTATAACGACTATTTGTTAGAACGTGTTCAATATCATAAAAAACTACGATTAGAAGTACCAAGCCCACAATTAATAGAGTATAAAGAAGCCTTGGTTTTTGGTTTGTTGGGTGTACTTCGAATGCGAAACGAGGCGAATTGCTTGGCTAGTGTGACGGGGGCGAAACACGACCATTGTAGCGGTATGCTATTTCAAAAGCTAGCGTAGAGGTTGTATCTTTGTACTGCTATGAAAAAAGAAAATACTAAAAAACCAGATCAAGTTGTTTTTGATGAGAAAACACAGAAATACGATGCTGCCCTAAAACCGTACAGTACCAACTTGGGTGCGCCAGCCATCGAGATTGATGACATCACTACTTGGAAAAACAACAACGTTCACAAAGTAAACCATCATTTTAAAACAAAGTTTGAAACCTTGCGAAAAGAGTATCAAGCCATGATGGATACTTTTGAATACAACAACTTAATTTACAGCGCAAAATTTAGTTTTGAACCTGTGATTGGGCAGGTTTACCATTTGTACCGTGCAAAAGATGGCGAACCCTTTTTGTCTATCATTTCTCCTGAAGAATGCTCATGGGAATTTATCGGCAGCTTCACCTTGTCTACCGATAAATTATGGGAGCGCGTTGCTAATAAGGCCAACTAATTATTTTTTTCTAGGATCTTTATGCTGTTTCAAGCCAGTCATCTCCCAATGCGCTAAAGCAATAGGAATGTTGCCGATGCTGTTTAGGGTGTCAAAAAATTCTTTTAGCACAAAAGGCTCATTTTTGGCTTCTTTCATCTTGGCATAATCGGCCAAAGCGTTTTCCAACAGGTATTTTCCCGTGATATAGCTTGTACCGTATCCAGGTTGCCGTAAGTATAGGTGTTGCTCAAAAATGAGCAGGTCTTTTTCAGTTTTCATCCATCCTCTTGGCGTAAATTCTGAATGGATACCGCCAGCTTCTTCCATCGTCATTTCATTTGCATGCGCATACAGCGATCCGAGTCCGCGTGCAGCACGCTGCGCAATCATGATGTATACAATTTCTCGCACCCGAGGGCTGTCGTCATACAATCCGGCCTGCATAAACATTTCTTCAACGGCGGTTGCAGTTCCTTCATTCCGAGAATCAAAAATATTATACAGCAAGGCGTCTTTTCGAACCGGTCTCGGATTAGGTTCATTGTCCATTCTGGCGAGCTCAAACCAATGGTAAAAATGCGAATACAGCGGTCGCGGATCGTAATGTTGCCCAATTCTAAAAAAGTTTCGTTTTTCTTCGGGGATAAATTCGCCAAGATGTGCTCTCAGGGCTGGTTCAAAATAAGGCTTTACAGTTAGGATGTCTTGCTCTTTTAAAAACTTCATAAAACTCTTGGCGGAAGTTTCAGCAAGCATTTTGTACGCTTCCTCCGAATTGGCCGCTGTTAGCTCTGGTAGGTTGCGGTTGCGGTGTTCTTCCAGTTTTAAGGAAGCCCAGGCGCGTGCCAACTCACGTTTTAAAATCATTACTTCATCTTCCCAAGTAAGTGGCACCATGTGTACATTCTGTAAATACCAAGTGTAGTGATCTTTGCCAATACCCGATGGTCCCGTTTTTGTTTCAGCTTCGGCTTCAAGCCAAGAGACCAATTCATTTGTTGAGGTAAGCGCATTTTCGATGGCAGTAAGTACTTCAGGATCATTGGCTAGGGTAGTTTCATTTTTTAACTCGGCAAGTACATCGCTTTGTGCCTTGATGTCTCTAATCCCGGTAATCCACAAATCTCTGGCATTTCCTGTAAGATTCAATTTTGCTTGTTCATTGAGTGGAGGGATAACATTTAGATCGTTGATAAAGCGTTGTTTTTCTGCGGAATTCAATGGGAATGTATAACTCCATAATTCTAATACCGCATGGTGTGTAGGCCCTTCATGCGCGGGCACGTCACTTTTATAGGTCCATACTGTTTTGTAAAAAGCAGGGTCGCGTTCCCATGGTTTTAACACCCGCTGATTAAATTGATAGCCGTTCATTTCGGCCAATACAATCATATAATCTACTTGGTCGGGGATGGCCCATCCCGTGGTGTCAATGTTCCGTAATTTTTTCCGAAGAATACTAAAAGCAGCCGTTCGTTGTCGGAATGTTGCCTCGGTATAATCTGGTGCGCCATTTAGTTTGGGCGGATTCTCGAAAGTGCGCCATGCCGTAAAGAAATCGGTGAGTTTTTCGGGGCTGTCAGTTGCTTTTTTCCTAGCTTGCGAAAAAGTGTTGAATGCTAAAAAGCATAGTATTAAAGTGGTAAGTAAACGTCTCATGGTTAGATTTTGTGCCACTAAAAGTACTAAAATTTTAAGCAGACAATACCTACTTAAAATAAAGATAATTTAACAAAATGCATATTTCAAAATAGTATATTTGCATTTGTTTGCAAAAACTTACACCAATGTCAAACTGAGCGCAGTCGAATTGATTTATAATCCGACTTTTTATCGGTCTTCTATTGCGCTCAGACCGACAGGACACCTTTGATATGAAAGAACTACTTAAAAAGTACGAAGAAAAAGCTCCAGAAATTGTTTTCCATTGGAATGATCCAGAAACCGAAGCAGAAGGATGGACGGTCATTAACTCACTTCGCGGAGGTGCGGCAGGAGGCGGTACACGTATGCGCCCGGGTCTCAATGAAAACGAAGTGCTTTCGTTGGCAAAAACCATGGAAGTGAAGTTTACAGTTTCCGGTCCGGCCATTGGTGGTGCAAAATCGGGTATCAATTTCGATCCAAGTGACCCTCGTAAAAAAGGAGTTTTAGAGCGTTGGTATAAAGCAGTATCTCCCTTGCTAAAAAGCTATTACGGTACAGGTGGCGACCTAAATGTAGATGAAATTCATGAAGTGATTCCCATAACTGAAGAAAGTGGCGTTTGGCACCCGCAAGAAGGTGTGTTCAACGGTCATTTTACACCTACCGAAGCAGATAAAATCAATCGAATTGGGCAATTGAGACAGGGTGTAATCAAGGTGTTGGAAAATCTGAACTATTCACCTGATATATCTCGAAAATACACGGTGGCAGATATGATTACCGGTTATGGCGTGGCGGAAGCAGTGCGCCATTATTACGATATTTACGGAGGTTCGGTAGAAGGGAAGCGGGCCATTGTACAAGGTTTTGGAAACGTAGGTGCAGCAGCAGCCTATTACTTGGCACAGATGGGTGCTAAAGTTGTGGGAATTATCGATAGAGCAGGAGGCATCGTTAATAAAGATGGTTTTTCTTTTGAAGAAATTACAGAGCTCTTCCTCCAAAAAGATGGAAATACGCTTGTGGCAGATAATATGTTATCCTTCGATGAAATCAACGAAAAAATTTGGACGCTAGAATGCGAGGTGTTTGCCCCATGTGCAGCATCACGCTTAATTACGAAAGAACAAATTTCTAGCATGATCGACACCGGTCTGGAAGTGATAAGTTGCGGTGCCAATGTGCCTTTTGCTGATAAAGAGATTTTCTTCGGACCTATCATGGAATATACCGACGAACGGGTGAGTTTGATCCCAGATTTTATCTCTAACTGCGGAATGGCACGGGTGTTTGCTTATTTTATGGAACGGAAGGTACAAATGACCGATGAAGCAATTTTTAATGATACTTCGATGACCATAAAAAATGCGATTCAGAACACATTCGATAATAACAGTACAAAAACAAATATTAGCAAAACGGCTTTTGAAATTGCATTGAATCAATTACTTTAGAAGCGATAACATTATATTAATCAACCTCATTTATGGAGTCAATTATCATCCTCATTTTCGTTATTGGTTACCTTTCAATAACGCTAGAACACCCTTTAAAGTTAGACAAAACAGTGCCCGCACTTATCATGGCAGCCCTTATTTGGGCAGTCTTGGCAGTTGGTTTCCATGAGGGTTGGTTTAGCGTTATCGATACTTACGAAAATTCCTACAACTTTCTAAGTGGTGGCACCGAAGCCGAACACGGCTTTGAGAATACCCTGCTGCACCATCTAGGGAAAACGGCCGAAATTCTAATATTTCTAATAGGGGCGATGACCATTGTTGAAATCATCGACCTTCACCGTGGATTTGAAATTTTAAAAGGTGCCGTAAAAACAAATAGTAAGCGGAAGTTGCTATGGATAATTGGAGTTTTAGCGTTTATACTCTCAGCAATTATCGATAACCTTACCGCAACTATTGTTCTGGTTACATTGCTTCGGAAGCTAATCCCAAACAGGGAAACACGATTGTGGTATGCCGCCATGGTGGTAATTGCCGCCAATGCCGGAGGTGCTTGGTCACCAATCGGTGATGTAACGACTACCATGCTTTGGATTGCTAAAAAAGTAACTGCTGCAGGTTTAATACAATATGTTATAATTCCATCAGTAATTTGCTTTGTAATTCCATTCGTAATTGCTAGTTACTTAAAGCCTTTTCGGGGTATGGTTCAGACAGAAGAACTTAAAGAAGATAAAATTTCAGAACGTCTGCTCAGTAGTAAAACAATGCTTTTTCTTGGTTTAGGAATGATTGTTTCGGTGCCGATTTTCAAAACCATTACCCACCTTCCACCCTATGTAGGGATGATGTTCGCACTCGGGATTGTTTGGTTGGTTTCAGAATATATTCACCCAGAAGAAGATTTCAGCAAAGAAAGAAGACATCTCTATTCTGCACACAAAGCATTATCTAGGATTGAAATTTCTAGTATTCTTTTCTTCCTTGGAATCTTAATGGCTGTTGCCGGATTGGAAAGTTTGGTCTACGGAGTTTCGGCAGAAGGTGATCCTGTAGGAACCTTACGTTACTTAGCTGAGGTATTACAAGCCGCAATTCCGAATCAGGATGTGGTGGTAATGCTTTTAGGTGTGTTCTCTGCCATTATAGATAACGTACCGTTAGTGGCCGCTTCTATGGGTATGTATACCGCACCTACCGATAGTTTGCTATGGCATTTTATTGCCTATTCTGCAGGAACTGGGGGTAGTATGCTCATAATTGGTTCTGCTGCTGGTGTGGCGGCGATGGGTATGGAAAAAATTGATTTCATTTGGTACCTTAAAAAGATTGCTTGGCTAGCACTAGTAGGCTTCTTGGGAGGCGCTATTGCCTTTTTACTGCTCACTGGTGGTACAATGGTATAAGTTCCGAACAACAATTTTCTGCCTTTTATCCCGTTACCTAATAAACTTAACATCCGCCTATGCTCGCATTTTTTTTACAGGACGGACTTCAAGACACAACAGATCTTGAACCCGTTGTTGAAGAAAAAACCCTCTCTGTTCTAGAACTCATTATGAATGGAGGATTGGGTGCCCAAATTATCATTGGGATTCTCTTTATTTTATTATTCGTAGCAGTGTATATCTATTTTGAACGCCTATTTGCCATTAAGGCAGCGTCTAAAATGGACAATAACTTTATGAACCAAATTCGAGATAATGTTGCTTCTGGCAATGTGCAAGCTGCTAAAGTGCTTTGTGCACAACAAAACACCCCGGTTTCTAGACTTACCGAAAAGGGTATTTCACGAATTGGGAGTCCGTTAGAAGATATCAATACTGCTATCGAAAACGCGGGTAGATTAGAAGTGTACAAATTGGAAAAAAACGTCAGTATTCTGGCTACCATCGCTGGAGCCGCTCCCATGATCGGTTTTCTGGGTACAGTAATCGGAATGGTATTGGCCTTTCACCAATTGGCCACCAGTAGCGGTCAAGCAGAAATGGGCGCCCTGGCAGAAGGTATTTACACTGCCATGACCACCACGGTCGCAGGTCTTATCGTAGGTATTATCGCCTATATGGGATACAATCACCTCGTGGTTCGTACAGATAAGGTGGTGCACCAAATGGAAGCTACTGCAGTCGATTTCCTTGATCTTTTAAACGAGCCAGCATAGTATGAATCTGAGAGGTAGAAATAAAGTAAGCCCCGAGTTCAGTATGAGCTCAATGACCGATATTGTGTTCTTGCTTCTGGTGTTCTTCCTGTTAACGTCTCCGGCTATCACACCCGATGCACTGGATCTTATCCTTCCAAAGGCAAAAGGAAAGTCTACAAATCAGCAAAAGGCTTCGGTGAGCATCACTAAAGATGGAGCTTATTACGTAAACAAGGAGCGTGTAAGTGAATACAGCATAGAAAAACAATTGCAAACAATCTTGGCGGGTCAAGAAGAACCAACCATTATCTTACGGGCAGAAGAAGGGGTGCCCATCGAAGATGCGGTTTTTGTGATGGACGTCGCCAATAAAAATAACTTTAAAGTCGTTTTAGCAGTACGGCCTAATTAATTTGGGCGTTCCCACGCTACAGGCGTGGTCGGGCTTTCGGTAGTCGCTTCCCGATTCCCGATAGCTATCGGGACGGGAGAGCTCCAACATTTCGACAGGCTCAATGTAAACAATACCTCAATCCCTAACGCATTTTTCTCTCCCCTAGGGAGAGATTTCCGCTTGCCTCCGACGAATGAGGTACGAATAAGAGGAAGGCATAAGGGGAACAATAATGGAAAAATAATACTAATGGAATTCTTAGATACCAAACATAAAAAGAAAAGTATGACCATCACGGTAATCCTACACGTGATACTGCTTATTCTATTGTTTTATGTAGGGATGACCTATCTCGACCCTCCACCAGAGAACGGTATCGCTGTTAATTTCGGAACTACAGATACCGGAAGTGGTAACATACAACCTACAGAACCCATTAAGTCGGCTCCCAAAGAAACTACACCGCCACCCGTTTCCCAACCCAAAACTGAGGTGAACGAAGAGGTGGTAACGCAGAACAACGAAGACGCTCCCGTAATCAAAAAGGAAGAAAAAAAGAATGTACAGACAGAAACGCCAAAAAAGGTGGAACCTGTAAAAGAAACACCTAAGGTGGTCGAAAAAAAGCCAGATAAAACTACTACCAACGCACTCGATAATCTTATAAACGGTCCTAAAAGCGATGGTACGGCCAAGGGAAGCGAGGGCGATGATCAAACTGGCGGTGATAAAGGAAACCCTAATGGCGATCCTAATGCACAAAGTTATTACGGTACCGGAAAAGGACTCGATGGCGACGGAAATTATCTTTTGGGGGGTAGAAAGCCCCTTAATAAACCTAGGAACCCACAAGAGTGCAATGAAGCAGGTAAGGTGGTGGTAAGTATCGAAGTAGATCGCAACGGTAACGTGATCAGTGCGAAGCCTGGCGTACGCGGTACCACAAACAACACGAAGTGTCTCTTAGACAAGGCCAAAGAAAATGCCATGGCGACACGTTTTAATTCAGATAACAAAGCACCTGCCAAGCAAATCGGGAAGATTATCTACAACTTCACGCTTTCACAATAATTATCAGATAAAATCGTACTTTGGTCGGGCTAATGCCATTGTTCTGAGACCAGTTTTTATAAAATACAGCCTCCTTCTTATTGGTGCGCTTTCAATCATTGTTTCTGTAGTTTACGGAAATGAGCAAACCTTGTACATCAAACCAGTATTTCACATAGTACTGTTTCTGTGGTACTTTTCAGTAAAAAAGAAACTAGACGTTAAGTTAGTGTTCTTTTTAGGCCTCGCCCTCACTGCCGAATTTCTTACGGCAATAGATTTTGACGGGTACTACACACTAATCAATATTTTGTTTGCCTGTTACTTTTTTGTCGGCCTATGGTGCATGAAACCTGTCCTACAACAATCAAAATTTACGTTGCGTGGCCAAGAGGTGTTTTTCGGACTGCTTATTACAGGGGTGTTGTTGTACATGGTATACGGGCTCATTTATTATTCTATTCAAGAGTTTCAAGAAAATGTTCCAGCGGTATTGGGTGGTGTAACATTTTTATTATTTACGGGCGGTTGTTTTTATGTGACATTGTTCCATTCGCACCCAAAAAAATTCAACCTCTTCGTAGTTGGGAGTTGTTATTTTGTAGTGTGCCTTGGCTATATGGTTTATCAATTATTGCTTCCATCAGATCTGCTAATGGGGCTTGTAAATACCGCCGAAATTATCGCCCAATTCTATTTTGTACTGTTTATGATACATAAACAAGAAATGCTTTCAAAAACAAAATGGTATATCTAGATGACCTCTCGTTTAATACATGTTTAGGCTAGATTTTAAGTATATTTACGTTTCAAATATTTGCTATGAAAACGACTATCTACTATTTCTTCGGAATTGCCTTTTTATTAATTTCTTGCAACCAGAATCCCGAGAATCAAGTTTCAAAAGAAAATGTTGAAGTTTCCGAGAAGCGCCCTGCCGATTTTATGTTTCAGCAGCGGGCGTATCCAACAGGAACGATTAAAACCGATGCCTTATCTGAAGCGTTGCAATGGCGAAAACAGCGTATTTCAGAACAAAGAAATGTACTGAATGTTTGGGATTTTGCCGGTCCGTTGAACATTGGTGGCCGTATCACCGATATTGAAATCCCAATAGATGATGCTGACACCTACTATGTGGGGGCCGCTTCGGGGGGGATTTTTAAAACTACAAACGGCGGAAGTTCTTGGCAGCCCATTTTTGACGATGAGGGTGCACTTTCATTAGGCGATATGGAAATTTCAAAATCCGATACCGATGTTATGTGGGTGGGTACTGGAGAAGTAAACGCAGGTGGTGGTTCGCTAGTCTACGATGGCAACGGAATCTTTAAAACAGAAGACGGCGGAGCAACATGGGAAAATAAAGGGTTGCCTGCCACAGGAAGTATCGGGAAAGTATTGATAGATCCAAACGATGAAGAAACAGTTTTTGTCGCGGCAATGGGACCCTTGTTCAGGAATGATAATAATCGTGGGGTTTATAGAACTCAAGACGGCGGAATAACATGGGATCAAGTACTTTTTATAGATGACGAAACGGGAGCCATAGATATGGCGATACACCCTTCAAACGGAGATATTCTGTACGCAGCTATGTGGCAACGCGTGCGAAGACCGCAGTTTAATAGTTTTGGTGGTGAAAACTCTGGGCTTTACCGATCTTTAGATGGGGGAGATACATGGACAGAGATGACCAACGGGCTTCCTTCCGTAGCAAGTGAAAAAGGCCGTATTAGTATTGCAATTGCGCCTTCAAATCCAGATGTGCTGTATGCGCGGTATGTGGACGCTGCAGGAAGCATTCAAGGGGTGTATCGAACCAGCAATGGAGGAGATACTTGGACTGAACAAAGCATTAGCGGACTCACAAACGTTGGGTTTCATTGGTGGTTTCGCGGAATTTATGTAGATCCTACCGATGAGAATACGATTTATAATGTAGATTTTGTTGTAGAGAAGTCTACCAATGGTGGCACGAGCTGGTCTACTGCATTTCCTGGGGTACACGTAGACCAACATGCATTAGCCTTTAATAACCAAACGCCAGGAGAAGTGTTGTTAGGCAATGATGGTGGACTCTATTACAGCGATGATGATGGGGCTAGCTCGACTAAAGATCTTACGTTGCCAATTACTCAATTGTACAGGATGTATGTCGATCCGCAAAATGAAGACAAAGTATATGCAGGAGCACAAGACAATAGCACAATGCGTACCACAACTGGGGGGCTATCGAACTGGGATATTATTAACGGTGGCGACGGATTTCAACCCTTGGTAGATGCCACCAACACAAACGTGATATATGCACTTTCACAACGAGGAAATTTTGTAAAATCTACCAACAATGCCGCCTCGTTCGTACCTGCAACCAGCGGAATTCCAGGATCGGCTAGAAAGAACTGGGATACCCCAGTTACTTTTGATCCTGCAAACTCACAAATTTTGTACTATGGAGCCAACCAACTTTACAAATCTGAGAATGCGGCAGGGAGTTGGACAGCTATTAGTCCAGACCTTACTGATGGTTCTGGAGGTGGAAATCTGACCTATGGAACAATTACCACAATTGATGTTTCACCTTTAGATAGCAACTTGATTTATGTGGGTACAGACGACGGAAATGTTTGGGTAACAAGCAATGGAGGCACTGATTGGGCTAATATTTCCATTGGTATTCCGAATCGGTGGGTGACCAAAGTACTGGCCGATAGAGAAAATGTAAATAGAGTATACGTTACCCTTTCTGGGTACCGCTACGGAGAGGATGATGGAAATGTGTATGTGAGTAATTTTAGAGGGCAAGGCTGGGGTGCTATTGGAGCGAGTTTGCCAAACATTCCTATCAATGATGTAGTAAAAGATGCTAATGGCGTATTGTACTTGGCAACCGATATTGGTGTTTTTGCAGCTGCTTCGGAAGCATACAGTTGGGAAGTGATAGACGGAAACATGCCAGCTGTGGTTGTAAACGACCTCCACATCCATGAACCCTCTAATACATTGTATGCTGCAACCTACGGAAGATCTATTTATAAACTCGACTTAGGTTCGGTTGTTTTGGGAACTTCAGAAGTTGCCCTTCTAGATGACATGTTAGTGTACCCTAATCCTGCAAGTGACAAAGTTCAAATTAAATTGGCTAAACAGTCAGGTGAAGCCACAGTACTCGTAGTTGATGCCCTTGGAAGAACGGTTGCTACATATTCATTCAAAAATAGGCGTACACTTGAAGTACCATTGAGTGGTCTTGAAAGGGGTACTTACTTTTTAAAAGTGAATACCGAAAGCGGAACCGCCACAAAAAAGTTGATTGTAAAATAAGTGTGTCATTAATTATTCAGAAACATTGCAATGGCTTTTTTCGCAACTGCCCATGTACCAACGGGACGGAAAAGCTGCCTATAAAGCAAATTTAGACAATACCGTTGCGCTTTCTGGATTTCTTGGGCATCCAGAAAGCGCCTTCAAAAGCATTCATGTGGCGGGTACCAACGGAAAAGGTTCTACCAGCCATATGCTCGCTTCCATCTTACAGGAAGCAGGATATAACGTCGGGTTGTATACCTCCCCACACCTCAAGGATTTTCGAGAGCGTATTAAAGTGAATGGAACCCCCATTCCGAAACGTTCGGTCACTTCGTTTGTAGCTAAGAACAGAACCTTTTTTGAGAAGCATCAATTGTCTTTTTTTGAAATGACCGTTGGAATGGCATTCGACTATTTCCGAAGAAAAAAAATAGACATTGCCATAGTTGAGGTAGGGATGGGCGGCAGGCTAGACAGCACCAATATCATTACTCCAGAAGTTTCGGTTATTACAAACATTGGGATGGACCATACGCAGTTTCTAGGGAGTACGTTGGCCGAAATTGCTTCGGAAAAGGCGGGAATTATAAAATCGGGCATACCAGTTGTTATTGGTGAAACAACCTCAGAAACCAAGGCTGTTTTCCAGAAAATTTCCGAAGAAAAACATGCGCCCATCTACTTTGCTGAAGAAGAAGTTTTTTCGCACTATCCTTCAGATTTAAAAGGAAATTACCAAAAGATAAATAAGCGTACTGTTCTGAAAACCATTGCGGTGTTGCAAAAATTAGATTGGTCTATTTCAGAAAAGCATATAAAAAACGGACTTCAGAGAGTGGTTGCTAATACAGGACTGATGGGAAGATGGCAAGTCTTACAAGACAGTCCGAAAGTGATTTGTGACACTGCCCACAATAAAGAAGGGCTGCAGTATGTGCTCGCGCAGTTGCAGGAAGAAAGCTTCCAGCAGTTACATATAGTCTTGGGAATGGTTTCAGATAAAGATAGTGCTGCCGTGCTGCCGTTATTCCCTAAAAATGCACATTATTATTTCTGCAAACCTGATATACCACGGGGAATGCCAGCGGAACATTTACAGGAGGCTGCAAGCTCTTTTGGATTGCAGGGCAAATGCTATGCCAGTGTTAAAAAAGCATTAGAAACTGCACAATTACACGCAACAGACCAAGACCTCATTTTTGTGGGTGGAAGCACATTTGTGGTAGCAGAGGTAGTGTAGTTTATTTTGGTAACTTTCAGACATGAAAATAACGCAATTCGTTCAAGTAGTTTCAGAATATCTCCAAATAGGTATCGGTGTGTTGTTGGCCAGTATTGGTCTAAAAGCATTCTTATTGCCCAATGGGTTTTTAGACGGCGGAGTAACAGGAATCGCCCTATTGGTAAGTAGCCAAACTAGCTGGGACATTTCCATATTGCTAATGGTGCTCAGCATTCCCTTTGTAGTCATGGGTTATTTCACATTATCTAAACGCATCGTTGTAAAAAGTATCATTGCCATATCACTGCTGGCACTTTTAATAAAACTGGAATCGTTTAACACCATTACAGAAGACAAGCTGCTGATCGCTATTTTTGGCGGATTGTTTTTGGGGATGGGAATAGGGCTGGCCATACGGAATGGAGCAGTGCTCGACGGTTCTGAAATATTAGGAATTTTTATCTACGACCGCTTCGGAATAAGCATAGGGAAAACAATTTTATTGTTCAATATTATTTTATTCTCGGTAACGGCTATTTTTATCTCGTTAGAACTGGCCATGTATTCTATTTTAACATATCTGGTAACCGCCAAGGTCATCGATTTCATTATTGAAGGATTTGAAGATTTTATCGGCTTAATGATTGTTTCTAAACATTCAGCCGCCGTAGAACATGCTATCATTCACCAAATAGGGGTAGGGATGACCATTTATAAAGGCGAATCTGGTTATGGGAATACTGGGAAACAATCTGAAACAAGAATCATTCACACAGTGATAAACCGTATCGATATCAGAAAGCTTACCAAGGTGTTGGACACAGTAGATCCAGATGCTTTTGTGATCGAATTCGATATCAACAACGTTAAAGGAGGTGTGCTCAGAAAATATTTGGACAGAAAAAAATCCAGATCGTTAGATGCATCCTTATTTGTCACTAATGAACCGATTGACGCCAACTAAGCGCTTTTAATTCCCTTCTTTGTGATAGTTTTTTGTTTTCGTTTTATCGGGATTGGTAAACAGGCGTTTTAAAAATCCATCACGTTTGGTCGGTGGGCAGTCCATGCTTTCTGAAACTTCTGCACTTATACTACCAAAAGTAGATTTGGTGTATGGGTCAAAATCAGGTTCCTTATTCATTTTCTGAAGTAGTCGTGCGGTAATGGGCAGTGCGGCGTTTGCGCCTTGCCCCAGTCTTGTGCTCTTAAAACCGATGCGATGATCGTCGTGCCCTACCCAGGTAACCGTGACTAAATCTGGCAAGATTCCTACAAACCAGGCATCTTTATTAGATTGTGTCGTACCTGTTTTTCCAGCCAACTCATTTTTAAGTCCGTACGAACTGCGAATCCGCTTTGCCGTTCCTTTGTTTACCACATTTTGCATCATGGCAAGCATTTGTTGGCGGGTAGTTTCTGAAAAGGCTTCCTTTCCGGGTTTTGGGGTGTCAAATTTCTCCAATACTTTTCCTTGTGCATTTTCAATGCGCAGCAAATAGTGTGGGGTAGCTGCCTTTTGCTCGTTAATATAAGCTGAAAACGCCCCAGCAACTTCCCAAATGCTCATTTCTCCTGTTCCTAATGCCAATGAGGGCACTTCGGGTAGTTCACTCGAAATTTTAAGTCGTTCGGCCAGCTGTATGGTGTTCGATATGCCTGTTTTCTCCAAAACCTTTACGGAAACCGTATTTATCGATTGCGTAAGCGCTTCGGTCATACTATAGTTTAAATATTTTTCATTTTTAGAACCCGAATTTGACGGACTCCAATTATTTAGATTTTCATAGGAAACTTGACGTGCCGAAAAATAATCGCAGGGAGACATTCCGTTTTCAAGTGCCGAAGTGTACACGATGGGTTTAAAAATAGATCCCACTTGGCGTCTGCTTTGCACATGGTCATACTTGAAATGCTCAAAATCTACGCCGCCAATCCAAGTTTTAATGGCACCATCTTTCCCAATAATCAAGGTTCCGGTGTTCAAGGATCGTAAGTAATACTCAAGACTATCCAAAGTGCTAAATCGAACTTTGCTTCGTCTGCCAAATCGGGACACAGTCATTTTTCGTTTTACGTTTAGGGAATCAAGAATGGCTTCTTCAGAATATCCTTTTTCCTTTAGTTTTTTGTAGACTTCAAGTGTGGTCACTTTTCGCTTAAACAAATCACTAGTGCGTTTCCACGGTGCTTTACTTCCGTATTCGTTTTCAAATTGATCTTGAAGTTTCTCAAGATGTTCCCGAGTGGCAAGTTCTGCCATCTCTTGCATTTTTTTATCGATGGTAGTGTAGATTTTAAGTCCGCTAGTATACAAATTCGGTTGTTTCAGGAGATTTGTATTCTCTTTGCACCAAGTAAGCATACGTTGGCGGAGTTTCTCCCTGAAGTAAGGCGCCAATCCGCGCTGCTCATCAAAACTCGCAAAATCGATTTCTAATGGCTCTTCACGGTGTTTTTGAAGTGCTTCTTCGGAAATAAAATTGTACTTGTGCATCTGGTCAAGCACAACATTACGTCTTGTAATGCTACGTTCAGGATGCTTGTTGGGGTTGTAATATGTGGTTGCTTTTAAGGTGCCCACTAGTGTTGCAGCTTCAGCTACGGTAAGTTCTTTCGTAGGTTTGTTGAAAAACTTACGAGAGGCACTTTCGATGCCGTGTGTATTTCCGCTGAAAGGAGCCGAATTAAGATAGAGTGCCAGAATGGTTTCTTTGTCATACACGGTTTCCAATTTTCTCGCGATAAAAATTTCTTTTGTCTTTGCGACGGGCATAGTGAATATCCCGAATGGTTTGCGTTTGTAAAGATTTTTGGCCAATTGTTGGGTTAAGGTGCTTCCGCCCCCCGACGATTTGTTTTGTAGTAAAATCGATTTCCATACTACCCGGAAAAGGCTTCGGGTGTCGATTCCGTTATGGTCATAAAAACGCACATCTTCTGTGGCGATAAGTGCGTCGCGCACATGCATAGGAACGCTATCTAAAGGAATCGGTTGCCGATTTTCGATATAAAACTTTCCGATAAGCTCATTATTGATATCGTAGAATTCTGAGGCTCGATACAGGGAGAGTTCTTTTAGTTCTTTTTCAGAAGGCAGTGCGCCCCAGAGCCCAAAATAAACCGTGCCAATGAACAGGCAAAACAAACCGAAAATAATACCAAAAACAATGGCGATCTTTGTAAGGAGTTTCTTGAAGGAGATGCGTCTTTTCATTAGAATTGGGAATATTGCAAGATACTGAATAAGGACAAGTGTGTTATTTGTTCTGAAGAATTTTTGTCGTAGCATTCTATTAAAAAAAGATATTTATTTTCGCTAAATATGTTTGCGGAAAAGAAAAAGGGTTTTATATTTGCAACCGCTAACAAAGCAAGGGCGCGTAGCTCAGTTGGTTCAGAGCACTTGGTTTACACCCAAGGGGTCAGGGGTTCGAATCCCTTCGCGCCCACATTAATTGAAAAATCCACATTGAAAGATGTGGATTTTTTTGTTTCAAAAGGTTACGAGCTTGCTCGATGGACTGTTGAAACAAAAAAAAACACAACGCCATAGGGCGTTGTAGATTTTGCACTTGCAGGAGCGGTTTCGCTCTGGGATGTTTAGCGCAGCTAAAGAATCCAGGTGATTGATGCTGGATAGAATACAACGCCACAGCGCGTTGTGGGTTTGGGGCCATTTTGCTAGTTAATATTAGGCTTTTTTCTCAAGGGAACGCACAAACTCGATAAGTTCAATCTCAGCATGTACTCCGTATGCGCTGCTTAAACAGCCTTTTGTACCATCGTTGCATACAATCAGGAATAGGATGGAACTATCGCTTGGGTCATTCATGCCTTCGTGGCGGCAATATTCTACCAAGGTGCAGTCTGATTTGCTATATTTTTTATTATTTGTACGGCAAATCAAATGTCCTTCACGATACATAAAGTCACTCGTGTAACCTTCTTTACGGGCTGCTTCTATATCTTCTAACAGCGTATTTTTTTCTGAAAGTATCATATTTTATCAATTAAAATTTTCGCCTGGCTCTTCTGAAATCCCCAATACATTGTACAGCGTTGCAATGGCTTCTAGGCGTTTTACGGTAATTTCATTTTCTTTTAACGAAGCATCTATGAGTTTCTGTTCTCGTGAATTAATGAGGAATAAAGAACTTTCGCCTAATGAAAACTTGCGTTCTTCTGCTGCTACTAATGTTCTGTAATCTTCCACAATTTCTTTAACCAATTCATTTTGCCTTCCCAATGAATTGATTTCGGTACGGGCTGCGGTAATCTTATTTTGCAGTGAAAGGGTTGTTCCGTTACGTTCAAAGTTGGCATCTTGTAATTTTAAATTTGCCAAACGGAGATCGCCACGTTCTTTCCGAAGAAACAATGGGATGCTAATATTCACAAAGGCCTTGTAATTTGCGGTATTAAAAGAACTGATTTGATCATATTCGGTAGACAAAAAATTGTATTGTAAGTCCACTTTTGGGAGTAACCTATTTCTTTTGAGCCTCCTGTCGACGGTAAGGCTTCCAATTTTGGCATCCAAGCTTCGTAATTTGGGATGTTCTTCCAATAAAATATTCGCGTTCGTGTCATCAAGGGCTAATGAAAGTTGAAAAGCTTCCACGAGTGGCGCTTCTGGCTGTACATTTTCTTCTATTTCTAATGGTACATTGTCGATCCACAGAAAATTACTTGCATACAGTGCTGCTTTGCGTTGTTTTAAGGTCGCTTCTTCTAAATTCAAGAGCCGGTTTTGGTAGGTAATGCGTGCTTCAGTAATGTCAATTGCCGCCGTTTCACCTACTTCAGAGCTTCTAGTAACCGCATTAAGGCGTGTTTCCGCATTTTCCACAAACGAAGCATAAATCTGTTGCTCATTGGTAAATTGCAACCAGTTTAAATATGCTTTGCTCGCTTCAAAAAGTAGGTTGTTTACCAATAAATCTTGGTCTGCCTTACTTTGCTCTAAAAAGAATTTTGCTTTTTTTAGATCTGCCATCCGATCGTTGATGAGCAATCCCTGGGCGGCCGAAAATGAAATCCCTGCACTGTAGAGCCCATTGTCGGGAACAGTTAAACTCGGATCGAGGAACGCTCCTGTATTTTCTTCAAAATTAGCCTTCAATTCAATCCCGTACCACGTTGGTATTTTAAATGCGGTATTCAATTGGTCATAGTACTCAGTATCTTTAAACTTCTTTCGATCATAATCTACTTCAATTTTTGGGTCAAATCCGCCCCTTGCCTTCAACAAATTAGCTTCGCCCATCGTGAGGGTAAGTTTGGCTTGTTTCATGAGCGGATGGTGTTTTTTTACATATCCCAGATACTCCTCAAACGAAAGTATATTCTCTAGAGGAATTGCGTCGGTTTGGGCGTTCAAAACCAACATGCTACTAAGACAGTAAAAGAATATTAAAACGCTTATAAATCGATTCATTTCTTTTGGTCTTTTGTTGTTTGTGTTCCGTCAGGCTGGTAATAGTTAGGGGGAAAGCCGTTCAGTCTTCGCCACAGTTCATACCAAATCGGCACATCTTCCAATAGGGCAATGGTGTAAGCGCCCGATCCTACGCGAACATTTTGCGGCCAGATTCCTTCTGAATCGTCAGGTGCAATTAAAATCCTGAATTTTCCGTTTTCGCTTATAAATGTTTCAACGGCAACGATTTTTCCACCGTAGGTACCAAAAGATGCATTGGGCCAACCGCTAAAGAATATAGCCGGCCATCCATCAAATTGAATACGCACTTCTTCGCCCAAATGCATTAATGGTAAGTCGATTGGGTCTACGTAAGTTTCGACTGCCAAATCGTAATTTGCTGGCATGATACCCACCAAGCGCTCTCCTTCTTTAAAGGTTTCGCCTATACCACCTCGAATGGCTTTGTTGATATAGCCATCTTGGGGAGCGGTAACATAGTACAATTCATTTCGCATTCGATAATTTGTAGCTTGGTTGTTTAATTTTGAAACCTGTGCTTCGGTATCGTACTGGTTCGATTCTGCCGTGTACTTTTCACTCAATGATTTCGCGATCTTGTCGCCGTATTCTGCTGAAATTCTAGAGATTTCAAGATTGGCATTCAGCACCTCATTTCGACTCGCCAACAAACTATTCTGTTGTGAAATTAACTTGGCTTGTGTTTCCTGTAATTTTAGCCGCTTTGCTTCTACATCGGTCATGGCTTTTAAGCCTTCTTCTTGCAACGTTTGTGTACGGTCATATTGCCGTTGTGCAATGGTATTATTAGTTTTTGCAGCCTCTAGATCGATACTGTCACTGGTTACCTTCAACTTTGCTTGAGCTAATTTGTTTTTAGCCTGTGATAATTTTAGCGAACGTTCGTTGCCTAGTGCAGCGGCTTGATTTTCTAATGCTTTAATTTTTTCTTGATAGGAAACAACCGACCTGCTTTTAGCGTCGCGTTGTTGGTTGGTTCTGGCGACCAGCTCAGGGTCTTGGTATTCGTTTTTTATTTCAGAAATAAACAGAATGGTATCACCTTTCTGAACAAAGTCACCCTCTTTTACATACCACTTTTCAATGCGTCCAGGAATCTGTGACTGGATGGTTTGGGGACGTTGGTCTGGTGTGAGGGTGGTCACAAACCCATTGCCGCTCACATTTTGTGTCCATGGTAAAAAAAGAATAAGGATTCCTACTATGGCGAAAACACCAATAAACCTGCTAAACCATTTACTGTGGTTTTTATGAAGCACTTTTCGAAACGAACTATATGTCTCGAGCGCAACAGTCTTGTTAAGTTGGTTGTGTGAAATATTAAGCATCGTTTCCGTTTTTTGAGTGTATGATACCGTCTTTTAATTCAATAATATTTGTTGCATACTGCTCCCATAAATTGTTTCTGCTGGCTACAATTAGTGCCCACGGCCGTTCAGGAGCGCATAAATAGTGAATGATCTGTTTTGCTTCTTCGCGATCACAATGCTCTAATGGATCTTTTAATAAAAGTAATTTCGGATTGTTAATGATTGCTCGTGCTAATATGATACGTCGCGCAATCGTAAAAGAAATACGACTTCCGTCAGAATATAATTTTGTTTGAAGTCCGTTGGGCTGTTCTTTGATAAATGACAAGAGCCCTAAGTTTTTTAGCACTTCATGTAATTGGTCACTCGAAATATTTTCATCTCCAAATGTGATGTTTTCTAAGATCGAACCTTCAAAAGGTAGCTGTCCTGGTAGTACCTGGCCAACATACGATCTAAACTTATTGGGCATGACCCCTTTCATTGAAACATTGTTGATATAAATATACCCGCTCGTCACCTCATTTAGTCCTGAAATCAGTTTCAACAAAGATGTTTTTCCCGAACCAGATGCTCCAGTGAGCAACATCCGGTCTTTAGTTGTAATACTAAAATTGATATTTTTTAGGATACTTTTGTTGTCTGGGGTTGTGTAGGCAACTTCATCCAATTCTAGCGATAATGGTTGGTCTACTTCAAACGGATTTTCACCATCTTGCGGCTCTAATTCTTTATCAACCACCTGACCTATTTTTTCTAACGAAGTAAGTACGTCGTAGAATGATTCTAGACCTGTGATAAGCTTTTCTACCGAACTCATTACCAAAATGATAATGATTTCAGCAGCAACAAACTGCCCAATATTCATTTGCTGATTCAATACAAGTAATCCGCCAATGATCAATAATCCTGCAGTAACCAGTACTTTAAAACCAATCATTTGAACAAATTGTAGGACCAATATTTTAAAGTGGCTTTCTCTGGCCTCAAGGTATTCAGTAGTTAAGGCGTCGTTTTGCTGCATTGCTAACTGTGTTCTACCAGAGAGTTTGAAGCTAATAAGTGATCGGGCCACTTCTTGAATCCAATGTGCTACTTTATATTTTTCCTTAGACTCGTTTAGGCTTGTTTCCAATCCTCTGCGGGCAGTATATTTAAATACCACATAGATAAGAATGACTAGTAAAAGACCGTAAATGATAAAGAAGGGATGGTAAAATGATAGCAGAATCAATCCGAAGAGAATTTGTAAAAAAGCTGCTGGAAAATCCAAAAGGATTTTAGCAAGTCCTTTTTGAACGGTTAAGGTGTCGAAAAAACGATTTGCTAATTCTGGCGGATAATAATTTCGGAGCTCGCTCATTTTTATCTTCGGAAAGCGATACGTAAACTCGAACGATGATCTTGTGAAAATTTTCTGTTGTATATTTTCAAGTATGCGTATCTGCATGAGTTGAAGAATACCGTGAAATGCTACCCCTAGTGTAACCAGTATTACAAGTACAATCCATGAGGTAGAAACTTGCGCACCTTGTATGAGGTTAATGATAGCCTGAATTCCCAAAGGGAGTGTTAAGGCAACCAAACCTGCGAAGATTGCGTAGTAAAAGATTTGCTTTATATCTTGCTTGTCAAGTTCTAATAGGCCAACAAAGCGTTTCCAGGGCGACATGATTTCTTTCATCTAAGAGGAAATTTTAAAGGGTTTAATCTGCTTTAGGTGTTTAACGTATACTGCTCAGCACTAAATCTTTATAAAATCTGACAATGTTATTTTTACCTATTTCAACATCTGTGAGCGAAGGTAAATGTTGAGAAAAATAGTGTTGGTGGTGTGCACCTTCAATAACAGTAGAGATAAGCATATGCGGAAACTCGTAGTTGGGGTTGAGTTCTAGTACCATATCGCTTACCTTTTGGACCACGCTTTTATACGTTCGGTAAAAGCCTTTTTCATTCTCTTTATCTACGTCTTTGGTGTGATAGGCTTTTGAAGATTCGGTAATGATGATGCGCTGTAACATTTCTTCGTCCACAAAAGAAATGGTTTGGTCTTTTTTAATCTTGGCTGTTAAGATACCAATGGCGTTCGTAAGTTTTTCTTCGGAAGGCGGCACATTGGTGGTTGCTACCGCCAAACGGTATGCTACCCAGCTCCAATACCAGTTTAATAAGTATACCAGCAACGCATGTTTGCTGTCGAAATAACGATAAATAGACGATTCGTTCGATCCTATTTTAGCGCCTAGTTTTTTAAAAGTAAAACCTTCAAAGCCTAATTCGTCTATCAATTGAATGCTTTGCGATACTATTTTTTTACCGAGTTCGGAAGACTCTGGGTCTTTGGTGTAAAGTGCCGGGTCGATTCTAATCTGTATTGGTAATGTTTTCATACCGACAAAAGTAATAGTAATACTATCAATAAATAATAGTTTAACTGTTAATTAACAAAGTAATGCTATTAACACTTTATTTTTGAAGAAAAAGAATAGTTATGATGGTACTTAAAGCAATAGATGGAAATAAAGAAAAGTTAGAAGCGATTGCAACGCTTTTAATATCAGAAAGGTTATTGGCAAATGCGACCATTGATGCCCCTGCGGTATTTTATGAAGCAGATACAACTGGAGTTCCTCAGAAAAAACAAACGCATGTATTAAGTGGAATTTCAAAATCGTTGTTGTTCAAGACAATCAATGACTTACTGCGGAGTACATATCAAGACGAGATGCCATTGCTGTATTCTGAACCTATCATCATGCTCGATCCAGAGCATACCGAACAGATAATTGCAAAACTCGTTAAAACCTAACTAAGTTTTTCTATTTTTACTGCACTAGAAGGGGCTATTAACTCAGTTGGTTCAGAGTGTCACGTCGACAACGTGGAAGTCATTGGTTCGAATCCAATATGGCCCACAATTTCCCTTTACAAAAGTTCTAAAACACGTTCTAGGGCCATTCCTCTAGAGCCTTTTATCAGAATGGTGCTTGCTTCAAGTTTTTCTGCGCTTAGTTTTTCTTTTAACATTTCAAAAGAAGGAAAGCGTGCTATTTTTGAGTCTGTACCCTTGGTCTTGTTGAAATTTTCACCCACCAAAAACACGGTCCCAAGTTGTTTTTCTGAAAGAATATCTGCAATATATTGATGTTCTGCAGCTGCCGTAATGCCCAATTCAAACATGTCGCCCAAAATTAAAACTTTAGTAGCTCCTTTACTTTGTTCAAAGTTTTCGATGGCGGCTAACATGCTCGTTGGGTTCGCATTGTAGGCGTCTAATAAAATAGTATGCCCCGCTTTTTTTAGTAGTTGCGACCTATTGTTTTCTGGAACGTAACCTTCAATCGCTTTTTTAATGTTGTTGGCAGAAACCTTGAAATATTGACCAATGGTAATGGCAGCAGCAATATTGTGGAAATTATAGAGGCCTACCATATTACTCTGTATCACCACATCTTGATATTCAACTTTTAATTTCCCTGAGGCATCGAGTAGTTTGACGTGACAATCTTGGATATCATTACCGAAGGTATAGCGTTTCAGAGGTTTCGATAATTCAACTTGCTTTGGGTCGTTACCGTTTATAAATGCCAATCCGTCTGCTTTTTTGAGGTATGCATATAGCTCTGTTTTACCCTTTATTACCCCTTCCAAACTTCCGAATCCTTCTAAATGCGCTTTGCCAAAATTGGTGATATAGCCGTAATTTGGTTGGGCAATTTCACTTAGTGCCGCGATTTCTCGCAGATGGTTGGCGCCCATTTCAACAATACCTATTTCCGTAGTCGTATTCATGGAAAGTAGCGTAAGGGGTACACCTATGTGGTTGTTTAAATTGCCTTTGGTGGCGCTAACATCATGCGTAGTAGACAGCACCTCCCGTATCAATTCTTTTGAGGTAGTCTTTCCGTTGCTGCCAGTGAGTGCAATAATGGGTAAGTCTAGATAGCGCCGGTGAAATGACGCTAATTTTTGTAGGAGTGTTAATACATCTTTGCACAAAATGGTCTCACCGTTATTCTTGTGGAAGCGCATGTCGTCGATAACCACGTGTGATGCGCCTTTGTTTAGGGCTTCATCTGTGAAAGTGTTTCCATCGAAGTTGTCGCCCTTGAGTGCAAAAAACAGGCAGTTTTTGTCGATTTTTCTGGTATCGGTGCAAACGCCAGAACTTTCTAAAAATAGTTGGTGTAGGGCTTCAATTTTCAACGTTCAACAGTTTAGGATGATATCGTAAAGGTATAAAAAAACCCTCCTTAACTTTGATAGCCTAAGGAGGGTTTTTTATGTTTTGTTAACGGCCTAGTGTCTTGGGCGTTTTCCTTTTTTAGATTTAGAACCTACACGAGACATGGCGCATCTAAAGCCAATGTAGTCTGTAGCCATATCTTGAGGGAAGTAGCGACGCTGAGCTGGATCTAACCAGTAATCGCGGTCTCTCCATGATCCTCCTTTGTAAACGCGCACTTCATTGTCGATAAGGGTTGTTCTAGAACCTGATTTATCGTATGATCTGTCTAAAGTTCCTGAGCTATCTGCTGATACTCTGTGCTTTGGAGAGTTATACATACGCTTCGATTCGTCTTCGCTTTCTCCTTGGCTATCAAAATCGCTAAAAGAAGAATAGTAACGTGTAGAACGCTTGTCTCCATCTCGGTAATCACGGTTGTCGCTGTCTGAGAAGTTGGTTCTTAAGTAAGTCTCTTCTTCGTCAATTGGTATTTGTGCAATCTCCCCAGGGAAATTTCTTGCAATAATTTTACCATTGCTCAGTGTGTCGTATACAATTGAATCTGCAGTTACGATTTTTACTTTTCCGTCTTCACCTATTGCATTTTTGGTGTACACATTTCCACGGTAGTAGTTAAAATCGTTAAATTCATCATCTACGATAGGTCGGTATACATCTGCTACCCACTCGGCAACATTACCTGCCATATCGTAAAGACCGTAGTCGTTTGGCTCGTACGACTTCACTTCAGCTGTGATATCGGCACCATCATCACTCCATCCAGCAATACCTCCGTAGTCACCATCGCCTTGCTTAAAGTTGGCCAATTGATCTCCACGACTTCTTCTTTTACCAGAACGGGTATATTGTCCGTCCCATGGGTATTTTTTTCTTCCTCGGTATACGTTGTAATTTCGAAGTCCAACCAGACCAAGTGCGGCATATTCCCATTCGGCTTCCGTAGGAAGTCTGTACTCAGGTAATAGCAAACCATCCTTACGTTGCACATATAAGTTGGTGCTATCCTTGTTCTTTTTTGCCAAGCTGGCAGAGCGCTTACCTCCTTTGGTAATAGAATCATTACCTCCGTAGGTCATTGTAGGAGCGTTTAAATAAGTTTGTGTGCTAAATGTTTCACCTGGCTCTACGTCATAACGGGCGTTTCGAGCGGTAAAACCTTCTTCTTCTAAGATAAGCTCATTTACACGGTCACTTCTCCAATTGCTGAATTCTACTGCCTGTAACCAGCTAACACCAACTACCGGGTAATCTGCATAGGCAGGGTGGCGTAAGTAATTGTTTGTCATTACTTCGTTAAACCCTAGACGGTTTCTCCAAACCAAGGTGTCTGGTACGGCACCGTTGTAAATTCTTCTGTATTGTTCTTCTTCTGGAGGGAATACTCGTTTTAACCAATCTAAATATTCAAGGTACATTAAGTTGGTAACCTCGGTCTCGTCCATGTAAAAAGACTGAACGTGTTGCTGGTTGGGAGAGTTGTTCCAATCGTGCATCGGGTCATCCTGTACACGCCCCATGGTAAAAGTTCCACCTTCGATAAAAACAAGTCCAGGACCTGTTTCTTGCTCTTTGGCTTTAGGGTTGTACTGAAAACCACCTTCTTTCGAATTCATTTTCCAGCCCGTTGCTCTAGAACTATTTTTATAGTCTCTAGATTTGTTACAGCTTGCAACGAGGGCAGTTACAGCTAACAATAATAGTGCTTTTAAGGCTAAGTTTTTTATCATGTTCATAGGTTCAATTATGAAAAAATTGGGTTCGCAATATAACAATTAACGCTAAAAGCACAATAATATTTTACTATTTATGCGCTGTAAGGCTACTATTTTATACTCGACCCAGTGTTAAACGTTGCATTTTTTTAATTATTATGGAAAATGTCTTATTCTTCAGAAAAACTTTAAAATTGCAGGCATACTAACCGTATATTTGAAGCGTTACTTATTATGATGAAAAAGCTATTACTCCTGCTGGTTTTAACGATATCTTTCCAGACGGTCTTTTCGCAGCGCGAACAGATTATCATTCCCTGGAATAGTACTGCAACCAAAACGGTGCAAAATGGTGCAAAACAGGATAAAGATTCTAATGCCCTTGATACCAGCGGATTGCAACTAACAGAAGAAACACTACTCTTTCAAAAACTTTGGAAAGATTCAGGTGTTGCAGACCAGAATTCCCTTGAAATTTCAAATGTAGTTTACGCTCCGCTAACTGCGGCCGAACAGAAAAGAATTAATAAGGCGTTGGTGCCTACAAAATTTAAGGCCAATATCGCTTCCCTCGATGCAAGAGGCGAGATTAGAACACGGGTTACCATATCTCCTGTAATTAAACAAGGGGGCCGTTATCAAAAAATCGTGTCGTTTTCAGCTTCGTATCGCTACAAAAGCCCAAATCGCTCGGTCAACAGAATGCCTATCACTAATTCGGTGCTCGCGTCTGGTAATTGGTATAAATTTAAGGTTGATGAAACTGGCGTTTACAGGCTTACAAAAGATTTTCTGAATAGCATCGGCATGAATACAGATGGAGTAGACCCTCGTAATATTAAGGTGTACGGCCACGGTGGAAAGCCATTGCCATTGTATTCTGGTATTCCAGTAGCATTCGATTTGCCCGAAAATTCAATTCAGGTAGTGGGGGAGGCAGATGGTTCTTTCGATTCTGGTGATTTTGTTTTATTCTACGGAATTGGAACAAAAGGATATGACCTTGAAAATGATACCAACCTGAATCCGTATTCTGATGAGGCATATTATTACATTACGGCTTCTGGTGGCCCTGGAAAACGAGTGCAACCTATGGTAGAACCTTCAGGGAATGCAACCACAACCATTTCAACATTCGATGATTATAAGTTTCACGAATTAGACGAAGTAAGTCCAGCACGTGTAGGTAGGCGCTGGTTCGGGAACAGATTCGATATAGAGAATGTGCAGGAATTCGACTTCCAGTTTCCAAATATTGTTTCGCAAGAACCTATGAGTGTGGTTGTAAAAGTTGCCGCCGCATCTGAAACTTCAAGTTCTATGGCAGTTACTGTAAACAGTGCGAGCTTAGAGCCCATATCCATCCAGCCCGTAACGGGGATTGTCCTGCTTCGTACCAATAATAGGACATACGAAGTACCTTCGGGTAATGAAATAGTAAATGTTACCCTAGAGTATAATAACCTCGGCAACCCTTCGGCCATAGGGTATCTCGATTATATAGGGATTACCGCCAAAAGAAGATTGTTAGGTGCTGGTTTGCAGTTGCCGTTTCAATACAATGAGGCAGCTACGCTCTCAGGTATAGCTTCGTATGAAATTACAAATGCTGCTGGGTTTACGCAGATTTGGGATGTTACAATGCCTGAGAATATTACTCAAATAAGCAATGACTCTGGGAGTAGCAGCTTCAGTTTTAAAGCCAATCTTGGGCAGCTCAGGAAATACGTAGCGATAGACCCTGGTAACTATTTCGAACCGTTAGAAGCTCTTAACAGTAATGTCCCTAACCAAGACTTGAAGGGAAGCATCCTTGCAGACGCTTCAGGAAGCTTCAGCGATCTGGATTACCTTATAATTACTTCGCCCTTTTTATTGCAACCTGCCCTTAGGCTCGCAGATCATCATAGAAACCTGAGTGGGATGCGTGTAAAAGTGGTGACTACCGATAAGATTTATCAAGAGTTTAGCTCTGGTAAGCAAGATGTAGCTGGTATTCGAAATTTTGTACGCTATATATATGACAATGCTTCATCGCCATCTAATGCGCTGAAATACCTCTGTTTGTTTGGAGATACGTCTGTTGATTATAAAAATAGACTTCCCAACAATAATAATGTTGTTCCTACCTATCATCGATTGCAAAGTACGAGTACGGCGACTTCATTTATGAGCGATGATTTCTTCGGAAATTTAGCTGCTTTCGAAGGTACTATTGGTGGGGAATCGATTGATGAATTTGGTGATACGCTTCCAGATATCGATAACTTAGATATTGCTGTGGGCCGTATTTTGGCAGACAATGTACAATTGGCAAACTCGATGGTAGACAAGATTGTAAATTACGCCTCGCGATCTTCCTACGGCAATTGGCGGAATAATTTTATCTTAATCTCTGATGATGTAGATGCCGCCTGGGAACATCGAGATATACAATTGAATTTAGATAATCTTGGAAATGAAATTTCAGAAAATAAAGAATTTGTAAACGTGAAAAAAATTCACACCGATGCCTTTTTGCAGGAAACATCGGCAGGAGGAAATAGGTATCCAACCGTTACAAAAGAAATTCAGAACAAAACGGAAGTCGGAGCACTTATCATCAATTATTTTGGTCATGGTGGAGAAGACGGTTTGGCGAAAGAATTTATCTATACCAAAGGTGTTGCTGAAAATTTAAGGAACCCAGATAATTTGCCTTGTATTGTAACGGTGACCTGTGAGTTAACAAAGTTCGATGATCCGCAGCGCATCACTGCTGGAGAACTTACTTTCTGGAATTCAGAAGGTGGCGCTATTTCTCTTATTACCACTACACGATCTATATTTGTATCTACTGGAGTAAAATTTAATCGTGCGCTAGCACCAGAGCTTTTTGGTTATGGTACGAATAATATTCCTACACCAGCAGAAGCCACGAGAAGAGCAAAAAATAATATTCCGGATAATACACGACGTGTGGTCTTTTTTATTGGAGATCCGGCTTCAAAATTAGCATTTCCAACGCCTGGAATAAAGTTAACCACCATAGATGGGTTGCCCATTTCAGCAAGTAGTCCGCCGCTTCAGGCGTTAAGCAAAGTAAAACTGGGAGGCGAAGTTACAGACGTAAATGGGGCATTATTATCTAACTACAATGGTATATTAGAAGCAAAACTGTTCGATAAAAATGTACAGCGACAAACGCTGGGAAATGATGGTACACGAGATACTGAAATAGACTATGACGGCGATGGGGACTTCAACAATTTACTTATCTTAGATTTTAAAACTTTGGGAGAAGGACTGTTTAATGGGCAGGCAACTGTAACCAATGGTCGGTTTGAATTTGAATTTGTAGTGCCCAGAGATATCCAAATTCCTGTAGGTGAAGCACGACTCAGCCTATACTCGCAAAATAATGTGGCACTTGAAGACCAAACAGGTGTTAATGAAGTGTTGCGCGTAGGTGGCCTCAATGAAAATGCAGCTGCAGATAACACCGGGCCTCGAATTAACCTCTTCATGAACGACGAGAGTTTTGTCTCTGGTGGAATCACAAATGATAGTCCGATACTGTTAGCCAAGCTGGAAGATGAAAACGGAATCAATACCGCCAGTGGTATTGGTCATGATATCATTGCTATTTTAGATGGTGACGAATCGAATCCGATTGTCCTAAACGAATTTTACCAAGCTGAAGTAGACGATTTCACACGCGGAACAACCACATACAATTTGAGAGATCTTGAAAAGGGGCTGCATACCCTTTCGTTTCGCGCGTGGGATGTGTATAACAATTCATCTACCGCAGATATTCAATTTATTGTTACGGGTAACGACGAGCTAGAAATTACCCGCGTTCTAAATTACCCCAATCCTTTTGTAAATTATACCGAATTCTGGTTCAACCATAACCGCCCTTTTGAGCCTTTGGAAGTTCAGGTTCAGGTTTTTACCGTAACTGGTAAGGTGGTGTGGACAAAAAATCAGACGATCACGACCGATGGTTTCTTATCGCGTGAGATTGTATGGGACGGAAAAGATGATTTCGGCGATAGAATAGGAAAAGGTGTTTATGTATATAAGATTACTGTAAAATCTCCGTTAACCAATAAGCAAGTTGAAAAATTTGAAAAACTTGTAATTCTTTAATAATTCAAAATTAAACCTATATTTGTGCAAAATTTCAACCTCATGAAGAAAATCTTTATCCTGATTTTATTGGCCCTAGTTACCTTTAACACTTCGGCCCAGGAAGATAACTCTACTGCTAACCAAAGAGTTATCACAACAGCAGTTCCGTTTGTATTGATTGCAGCAGACGCCCGTGCCGCAGGTATGGGAGATATTGGAGTTACTACTTCAGCCGATGCTTTTTCGCAACAATGGAACCCAGCAAAATATGCTTTCGCGATTTCAAAACAAGGTGTTGGTGTTACATACACTCCGTACTTAAGTCAATTGGTAAACGATATTTTCCTTGGAAATTTAACGTATTATAACCGTATCGATGAAAAGAGTGCCGTTGGAGTGAGTTTGCGTTATTTTAGCTTAGGAGATATTGAACTACGTGATACGCCAGAGCAGGTGCCACTTATTCAAAGCCCGAACGAATTTACATTCGATCTTTCGTACTCACTTCGTCTGAGCGAGCGTTTTTCGATGGGGGTTGCCGGACGTTATTTACGTTCAGACCTTAAAATTCAAGCTTCAAATGAAGATGCTACTGCTGCGAGTTCATTTGCAGTAGATATTGCTGGTTATTACCAATCTGAAGAAATTGCCTATAACGATTTTGACGGTCGTTGGAGAGCAGGTTTCAACTTCTCAAATATTGGTCCGAAGATCAAGTATGACGAAGTTGGGCAGGAAAACAACCTTCCAACAAACATGGCTTTAGGTGCTGGTTTCGATTTTATTTTAGATGAATACAATAAGGTTGGCGTTTCAGCACAAGTAAACAAGTTGTTGGTTCCAACTCCGCGAGATTTTGACGGTGATGGTGATATTGATGCTGAAGATGATGAGCAATACGAAGACATCAGTTTCTTTTCTGGAATCTTTGAATCATTTGGTGATGCACCAGATGGTTTCAGTGAAGAATTGAAAGAATTTACATGGGCATTGGGTGCAGAGTACTGGTACCAAGATGTGTTTGCTTTCCGTACAGGTTATTTTAATGAAAGTGACCTAAAAGGTTCAAGAAAATTCCTTTCACTTGGGGCAGGTTTTAGATACACCGCAATTAACATAGACATTTCATACCTATTCTCAACTTCGGCTGTTAGAAGTCCGTTGGAAGGAACCCTTCGATTTGGGCTTACCTTCAACTTTGGGGATGAGTATGACGAATACTAGAATTTAAATGGCAAAGAAGCTTACGATCACAACCGAACTTACGGTGTTTGAATCTATCAAAGAGCTTCCACAATCCATACAAGAATTAATGCATAAGGCGCAGGAAGCTCGAGAAAGGGCTTATGCGCCTTATTCGCGTTTTAAAGTGGGTGCGGCTTTGGCTTTGGCCAACGGAGTTGTAGTTACTGGGAATAACCAAGAAAATGCTGCCTTCCCTTCTGGCTTATGCGCAGAACGCGTAGCTGCTTTTCATGCGGGTGCCGAGCATCCAGGTGTGACATTTGAAAGTATGGCGCTTACCGTGCGTTCCCTCCAAAAAGAAGTGACAACCCCAACACCTCCTTGCGGCGCGTGTAGGCAATCTCTTGCCGAGTATGAAGTAAACCAGCAGTCGCCTATTGCAATTTATTTTATGGGGGAATCGGGAAAGGTGGTAAAAGCACATGCAGTAAAAGACCTATTGCCCCTTATTTTCGATAGCTCTTATTTGTAATTTTATTGACGTACCTTTTTTACGTTCTTCACTAGTTCGACAAGGTGTTCTCCTGATGCACATTTTTAGAAATTAAAGTTTTACTGTGCTTTATAAAATCCCTATTTTTGTTATTCGCGAAATTTAGAGGGCCGGTACTTTTTCGGCTTCCAAACAACTTTAGTTGATGAAAAAAATCACCAAAAAAACATATCTAGATTGGTATGAGAACATGCTGTTCTGGCGCAAGTTTGAAGATAAACTAGCACAGGTATATATCAATCAAAAAGTTCGTGGATTCCTGCACTTGTACAATGGTCAAGAGGCTGTTTTGGCTGGTGCACTCCACGCAATGGACCTTACCAAAGACAAAATGATTACCGCATATCGTAACCATGTGCAACCCATTGGTATGGGTGTAGACCCAAAGCGGGTGATGGCAGAATTGTACGGTAAAGCCACGGGTACCTCACAAGGTCTGGGCGGATCTATGCATATTTTCTCAAAAGAACACCGTTTTTACGGGGGCCATGGTATTGTTGGCGGGCAAATCCCCTTGGGGGCAGGAATCGCTTTTGGAGATAAATACCATGACAGAGATGCTGTAACCTTATGTTATATGGGAGACGGTGCTGTACGGCAAGGGTCGTTGCACGAAACGTTTAACTTGGCGATGCTTTGGAACCTGCCGGTGGTTTTCTGTTGTGAAAACAATGGATATGCTATGGGAACTTCCGTAGCGCGAACTGCAAACCATACCGATATTTGGAAACTCGGATTAGGATATGAGATGCCGTGCAAACCGGTAGATGGTATGAAACCTGAAGTGGTGGCAAAGGAAATGGATGAGGCCATAGCGCGTGCAAGACGTGGCGACGGACCTACATTTCTTGAAATTAGAACCTATCGTTACAGAGGTCATTCCATGAGTGATGCACAACACTACCGTACCAAGGAAGAAGTGGCCAAAAAACAAGAAGAAGACCCTATCTCGTATGTTTTGCATAAAATATACCAAGAGAAATGGGCTACCGAAGAGGAAATCAAGAACGTAGATAAACAGGTAAAAGATAGAGTGAAAGAGTGTGAGAAATTTGCAGAAGATTCGCCATATCCTGAGAAAAGCGTGATGTATGACGCGGTATACGAACAAGAAGACTATCCATTTTTACCCCATAAACTATAATATATGGCAGAAGTAATAAACATGCCGCGCCTCAGCGATACGATGGAAGAGGGCACTGTGGCCTCTTGGCTCAAAAAAGTAGGCGATGATGTGGCAGAAGGTGATATTTTAGCTGAAATTGAAACAGATAAGGCTACGATGGAGTTTGAATCGTTTCACGAAGGGGTGTTACTACACATCGGGATTCAAGAAGGTGAAACTGCCAAAGTAGATAGTTTATTAGCTATTATCGGGGAGAAAGATGAAGATATCTCTGGCTTGTTAGATGGTGGTTCTTCGGAAAGTTCAGAAGCCGATGAAAAGGATGCTGAAAGTAAAGATGAAGGTGAAGCTGAAGAAAGCACTGAAAATAGATCTGATGATAAAGAAGATGATGATAGTGAAGAAGAACCCTCAGAAAAAGCCGAAGACGACCTTCCCGAAGGTGTTGAAATCATCACTATGCCACGTTTAAGTGATACGATGGAAGAAGGTACTGTGGCTTCTTGGTTGAAACAAGAAGGCGATGCCGTAGAAGAGGGTGATATTTTAGCTGAAATCGAAACAGATAAGGCGACCATGGAGTTTGAATCGTTCTACTCTGGAACACTCTTAAAGATTGGTATTTCAGAAGGCGAAACCGCTAAAGTAGACGCACTGCTCGCGATTATTGGTCCGAAAGGAACCGATGTTTCAGGTATTTCGACTAAAGAGAAGCCGAAGGCTTCAAAATCTGCCGAGAAAAAAGAAACTCCGAAGAAAGAAGCGGCACCTAAAGAAACTCCAAAGAAGGAAGTTTCCGCAGAAAAGAAAGAGAAAAAAACATCAAGTTCAGATTCAAAACGAATTTTTGCTTCACCACTTGCAAAAAAAATGGCCGAAGACAAAGGGATTAACCTAAGTCAGGTAAACGGTAGTGGAGAAAACGGGCGTATTGTAAAATCTGATATAGAAAATTACCAGCCAGCAGCCGGAGGTGCAGCATCGTATCAGCCTGTAGGCGAAGAGAGTTTTGAAGAAGTTACAAACTCCCAAATGCGAAAAACCATCGCCAAACGCTTGGGCGAATCTAAGTTTACAGCGCCGCATTACTACCTCACAATCGAGCTGGATATGGATAACGCCATTGCTTCGCGAACAGCGATAAACAGCGATCCTGATGTGAAAATTTCGTTTAACGATATGATCGTAAAGGCGTGCGCCATGGCATTGCGAAAACATCCGCAAGTAAATAGCACATGGACCAACGATGCAACCAAAATTGCCAAACATATACACATAGGTGTTGCCGTGGCAGTAGATGAAGGGTTGGTGGTGCCAGTACTGAAATTTGCTGACCAGATGACATTTTCGCAAATAGGAAGCCATGTAAAAGAACTGGCAGGTAAGGCACGAAATAAAAAATTAACTCCAGACGAAATGCAGGGGAGTACCTTTACGGTTTCTAACTTGGGAATGTTTGGTATCAAAGAATTTACAAGCATTATCAACGCACCTAATTCGGCTATCCTTTCGGTAGGAGCCATTGTACAGAAGCCTGTTGTGAAGAATGGCGCGATTGCCATAGGAAATACCATGACGGTAACCTTGGCCTGCGACCATAGAACGGTAGACGGTGCCACTGGAGCGCAATATTTACAAACGTTACGACAGTATATTGAGAATCCTGTGACCATGTTTGTTTAGACAATTAGTACGTCGAACTAGTTTTGACTACACCTAAGATTTTGCACGAAATATAAATCCCGCTATTCTCAATTTTTGATCATAGCGGGATTTTTATAAAAGATGGATATGAAGAAAAAAAACATTGTAATTACTGGTACGAGCCGTGGTATTGGCTACGAGTTGGTCTCACTACTTACCGATGCTGGCCACAATGTGTTGGCACTTTCACGCGATGCAGCACCAGTTTCTGGATTAGAAGTGTCTAACTGCTACTGTTTTTCATGCGATATTACCGATAAGAAAGATGTTATGCGTGCGCGTGCCTTTGTACAAGAAAAATGGGGACATGTAGATGTTCTTATCAATAATTCAGGTTTGTTGGTAAATAAGCCCTTTGCAAAACTGAAGTGGGAAGACTTTCAAGATAGTTACGCTGTAAATGTTTTTGGCGCCGCAGCCATGACACAAGCTGTTTTGCCTTTTATGAAAAAGGATGGTCATGTTGTGAATATTAGTAGTATGGGCGGAATACAAGGCAGTTTAAAGTTTCCCGGGTTGGCTGCGTATAGCAGTAGCAAAGGCGCACTTATCACCCTTACTGAGGTCTTGGCAGAAGAATACAAAGAATCTGGACCGAGTTTTAATTGTTTGGCGTTAGGCGCAGTTCAGACTGAAATGCTGGAAGAAGCTTTTCCAGGCTATAAAGCACCCGTTACAGCTAAAGAAATGGCACAGTACATTATGGATTTTTCCTTAACAGGACACCAGATGTACAATGGGAAAATATTACAAGTTTCAAGTTCAACCCCATGATATGGTTGAAGTGCTTTCAAAATACATACCGCAAGCAGCTGTATCGCCTACCTTTGAGCTTATTAAGGAGCACAATGTGCATTTAAAAATTGTGAATGAGCGGGTGACGCGTCATGGCGATTATCGGAAAATGCCCAATGGGCAGCACCAAATTACAGTAAATGCTAACCTGAACAAATATCGTTTTCTCATTACCCTGATTCATGAAATAGCCCATCTACTGGCCTTTACCAAATACGGAAGGAACATAAAGCCACACGGATTGGAATGGAAACGAGTGTTTCAATACCTAATGCTTCCTTTTCTAAGACCTGAAGTTTTTCCCAACCAATTGTTACCGCTTTTGGCAAGACATTTCAAAAACCCAAGAGCGAGTAGTGATACCGATGCAAAGCTGTCATTGGCGCTAAAACAATACGATGCCCCAAACGATAAAAACTTTATCTTTGAGATACCGCACGGAGGGCTTTTTCGCCTGTATAATGGAAAAATCTTTAAACGTGGTAACAAAAGGGTGAAACGTTTTGAATGTTTGGAGGTAAGCACGGGAAGGGTCTATCTTTTTAATCCGAATGCCGAAGTAGAATTTTTGCGGGTTGAAAGTTGAATACAAGTCGAAGAGTCGTTACGTTTAAAGGTTGTGAAATTGAAGTGGTTTTTATAAAAATACTATATACGCTGTGCTAAACTCTTAACTTCATCAACTAGTAAATTTTCAAAATAATAACTCAAGTTGCATATTTATAAACAAGAACTAGTTTGAATTCATTAAACAAAAATTACTACGCAGTTATCATGGCAGGGGGAATTGGCTCCCGATTTTGGCCCGTGAGTACTACAGAGTTTCCGAAGCAGTTTCACGATATGTTGGGCACGGGACAGAGTTTGTTGCAAAAAACGTTTTCGCGCTTAGCGAAGTTTATCCCAGTGCAGAATATATTAATCTTAACCAATGAGCGGTACCTCGGGTTAACCTTAGAACAGCTACCGCAAATTTCAGAAACCCAGGTCGTACTCGAACCTGCTATGCGAAATACGGCTCCGTGTATATTGTTGGCAGCTTTAAAAATCCAAAAACAAAATGAGGATGCAGTCATGTTGGTTGCGCCAAGTGACCATTGGATTGAAGACGAAAGCGCCTTTATGGAAAATGCACAGTTGTGTTTTGAAACTTGTAAAAATCAAGATGTTTTAATGACATTGGGCATACAACCTACCTTTCCGAACACGGGTTATGGATATATTGAATACGACACTGGCACCGCTTCAGAAGTCAAAAGAGTGCGGCAGTTTAGAGAAAAACCAGATTACGAAACCGCTAAAAAATTTATTTCAGAAGGAAACTTTCTGTGGAATGCAGGCATCTTCTTTTGGAGCGTCTCTAGTATCACAAAAGCATTTCAAGAATTCCTACCCGTCATGAATGCGCTGTTTGCAGAAGGACAGCCTGTTTACAATACCGAAGGGGAAGAAAAGTTTATTTCAGAGAATTATGGGCTGGCAGAAAATATCTCTATCGATTATGGCATCATGGAAAAGGCCGATAATGTCTATGTGGTGGCAGCTACCTTCGATTGGAATGATTTAGGTACTTGGGGAGCGTTACATGAGAAGTTAGATAAAGATAATGACCAAAATGCCGTAGTTCGGGCCTCGACACATCTTGCCGATTCGAGCGGAAATATGATCTTTACGGAAAGCGATAAATTGGTGGTCATTGAAGGATTGAATGATTATATTGTTGTTGAAAAGGAAACGGTTTTACTAATATTTCCGAAGAAAAAGGAACAAGAAATTAAAAACTTACTTGCCGAAGTAGCCGAAAAACACGGAAAAAAATATACCTAATGAGCCAAGAGAATCAAAATCATGTCACCCCAAACGAAGCTGAGTTTGAGGCAGATAAGAAAAAAGCGTGGCAGGGCATTGCCAAGTTTGTAAAAGAACTATTTAATATCCATGAAGATTCTGACCGGGATGCAACCATTGAGGCCGTAAAAAAAGACATACCGTTTAAGGGGCACACCGCATGGATTCTCATATTCTCGGTATTTGTCGCTTCCATCGGATTAAATGTGAGTAGTACCGCGGTGGTGATAGGAGCCATGCTTATTTCTCCCCTTATGGGCCCTATCGTAGGTGTTGGACTTTCAGTAGCGATCAATGACGTAGAAACCTTACGAAGGTCGCTCATTAATTTGGGGGTCATGGTAGCACTTAGTGTGTTGACCGCCTTTCTATATTTTTCAATTTCACCATTAACGGAAGAAACACCAGAATTAACGGCACGAACCTACCCAACCATCCTTGACGTGCTGGTGGCGATTTTCGGGGGTCTGGCCTTGATTGTGGCCAAAACGAAGAGCGGTACCATTGCCAGTGTTATCTTTGGTGTGGCCATTGCTACCGCACTGATGCCGCCGCTCTGTACGGTGGGATATGGTCTCGCGGTTGGGAATGTTGATTACGCTGGTGGAGCACTGTACTTATTTTCTATTAATGCTACATTTATTGCATTATCTACATTCATTGTATCAAAGATTTTGCGTTTTCCGTTGGTGCGCTATGCCAATTCAAAAAGGCGTCGTTTTATTGCCCAAATGGCATCGCTTATTGCGGTGATTGTTATCGTGCCGAGTGTTTATCTTTTCTATAATTTATTACAAGAGCAGGTTTTTGAAAATAAAACAAAGGAATTTGTTAGGGATGTGATTAAATATGATGGTGCTGAAGTAGTAAAAGCATCCCAAGACTATAAAACAAAAAAAATTGAAGTGTATCTTATTGGCCAGCCTGTTCCACAACCAAAAATTAACGAATGGCTTGATACGCTAAAGGAAACAGACAAATTAGAAGATGTGGTTTTGCGTATCTATCAGGGTTCTGATCGTTCCGGTGAATTGGCAGAACGACTCTCTGGTGAAGTAAAAGCAGGGATTTTGGAAGATTTGTATGTAAAAAATGAACAAGCCATACGCGATAAGGATGAGCGTATCGATTTTCTCGAAAATGAAATTGCAAAACTTACGATAAAAGATGATTTTCCATTCGAATCTGTTAGTAAAGAGATGCGTGCTGCCTTTGAAGGGTTAACTGATTTTGCCTATTCAAAACGTGTAGCTACCAATTTTGAGCGTACTGATACCCTTCCTGTGTTTACGGTTTCTTGGGCCAATAATGTGCGTTCTAGAGAGAAACAAGAACGTATGTCCAGAATGACAGAATTGTTGAAAGTTCGACTAAGTCTTGATACTTTAGTGGTAGAAGAATAAAAAAAGGCGCTACTAATAGCGCCTTTTTTTATCAATAATTCAATGTTCTTATTTCTTTATAAACTTGATGCTTTGTGCTTCGTTTTCTATTTCAAATTGAACAAAATACACACCGCTTTGCAATCTAGTTACATCGATTGAATTTGATGCAGAGATGTTTGTATTCATCACCAACTTACCATTTACATCTACAACACTTACTGCAGTACCTTCCATACCTGCCATCGAGAAGTTTAATTCTGAAGCTGTTGGATTAGGGTAGATGTTCACGGTAGTTGCACTTACGTCTGTTAGGCCTAGCACCACACTTTCTCCTTGCGTATAAACAACGGTCTGATTTGCATCTACATCTTCAAATACGTCAACTGTTCCATTTGGCCAGTTAATGGTAATGGTTTCAACCGTAGTAGCGGCACCCAATCCGAAGTGTACATTCAGTGAGCTCATGTGTTGGAACCCTTGTCCAGAACGTAATTCTTTCATTTGCGTCCCCCAGTCACCTTCAATAGTGATTCTTGCACCAATTCCGTTAAGATTACTTTCAACTCCCACTAAACCAATCATTAGATAGTTGTTCGAATTACCATCGTTGATCCAAAGATCTCCGCCTCTAGCAACATCTAAGAATCCGTCGCCATTAAAATCGCCGATAGCACCTTCGTCAAAAGGAAGACTCTGACCTGTAAAAGTAAGGTCGCCATTTCCTAAGTATACTTCCGCCTGCATTTCACTTAAGATGTCCATATAGCCATCATTGTTGAAATCTGCTGCCAAGTTCTCCCAAGAACCTAGATCGTTTTTGTTTATTCCAGTGGTTTCTATGATGTTGGTAAAGTTTCCATTACCATCATTTTCAAAAAAGTTATTTTGTGTAGCGTGGTTTACAACAAATGCATCCCAATCTCCGTCATTGTCGAAATCTTCAAAAACTGTTGCCCAAGAACGATCTGCATCTTGTAAGCCTATAGCCAATGCGTTTTCTGTGAATGTACCATCGCCGTTGTTTGTGTACATGGCGTTTTCGTTTAATGGGTGGCCGGTTGGCTCCCCACCTCTACATTTTGTCAAGTACATGTCTTGATCTCCGTCCATATCGTAATCTACCCAAATCGCGGCATAGTTCCCAGGCGCGTCAATAGTTTGGATAAGCGACTGGTCTAATGTCATGGTACCTGTTCCATCGTTGCGGTATGGATGACTTAAATCGACATCGTGGCACACAAAGGCGTCAAGGTCTCCATCGTTATCGATGTCTGCAAACGTAGAACGCTGAGAAAAGATAAATTCTGGAAAAGTAACTTCTGTATAATCGGTACCGTCACTGTTTGCAACTAAAAAAGAAACACGTTGTCCGTTCCCCAACACAAGATCATTATATCCGTTTTGGTCTATATCTCCTGCGGCAACACTCCAGTTAGGCACATTCTGGATATTTTTATTAATAAACACAGATGTAAACGTACCGTCTGGATTTTGGTAATCAATACCGATTCCGCTAGATGAAACTCGAACGTAGTCATCTAAACGATCGCCGTTCATGTCTGTAGCGACGTCTGAAGAACTTTGGTAGTTTCCGATCAAATTATTTTGATTGGTAAAAGAGATGGATTCTTGGGCCATAAGTGCAAGTGGAGCGACCAACACTAAGGCGAGAGATAAAATTTTTTTCATTAGACTATATTTTTAAAATAATGTCGTTAAAAATAGGGAAATAAAATGAATTTATGTTGAATAACAGCGTTTTATTGCTCTTCAATCTGGATGTCCCTAATCTTTTTGAAAAGGTCTGAGGAGTATACAAAATCGGTTACATCTTTATTGTCGGTCTTAAAAATGTCTTCGTTGTTGCCTTGCCAGACCAACTTTCCATTTTTAAGGAACACAATGTTTTCACCAATTTCCATTACCGAGTTCATATCGTGTGTAACCACCACAGTCGTGATACTGTATTCGTGGGTAATTTCTTGAATTAGGTTATCAATCACCGTAGCTGTTTTGGGGTCTAATCCAGAATTCGGTTCGTCACAGAAAAGATACTTCGGATTGTTTACGATGGCTCTAGCGATAGAGACCCGTTTTTGCATCCCTCCCGAAATCTCAGCTGGGTATTTTCGGTTTACACCTTCTAAATTTACACGGGCCAATACTTCATTAACGCGTGCGAGCATTTCAGTTTTTTTCTTTTTCGTAAACATACGAAGCGGAAACATAACGTTTTCTTCGATAGTCATAGAATCGAATAGCGCACCTCCCTGAAACAGCATTCCAATTTCTTCCCTTAAGTGCCGTTGTTGCTCTTCATCCATTTCCTGAATCGCTTTGTCTTCGTAATAAATATACCCTTCTTCAGGTTGAAAAAGCCCCAATAAGCACTTCAGCATAACAGTTTTACCGCTTCCACTTTGACCAATAATCAGATTAGTCTTTCCCTTTTCGAAAACCGTAGAGATACCTTTCAGGATTTCTTCGTCCCCAAAACTTTTCCGTATGTTTTCAATCTTAATCATGAGCTAAGCAAAAGTTGGGTGATTATAAAATTGGTCAGGATAATCAGTACACTGGTCCATACAAACGAATTGGTGCTGGCTTTACCAACTTCGAGTGCACCGCCTTTCATATAAAATCCCTGCCATGAGGGTACAGTAGCCAAAATAAAGGCAAATACAAATGTCTTGATAAAAGCATACACAAGATGAAAGGTGTCAAAATCGTCTTGCAATCCGGTAGTAAAATCTGTAAGCGTCGTAAAACCACCGTAAACCCCTGCAACCAGACCGCCCAAGATACCCAAGAACATGGATAAAGCAATTACAAATGGAAAAAACAAGAGTGCAACGATTTTAGGAAAAACTAAATAGTTTAGTGAGTTAATTCCCATTACTTCTAATGCATCAATTTGTTCGGTAACCCGCATAGAACCGATGCTTGAGGTTATAAATGATCCCACCTTTCCAGCCATGATGATAGAAATAAAGGTAGGGGCAAATTCTAATACAATAGATTGGCGTGTGGCAAAACCAATAAGCGATTTGGGAATGATGGGGTTGTCTACATTTAATGCAGTTTGTATGGCGATTACACCACCCACAAAGAATGAGATAAAAGCTACAATTCCTAAGGAACCGATAATGAGGTCGTCTATTTCCTTTAAAATAAGTTCTTTTAACACAGACCTTTTTGTAAAACTACCAAAGGTGCGTTTCAGCATTAAAAAGTAAGAACCAATATCCTCAAGGTATGACATAGCTGGAATAGTGTTGCTAAGGTACTAATTTAAAAATGTTATAAAAGGCACTTTAAAGGCTTAATTTCGGTTAAATAATCGCTTCATCAAAAAGAAGATGTTTGTATTCTGATAAATACCTCCAAAGTGACCTTCTCCGGGTCCTTGCGCAAACACGGGAACCATGGTTGCCGTATGGCCAGTGGTTGAAAAAGATGCGATTATTTTATTGTAATTTCCTTCGTTTGCACTCAGACTAAAACCACCCGTTTCATGATCTGCTGTTACAATTACCAGTGTTTCTCCATTCTTTTTGGCAAAATCTAAGACGGCTCCAATAGTTTTGTCGAAATCGATTAATTCATTAATAAGGTATTCACCATCATTCGCATGGCCACCCCAATCTATTTGGGATCCTTCTACCATCAAAAAGAATCCTTCCGGGTTTTTAGAGAGTTGCCCGATGGCCAGCATGGTAGCATTTGTTAAGAAATTTCCTCGATTTTCAGACATTTTGGGCATGCCGTCAGCAGCCAGAAGAATGGCTTGTTTTTTTTCTGAAATTTTCTGCGGAAGTTTTTCCGTTTCCACCTGAAAGTTTCGATCGCGCAAGGCTTTGATCAGGTTTTTGCCGTCTGCTCTATTTTGAAAATATTGAAGTCCGCCCCCCGCGAAAAAATCGATATCGCTTTTTACAAGATCTTCTGCAATGGCATCGTACATCCTGCGAGATTCCTGATGGGCATAAAAGGCCGCCGGGGTTGCGTGCACCACCGATGACGTAGAAACCAAACCAGTAACAACACCTTTTTTTGAAATAAGCTCTACCAGGGTCTCTACGGGGTTCATTTGTTCGTCTACACCAATAGCACCGTTGTATGTTTTGATACCAGAAGCAAAAGCAGTGGCACCTGCAGCAGAGTCTGTGATCAATTCTTTAGACGAAGAAGTCATGCTTAGTCCCACCGTGTTGAAACGTAGAAAACTTGAAGGATTATCATTAAAATAAAGACTAGAAGAAATTTCGCTCAATCCCATGCCGTCACCAATCAGTAAGATGATATTTTTCGGTTTTTTTTGTGGCTCTTGAGACAGCACACTTGTGCTAATACAGAGTATAGTGAGTAAGAGAAAATTTCGTCTAACAATTCTTTTTAACATACGTTCAATTTTATGGATATCAAAAATACGGAATACCTTATTGGGAAATGCTATAAAAAGGTTAAGATGCCTAAAACACCTTTTTTCGGATGTTCTTCCAACGTAATTTCCGAATAAATACTCCTTCGGCTTTAGTAACCAAAAATGGTGCCTTGGTGTTTTTTGCTTTTAAATAACCGCGCATGCAGTTGTAGTAAAAAGAAAGGCTGTTTTTTCGCTGGGCCAATTTTATGGCTGCAATTTGGGTGAGTGCCCAGCCATAGCGCATTTTGTAGAATGCCTCGCCTTGTTTGTATTTGGCTGCTTTCGTATACGTCGCTCCAGTGGGCTTTAGGTGTTTTACATGTAGCGTTTCATCGGTTGCAACTTTCCAGCCATGGTATTGCGCTAGGAGTTCGTCTATGGTGTCCCAGCCCATAGCTCGTTTTAATTGGCCAATTTGTTCAAAACATTCTTTTCGGTAGGCCTTTAATGCACCGCGAATATGATCTTTGTTTGTAAGATTCTCTAGCACCCAACCGTTATTTTTTTCAATATAACAGAAACCTCCTGCCATGCCTACTTTTTCGTTTTGCTGAAACAATTCTGAAATTTTCTCGAGGTAATGCTGCGGAAAAATAAGGTCGGCATCAAACTTACATATCACATCATACGAAGCATCTGTCTGTTCGAGACCTTTGTAGAACGCACGAACTACTTTACTGCCGGGTTCATGTATGTTTTTTGAATTTAATTGAACCGAATGGATAAACGAATGGGAGGCTGCATACTGGTTTACGATGTCTTGAGTTCTGTCTGTAGAACTGTCGTTCACCACGATTATCTTTGTTGGGAGCAGTGTTTGCCTAATTAACGAATCTAGGGTGGATGCTAAGTAAGCTTCTTCGTTATGTGCGGGTATGACAATTTGGAAATTCAAGAGACTGATAATCTATCACAAAGATAATTTTTAATAATGAAGAATCGACGATCCTCTATCCGTATTCATTGCAATCGATTTTAAAACAGATTCGACTGATCATGGGTCTAATTTCACGAACAAAACTTTTCACTTGTCCTTTATACAGTATATTTGTGAGTGTAGAATTTAAAGCCGATAAATATTCTTAGATTTTATAGAGTGCAAGCCACAGTGTCATCTAGCATTGCTGTATTAGTTAGACAATTAAACCCTAACGCGTAATACCCTTATAATAGTTTGAAAAAAAAGGTTTTTGTAATTATAGTTTCCTATAACGGTGAAAAATGGCTTGAGAAGAACTTGTCTTCATTAAAAAATTCTATCTATCCCGTCAAGACCATTGTAGTAGATAACAATTCTTCTGATGCCTCTTCAGAAATCATTCGTTCTTTTCAAGACGTGCAATTGATAAACTCTAAAGAAAATTTAGGGTTCGGACTGGCAAATAATCTTGCCATGAAAGAAGCGCTTTCAAAAGATGCAGATTATTTATTTCTATTAAACCAAGATACTTGGGTTTTTCCTGAAACTATTGGGAATTTGGTGAGTGCCGCTGAAGAATATAATAATTTTGGTATACTGAGTCCGTTACATTACTCAGGTAATGAAGTTGTTTTAGATGAAAGTTTTGAAACCTATTGGAACCGAAAAATTCAGACATTTGACGGCAAAATAGATGAGGTGCCTTTTGTGAATGCTGCCGCATGGTTGATCCCGAGAAGAGTCGTAGAAAAAGTAGGGTATTTTGAGCCTTTGTACCGTCATTACGGAGAAGATCGGAATTATGCGACTCGGGTCTTATTTCATAACTTTAAAATTGGAATTGTTACCAACGCCAACATTTGTCATGATAGAATTGTAAAAAGAAATTTTAAAAAAGACGTTACTCAATCGAAATACAAAATACTGACTGAAGTTTTAAATATTAATAATTCCATAGTTGTTGGGTACACTCAAGGTTTGATTAATGTTTTTGGTTTGCCAAAGTATTTTTACAAACACTATTCTATTGCTTTGGTAACACAACTTTTTTTTAAACTAATTTGGTATTATCTCAGCTTGTTATTTAGCGTAAACATGATTTCTAACAAACGATTGAGCCATAAAAATGACAGATACTAAAATACATAAACAAGTTTTTTGGTTCAATGTCATTAGCTATTTAGGAGTAGTTATAGGCGTGGTTTCTACCGTTTTCATTTATCCTTACAATAAAGAATTTTTAGGGATTGTGAGGTATACAGATAGTCTTGCGCAATTGTTGTTTCCAATATTGCTTTTTGGTGGTGGACAAGCACTGGTTCACTTTTATCCAACCTTAAAAAATCAAAACAAGCCCGCCTTGTTCAAGTATTCAATTCTTTCGATACTTGTATTGAGTTTTGGGGTATTTGGGGTTCTTCTGATAGGGAATTTTTTTTCAGAATGGAACCACTATTATTATTTGTTCTATGCCTTCCCGATAGCCTTCGTCTTAGCATTTGTAGAATTGTTCAAAAGACAATCCATACACATCAATAAGATTGAAGTGCCTACTTTTTACGAGAAGATTATTCCGAAATTAGCACTACCGGCCATTTTTATGCTTTTAATTTATGGGTATCTAAACATCCATAATGCGTTGTTGGCTTTTATAGTTTCCTATTTTATACTGTTCTTATTATTGCTTTTCTATATTTTAAAACACTTTAAATTGAAATGGGACTTTAATATGAAATCCCTTTTTTCTGAAGTAAACAGGAAAGAATATTATAAATACAGTTTTTTTGGTTTTTTAGGAAGCTTTGGGTCCATTATAGCCTTTCGCATTGATGCTTTTATGATACCTGAGTTTTTGACTTTTGAAGCAAATGGAACCTTCGCAATCGGAATGGCATTGGCTACTTCTCTTGCAATTCCAGCAACTGGTGTGTTTGCGATTTATGCCCCGAAGATTTCAGCATACCTAAAAAATGATGAAATTGATGAACTAGGGCTAAAGTATAAGGAAACGGCCAAACTGCTTTTCTTTATTGGTGCCATATTATATACCGCAGTGGTTTTAGGGATAGACTCTTTATTTCAGATGCTCCCTGCCTATGACAAGTTGGTAGATTCTATACCTATCATTTTTTTACTAGGAGCAAATGTATTTTTGAATATGTCTACGGGTTTCAACAATGAAATAATTTCCTACTCTAAGTATTTCAGATTCAATATCATTTTTGTTCTCCTGCTGGCTGTCCTAAATATATTTTTGAATATTTTCTTTTTAACACAAACTGACTTAGGTATTATAGGAGTTGCCTACGCATCGTTAATTGCCATGGTGACATTTAATTGTATCAAACTGATTTTTGTGTACAGAAAGTTTCGAATTCTACCTTTCGACAAAAATTATTTAAAGGTTGTTGCGGTGGTAAGTATGGTGTTTTTCACCTTTTATATGTTGCCAATACATTCAAACCCATTGTTGAATCTAATTCTGAAATCAGGATTCAACACATTGATAATCGTCTTTGTCACCTATAAATTAAAGGCGATATATAGTTTGAACTATTGGATTGCTAAACTTTATAAACAATGGCGTTAATGTTCATTCCAGCTCCTACACTGGCAAACATTACCACATCTCCTTTGTCAATACGGTGACCTTCCAACTGATTATTGCGCACCAAGTCATAAAGTGTAGGTACGGTAGCAACACTAGAATTCCCCAATTTGTTAATTGTCATGGGCATGACACCATCGGGAGCGTCCATTCCGTATAGCTTATAAAAACGTTTAATAATGGCCTCATCCATTTTTTCGTTGGCCTGATGTATAAAAATTTTCTTTAATTCTGAAATGCCCACACCGCTTTCGTCTAGGCAAGATTTCATCGCTTCGGGAACGTTGCTCAATGCAAAATTGTATATTTTTCGCCCATACATTTTTATGTATCTACGGGCGTCATTCACTTCTTGGTTGTTGCTTTCACCAAAATATATAAAATGCGCTTCATCTAAAGAGAAGGTCGCGCTTTTGTGAGACAGGATTCCGCTGCCATCATCTTCAGAAGCTGATACTACCATGGCACCCGCTCCGTCACTGTAAATCATTGAATCTCTATCGTGTTGGTCAACTACTCGGCTCAAGGCTTCTGCACCGATAACCAAACAATTTTTGGCCATCCCACTTTTAATATACGCATGGGCAGTGATCATGCCTTCTACCCAACCTGGGCAGCCAAACATAATATCATAGGCAACACAATTAGGATTTTTTATTTTCAACAGGTGTTTTACGCGTGATCCTAAACTCGGCACTGTATCACTTTGTTGGGAGTTGTGTTTTACATCTCCGTAGTTGTTGGCAACAATGATATAATCTAACGTTTCGGGGTCTATCTGTGCGTCTGCAATTGCTTTTTCTGCTGCATAAAAAGCAATGTCTGAAGTGTTCAGCTCATCTTTAATATACCGTCGTTCAGAAATACCCGTAATCGCCTTGAATTTCTCAATGATCACCGAGTTTTCATGGTCAAAACGGCTGCCGTCTTCTGTGTAAAAACTATGCTGTTCAAACTGGTTGTTGGGGGCCACTCCAGTAGGGATATAACTACCAACGCCTATGATCTTTGTTCCCATGTAGAAATTTTCGACTAAAATAATGAAAAGTACCAAGGTAACAGGTTCATTTCATCGGAAATCGATCTGATTTGTACAATTCTGAAAAGAATCGCCTAAAAAAGAAAAATCCTCATCTTCAGTAGTCGAAAATGAGGGTTTTTTATAAAATTCACAGGGGTTTATGCTTCCATGTAATCTTCAATAGGAGCACAAGTACAAATTAAATTTCTATCCCCATAGGCATCGTCTACACGACGTACACTTGGCCAGAATTTATTGTCATTCACATATTCTAATGGGAATGCTGCCTTTTGCCTAGAGTAGGGAAGCTCCCATGTATCACTAGTTAGCATGGCTTGTGTATGCGGCGCATTCTTTAACACATTGTTGGGCTCGTCTTTTTCTGCGGCATCAATCTCCTTTCTGATGGAAATCATGGCATCGCAAAAACGGTCTAATTCCTGCTTGCTTTCACTTTCGGTCGGTTCAATCATCATGGTGCCCGCTACTGGAAACGAAACCGTTGGCGCGTGGAAACCATAATCCATTAACCGCTTTGCAATGTCAACCACTTCAATTCCATTTGTTTTAAAAGGCCGGCAATCGATGATCATCTCGTGCGCCGCTCGCCCTTTTTCACCAGTATAGAGTACATCAAAATGCCCCTGAAGGCGTTGCTTGATGTAATTTGCATTTAAAATAGCGTATTCTGTCGACTTTTTTAAGCCATTTTCACCGAGCATACAGATGTAAGCATAACTTATCAAGCAAGCCAGGGCACTACCCCAAGGCGCTGCCGAGATTGCGGTAATTGCATGTTCTCCTCCAGTTTCGATAATTGGGTTAGAAGGCAGAAATGGAACCAATTGTTCGGCTACGCAAATTGGGCCAACTCCTGGGCCACCACCACCGTGCGGGATGGCAAACGTTTTATGTAAGTTGAGGTGGCAAACATCTGCTCCAATAGCTCCCGGATTAGTAAGGGCTACTTGGGCGTTCATATTAGCACCGTCCATGTATACTTGTCCGCCATTTTCATGTATAATACTTGTGATTTCGCGAATTGCAGATTCGTATACCCCGTGGGTAGAAGGATAGGTCACCATCAATGCTGCCAAATTTTCTTTGTGTTCTTCGGCTTTAGCGCGTAGATCATCTACATCAATATTGCCATCGTCTGCGGCTTTGGTCACCACCACTTTCATTCCTGCCATCACGGCACTCGCTGGGTTGGTACCGTGTGCCGAAGAAGGAATTAAGCAAATATTTCGGTGGGCATCACCACGCGATTCATGGTAAGCTCTAATCACCATAAGCCCTGCATATTCGCCTTGGGCGCCCGAATTGGGCTGTAGTGACGTCCCTGCAAAACCGGTAATTTCGGTAAGTTGTTCTTCTAATTTCTTCAACATAAATTGATATCCCCCCGCTTGTTCAGTAGGAGCAAAAGGGTGCATATTTCCCCACATCGGGTCGCTTAGCGGTAACATTTCTGCAGCTGCGTTCAATTTCATGGTGCAAGACCCCAAAGAGATCATAGAGTGGTTTAGGGCAAGATCTTTTCGTTCTAGTCTTTTGATGTAACGCATCAACTCTGTCTCGCTGTGGTAGCTGTTAAAAACTTCATTTTGAAGAAACTCCGTTTTTCTGGCCACCGACTTCGGGATGGTATTGCCTTCTTGTAATTCTGAAATATAAAAACGGTCTACGCTGGCTGCTTCAGCAAAAATTCCAATAATTTTATTGATATCATAAAGGGTAGTTGTTTCATTAATCGAAATAGAAACAGTCTCTTCGTCTGGATAATAGAAATTTACCCCTTCGGAAATCGCCCTAAAATCAATTTTAGAAATATCTGTTTTGATTGCAATCGTATCGAAATAGGTATCGTTTGCCTGATAGTACCCTAATTTTTCAAGTGCATCTGCAAGGGTGGCAGCAGTGTTATGAACTTTAGATGCGATGTATTTTAAGCCTTCTGGGCCATGGTACACACCGTACATGCCGGCCATTACAGCTAACAGTACTTGTGCCGTACAAATGTTAGATGTTGCTTTGTCTCTTTTAATGTGTTGCTCGCGCGTTTGAAGTGCCATGCGCAATGCACGATTGCCATTCATGTCTTTAGTGACACCAATGATACGACCAGGGATATTTCGTTTGTAATCTTCTTTTGTGGCAAAATAAGCGGCGTGCGGACCACCATATCCTAATGGAATACCAAATCGTTGTGTGGTTCCAACTACCACATCGGCTCCAAAGTGTCCCGGAGCCTCCAATTTTACAAGGCTCAAGATGTCTGCGGCTACCGCAACTTTTATTTGATTGTCTTTAGCCTTAGATACAAAATCTTTGTAATCGTATACCTTACCACTTTGACCGGGATATTGTAAAATAGCTCCAAAAAATTCTGGAGCGAAGTCGAATTCTTCATGATTTCCTATCACCAGTTCAATTTCCATAGGGATAGAACGGGTTTGGAGTAATGAAAGGGTCTGCGGAAGAATTTCTTCAGAAACAAAAAATTTATTTACGCCATTTTTCTTTTGGTCACGTTCACGAACTGCAAACAACAAGGTCATTGCCTCAGCCGCAGCGGTACTTTCGTCTAACAACGAAGCATTTGCCAACTCCATGCCTGTAAGGTCGCTAACCATGGTTTGGAAATTGAGCAACGCCTCTAAACGCCCTTGGGCGATTTCAGCTTGATAGGGTGTGTAGGCAGTGTACCAACCCGGATTTTCAAGAATGTTACGCTGAATTACTGGCGGTGTGATAGCTTGGTGGTAGCCAAGACCAATGTATGTTTTAAACACCTGGTTTTTGGTAGAAAGTTCGGTGATATGCTCAAGATATTCCTGTTCGCTCATCGCAGTGTCTAAAGCGATATCTTCTTTAAGTCGAATGTCGCTAGGAATGGTCTCGTATATAAGTTGCTCCATGGTTTCAACACCAACGGTTTTGAGCATTTCTGAAAGATCGCTTTTACGCGGTCCAATATGTCTAAGTGCAAAAGAATCTGTGTTCATAAGGGCGTTTCCGATGGGCGGAACAGTTTTAAATTATACAAACGTTTCTTCTATAAAGAAGCCTCCATAAAGGAGTCGCAAAATTACTGATTTTAATGTGAATAACGAACGGCTTAGGGGGTCGAATAGCACAACTTTTCAACCAAATGGAATGGTTACTAACAGTTTGGTTATTTTTACGAAATGAAAGGCGTTTTTTCCGTATTCAGATTTTATATTAATGCGAGTATTCATGTTGCCTTCGCAGTGCTTGCGCTTTTTTGGATAACGGTTTTAGAATTCGAACTTGAAGTTCCAACCGCGCTCTGGTTATTTGTTTTCTTCGGAACGATCACTGGATATAATTTTGTGAAATATGCGAAGGTTGCTGGGCTTCATCACCGAAGTTTAGCTCAAAGCTTGCGCGCCATACAGGTGTTTTCTGCACTTAGCTTTGCCGTGCTTTTCTTTTCTGTTTTTTATTTAAAGATAAATACACTGTTAGTGGCTATTGGTTTCGGGTTGCTCACTTTTTTTTATGCAGTGCCGTTGCTGAAAAGGAAAAATCTACGAACATTATCTGGTCTAAAGATTATGATAGTCGCCTTGGTCTGGGCCGGAGTTACCATCATGGTGCCTGTGGTAGAAGATGGTATATCGCTTACCAACGACTTTTTTATCGCTTTTTTACAACGGTTTTTGTTGGTGATTGTGCTCACTATACCTTTTGAAATACGAGATTTGGCATTTGATAGGTTGAAATTGCAAACCTTGCCTCAACGTTTGGGTGTTTTAAAAACGAAAATTTTAGGAGCTGCATTTTTGGTGGTAATTCTAGTGCTGGAAGGTTTTAAAGACGTTTTCGCCACAGCACAGTTGTACGCTCTAATTGTCTTAGTCTTGCTTTGTAGTATAGCGCTAATGGTATCTAAAAAAGAACAGTCGAGATACTTTGCTTCTTTTTGGGTAGAAAGTATTCCGATAGCGTGGTTGTTAAGCTGGTGCCTATTTCGACATTTCTTGGCGTAGCCGTTCTTTAAGTGCCATTTTTTGGTCTAAAGGCATGGTCGTAACATTAGACCGTCTAAAGAGTTTTGTCAATTTAGTATTTCGCGCAGTGTATTTACGGCACGCACGACAGTAGATCAAGTGAATGTTTAACTTGACGAGTTCCATAAAAGAAGCATCCTTGTACTGATTTTTATCGCACGTATGGTTTGCTTCGTTACAGGGTATAAAAAACTTCATAATTTTATTTAAGCCAACTATTTTCTAGGCATTTTGCCATCGCGGTTCTCGCTCTATGGATAATGACCCAAAGGTTAGACGGTGTGATTTCAAATTCATTACAGATCGCCTCGGTGTCAAAATTATCGATGGTTTTCATCTTAAAAATGCTCGCATGCTTTTCACTGAGCGTATCCATACATTTCATTATGGCCAGCCCAAGTTCTTCGTTTTCCATGGTATCTTCGGCCGTACGGTAGTAAGGGTCGCTCACGCGTTCTTCCAGCCATTCTCCTTCGGCACCCTCGTCGTTGTAATTAATATGCACTTCTGCCTGACCTTTCTTCGAGTTTTTCTTTCGGTAATGGTCAATTATTTTTCGTTTTAAGATAGCAATGAGCCAAGTACGTTCGGCTGCTTCTCCTTTAAAATTTTGTGCCGATTTCAAGCCTGCCAAGAACGTTTCAGAAATAAGGTCTTGTGCAACCTCATGGTCGTTTACTTTTACAATGGTGTAGTTGTAAAGGTAATCTGAATAGGCATCTACCCATTTGGTAGGGTCTAGTTGATGTTCTGGCATAGCAATTCCAAGAATTTTACCAAAAATAGGAAAGTTTATCTAACTAGAACTCCTTTGTGATAAGTTTATAGAAATGTCTAGGGCTGAGTGGTTTCTAAGTGCTTTTACAAACGTATCAAGCTGGACAGTTGTCATTTTTTGGCTGTTATGATGAAATATCCAAAATCGTTCAAGTGCAAGCCCGAAAGTAATGCGTAGAAGGAAGCTTTTAAGTTGCTCCAGCTTTGATGTTTCAATGTTTTGCCCTGAAAGATGTTTTTTAGTAAAAACCCAACGATGGCGAAAGGAACGTGAAAAACAGACGGTGCTACTCGAAATGAAATATCTTCTACAGTAACGTTGCTAAAACCAATTTGTTGAAGGTTTTCTTTTACTTCTGAAATTACTCCGAGTCCGTCTAAACTCCACCCTTTACAAAGTTTGGTATAACTGTAACTAGCGCCTTGGCAGAAGGTGGCAGGAGTTTTTTTCAAAAAAGCATCTGCCAGTACAAAGTGTGCGCCCGGTTTCAGTATTCGGTAGGCTTCACGAAGCGATTCTTTGCTGTGGCCACTATGGCATAAGCTTTCCATAGCGATTACACCATCGGCAGATTGGTTTGCAACCGAGGTTTGGCAATAGTTTTCTTCTAAGATTATCCCATTGGTGTGTTCCAGTAGTTTGTTTCCTTCTTTTACCTGAAAGGGAGATAAGGTAACACCTAGCATAGAGAGCGTTGGATTTCTTTTTAAAAAATGGCGCATACTACCTCCCATACCGCAACCTAGATCTATTACAAACGATTTCAATTTTGGTAGTTGGAGGCGTTTGTAGATTTGTTGGTTCATTTGGTTCAGCATGCTATCGCGACGAAAAGGATTGGTTTTTCCGAAGATAAAATACCCGAAATGCATGTTGAGGTCTTTACTCCAAAAGCTATAGTCTGAAGTAGCTTCATTATAGAAATCGGTGATTTCGGCTCTAGAGGCAGTGGTTTTAGTTAATGTTTTGCTATGGTTTGTGAGTGTTTTCATGAAATAATATTTTGAATGAGTAGTAATGAGTAAACAACAGCGAAAAGCACGAATAATACATTCATGCCCAATCCGCCCCACTTAAAAAGTACTTTCTTAGGAATATCATACATCGGGTAATACGCAATTTGCGTTGCTACTTTGCCAACCCAATAAGCTGCAATGAGGCCGGTGATTGCAATAGCTAAAACGCTTCCATTTTCAAGTCATTCGGAATTAAAATCGCAATAAGACCAAATGAAAAATTGAGGCCCTGTATATACCGCCCGTAGGTTTTTGCTATTTCTTGGTTAAGTGGTTTGAGCTTTTTCACATCGTTGTACCAATCAAAAACTTTATGCCTTATAAAAGGATATATTAGTGCAGTAAAGATTTGGCCAAGACCACCGATAATAATCAACCAAGTTGGAATATTAAATTTCATACATTTGTTTTTTAAACTTTCAATAAAAATTGAAACATTATATGAGATAAAAGGGGAAATTTCTTCCCTTCTGAGTGTTTTTGTTATTTCAGAAACTTAACCAGTGTTTTAGTAATCCAGTTCTGTTCTTGGTTCACCAACCGATGCATCATGGTATCTGCCATATCGGCAAGATCGTGCATGGCTTTGGTCTGTTTTATAAATTCCTGGGTAGCTTTTGTGCCGTCATCTGGAATGTTAGAAACCTCTTTTAGTATTTTTATAGTAGGTTGCAATTCCCTGCGGCTCCGTTCCTTTGCAATTTGTCGCGACAGCTCTGTCACATCTTTCTCGCTGGTAAAGTACTCTTTTCGTTCACCCGCCACATTCACCTTATACACAATCCCCCAATCTATGAGTCCGCGCAGGTTCATACTCGCATTTCCTCGAGAAATATCTAAGGCATCCATGATGTCTTCCATAGACAATGGCGCTGGCGATACAAATAAGAGCGCGTGAATTTGCGCCATTGCTTTGTTAATACCCCAAAGCGATCCTAAATTGCCCCAAGTGCTGATAAATTTTTCTTTTGCTTCTTTAAATTCCATAAAACAAATATATCAAAATGTTTTAAACTTTCAATAAAAAATGAAAGTTTATTGTCAATAATTTTAGTCTTAATAATGAAATTGACCATTTATTAGGTTATTTTTGATTTCCTATAAAGAAAATCACCATGAGAATATTATTGATACTCCTTACCTTATTTACAATAAATAGCGTTGCACAACAGGCAGACCGATTTTATGCAACCATGAACATTGTAGATGCGAATGCACTCAAAATTGATATTCCAGAAGAAATTGACATTATTAGCACCCAAGGCAATGAAGCAGCGGTGTATATGTCTACCGAAGCTGCCCATAAACTTCACGACCGTATTTTAGTGCACGGACCAGGATATATTTTTAAGGCCTCTGAAGCCGAAGCAATGAAGGCTTTAGTTGAAAAACCAACCGTACGCACACGTATGCCTTTAACCATTACCGAAGATGCTACAGTTGCCCAAGTACTCGAAGTGATAAATACCCAGAATATTGAAGACCATATCTTAGAACTGGAAGATTACGGCACCCGTTTTCATACAACAGCTACAGGCACACAAGCTGCCGAAGACTTAAAAACAAAGTGGGAGGCCATGGCTGCCTTATATAACAGAAGCGACGTGAGTGTTCGTTTGTTTAATCACAGTAGTACCAATATGCCTTCTGTGATTATGACTATTGAAGGTTCTGAACTCCCTGATGAATATGTAATTGTAGGGGGCCATTTAGACTCTACATCCAGCCAAGGAAATAATGACGCACCGGGAGCAGATGACGATGCCTCGGGTATCGCCACTATTACAGAAGCAACTCGCTCCTTGTTCGAAATTGGTTTTGTGCCGAAAAGAACCATTGAGGTGATGGCCTATGCAGCCGAGGAGGTCGGTCTCGTAGGCTCTGCAGAAATAGCCGATGAATATTCAGACACTAATGTAAATGTGGTGGCGGTAACACAATTCGATATGACCAATTTTAACGGCTCTGCGAACGACATTTATTTTATAACCGATTTTACAGATAGCACACTAAATTCGTACCTCATGGATTTGTTAGATCATTACAATGCCAGCGGCGACCATGCGATCACCTACAGTACTTCGCTCTGTAATTATGGGTGTTCAGACCATGCAAGTTGGACCAATGAAGGGTTTATGGCTTCTTTCCCTTTTGAAGCGAGTTTTGCACAGCGAAATGGAAATATCCATACCCCAAACGATACTTATTCAGTGTCGGGTACCGCAGACCACGCTACCAAGTTTACAAAACTGTGCGCCGAGTTTTTAATTGAAACAGCCAAGGGCGAAACCGTTTTAGGAATAACAACAATTGCTGAAAATTCTGTATTTGCAGTTATCGATGGAAATATACTTCGTTACGATGCATCAGCCGCTTCTGTCTATTATAAAAGCATTCAGATCTATGATGTAACAGGAAAAAAAGTTGCAGAACATGCAATCAATGAAAAGCAAGGTACAATAGATGTTTCTCGATTGAGTAGTGGGGTATATGTAGCCAATTTCGTCTCGAACAGTGGAGCGACTGCAGCTAAGAAACTTTCAAAAAAGTAACTATTCTTCTCTCTTAAAACGGAGGGTGTTGCCACGACCTAAAAAAGACATGATAAGACTATCCTGGTCTAGCTTTACGATATAATAGCACTCGTTTGCAGAACCTTTGGTAGAAATATACGCGTCGTTTTCTGAAGAATTTTCTGGATTTGAACCGTCTTCACAGTTATTGCCAAGCGAAAACTCGATGATTTTGCCAACATCCATTCCGTCGTAAAAATTCTTAGTGGTGTTTCCTTCAAATACAAGGGTACTGAATGGGTCGTCTACATTTCTCCAAGTACCCTGAATGAGTTTAAAGTTAGCCGATGTCATTTCTGTAGTGCTATCGATAGTATTTTTTTCAACTTCGGTAGTATCTGCATCAGTGATTTTACTGGTGTTTCCTTCGTTTTTACAACCAATTAAAAGGATTGTAAAAAGGAGAATGCCAACTAGATAATTCATCATCGATTATATAAGTCCCGCCCGCTTTAAAAGCGCATCAGGATTTGGTTTTTGTCCGCGAAATTTTATGTACAGTTCCATCGGGTCTTCGGTTCCTCCTTGGCTCAGCACGAATGTTTTAAACTTATCTGCTATTTTTTTGTTGAAAATTCCTTCCTCTTGAAAATAGGCAAATGCATCTGCATCTAAGACTTCGGCCCATTTATAACTGTAATAACCAGCCGAATAACCCCCTTGGAAAATATGACTGAAGGCTGTGCTCATACAAGTCTCTGGCGTTTCAGGATATAGTTGCGTGCCTGAGAATGCAGCAACTTCAAAGGTTTTTACATTTGAAATTTCTGCTGGGTTGCTATGGGCGTGCCATGCCATGTCTAGCAATCCAAAACTGAGTTGTCTCAAGGTTTGCATTCCTTCGTGAAAGGTTGCTGAAGCTTTAATCTTTTCAACCAAATCCATAGGGATCACTTCCCCAGTTTTATAGTGGGTAGCAAAAAGTTCCAGCGTCTCTTTTTCGTAGCACCAGTTTTCTAAAATCTGGCTTGGCAGTTCAACAAAATCCCAATACACGCTTGTACCACTCAGACTTTTATACGTAGTATTTGCAAGCATACCATGCAGGGCGTGGCCAAACTCATGAAACAAGGTGGTGACCTCATTAAAAGTTAATAGCGATGGAGTTGTAGGAGTTGGTTTCGTGAAATTACACACTATCGAAATGTGTGGCCGATCGTTAATCCCATGGAATTTTTGTTGGGGCTTATAACTTGTCATCCAAGCACCTTGCCGTTTCCCCGGTCTCGGATGGAAATCTGCATAAAAGATCGCCACCAAAGCGCCTTCATCATCTGTTACCCGATAGGTTTTTACGTCGTGGTGGTATTTGTCGATGCTGTTGTCTATCGCAAACGAGAGTCCGTACAGTTTTTTGGCAACTGTAAAAACACCGTCAATTACGTGTTCTAACTTAAAATACGGCTTTAGTTTTTCGTCGTCTAGGTCGAATTTCTTTTGCTTTAATTTTTCCGCATAAAAGGCAGCGTCCCATTTTTGTAACTGTTCGATACCGTCTAAATTCTTGGCAAAATCTGCCAGTTCTTCAAATTCTTTGAGGGCAGCAGGCTTTGCTTTTTCCAATAATTCATTTAAAAAAGAGCGCACTTTTTCTGGAGTTTCGGCCATGCGTTCTTCGAGTACAAAATGTGCGTGACTCTCATAGCCTAATAATTGTGCCCTTTGATGGCGTAGGTTTGCTATTTTTAAAACCTGCGCTTCGTTGTTGTTTTTGTTATCTTGAAATGCCCTAGCGCCAAATGCAAGCGACAACTTTTTACGAAGTTCACGGTTGGTAGCGTACTTCATAAACGGAATATAGCTCGGGTAATCTAAGGTAATCAACCAGCCTTCGAGTCCTTTTTCTTCTGCGGCTTGGGCAGCAGCTTCTTTTGCTCCGACGGGCAATCCGTTTACATCACTTTCGTCGGTGAGGTGCATTTGGTAGGCATTTGTTTCAGCCAAGACATTTTCACCAAATGTAAGTTTTAGCTGACTTAGATCTGCGTCCAATTTGCGCAATGATTTCTTTTGTGCTTCGGAAAGATTCGCTCCATTCCTACTGAAGCTCTTGTATTGCTTGTCGAGCAGGGTGTTTTGTTCTGTGTTTAAATTGAACGTACTGCGATTGTCATATACTGCCTTTACTCTTTTGAAAAGGGCTTCGTTCAGCAGCAAGTCGTTTGAAATGGCCGTGAGTAACGGGGATACTTCTTGGGCAATTTTCTGAATTTCTTCAGATGTTTCGGCACTGTTCAGGTTAAAAAAAATGCTGGTAGCACGGTCTAATTGTAACCCTGTGTTTTCTAATGCCTCTACCGTATTTTGAAACGTAGGCTCCTGATGGTTGTTTGCAATCGCATCTATTTCAGCTTTAGTGCGTTCAATCAATTCTTTAATTCCAGGTAGAAAATGTTCATTTTCAATATTAGAAAACGGTGCGGTATCAAATTCTTGTAATAAGGGGTTGTTCATTCTTGAAATTTATTTTTTTATTGTGTCTGGTCGAGCAGTTGTGACCTGACAAGGGCTTTACTTGCTGTCTCGAACCTGCTTTGCGCCTTCTTCCACCTTCATTTTGAGACCTTCTTTGTAGGCAACAATTTTGTCGAGCACACATTTGTCTGCGCTTCCTAAAATTTGTGCAGCCAAGATTCCCGCGTTCTTGGCGCCGTTTAGCGCCACGGTGGCAACAGGCACGCCACCGGGCATCTGTAAGATGCTAAGAACGCTGTCCCAACCGTCAATACTGTTACTAGACTTTACCGGAACACCAATCACAGGGAGTGGAGAGAGCGATGCAATCATTCCAGGTAAGTGTGCTGCACCTCCTGCTCCTGCAATAATCACCTTGATACCTCGGGTATGCGCATTCTTGCCATAATCATATAGCTTGTCTGGTGTACGATGTGCAGAAACAATATCTACTTCTATTTCAATGTCGAATCCGCGTAACATGTCTATCGCGTCCTGCATCACCGGCATGTCGCTGGTGCTGCCCATTATAATTCCTACTTTGCCCATAATTATTTAGTTGCTGATTACTTTAATGCTTTTCTTTACTTCTGCGGCGATCATTCGTGCCTTCGCTAAATCTTTGTTCACGATAGTGACATGGCCCATTTTTCGAAACGGTCTGGTTTGTTTCTTGCCATAGATGTGGGGTGTAACCCCTTCCATAGACATGATTTGTTCTATATTTTTATAAACTACGTCACCCGTATATCCTTCGGCACCTACCAAATTTACCATAATACCACCCACCTTACTATCAGTATTGCCCAATGGAAGGTCTAAAATAGCTCGAATGTGCTGTTCAAACTGATTGGTATAGCTGGCCTCAATACTATAGTGACCACTGTTATGGGGTCTTGGCGCAACCTCGTTTACCATAATTTCGTCATCTTCGGTTTGAAACAATTCTACGGCCAGAAGGCCAACATGTTCAAACGCTTCCGAAACTTGGGTGGCCACGGCCCTTGCTTTTTCTGCTACCGAATCTTCGATCCGTGCAGGACAGATCACATATTCCACCTGGTTGGCTTCGGGGTGGAATTCCATTTCTACCACGGGATAGGTTTTTACTTCCCCAGAAGCACTGCGCGCCACGATAACAGCCAACTCGTTTTTGAACGGAACGAGTTTTTCAGCAATGCAAGCGCCTTCCGAAAGCGGAATCAAATCTTCTTCCGATCGAATCACAGAAACGCCTTTTCCATCGTACCCGCCCGTGCAGCTTTTCCACACAAAAGGTAGCGTCACATCTTTTCTGACGATGGCTTCCGTCAGGTCGAACTTATCCTTAAAAACCAAAAATGGTGCGGTAGGAATCTGATGGGCCTTGTAAAACTCCTTTTGAACGCCCTTGTCTTGAATATTCCGCAGGGTTTTTGACGAAGGATATACTTTCTTCCCTTCTTTTTCCAAGGCTTCAAGCGCGTCTACATTTACACCTTCAATCTCAAAAGTAAGCACATCTACTTTTTTTCCGAAGGCATACACCGTATCGTAATCCATTAAATCGCCTTGCTCAAAATAGTCGCAACTAATCCGAAAGGGCGCGTCAGCACTAGGGTCCAACACATGGGTTTTAATATCGTATTTGCGGGTTTCGTAGCCCATCATTTTACCCAATTGGCCGCCGCCTAATATTCCAAGGGTGAAATCTGAAGAAAAATAATTTGCCATGCCACAAAGGTACAATCTTCTTGTTAATTGGTATCTTTGCAGCCTGTTGATTATTAACCGAACCTAATATTCATTGTATGTGGAATTGGATACAGAATTTCTTCGGAATGAATACAAAAGGTAGATCGAAAGTAGAATTAAAAAGTGACCCGACTCCTCGGGCAAAACGCATGAAGAATATCGTATTATTTGGCCCTCCAGGTGCAGGAAAAGGAACCCAAGCCGACGTGCTCAAGGAAAAATACAAATTGGTGCACATCTCAACCGGAGATGTTTTTAGAAATAACATTAAAAATGAAACTGAGCTGGGCATGCTTGCAAAAGGCTATATGGACAAAGGGCATTTGGTGCCCGACGAAGTAACCATTAACATGCTGAAGGCTGAAGTTGAAAAAAATGCTGGGGCGAACGGATTTATTTTCGATGGCTTCCCAAGAACGGCTGCCCAAGCCGAAGCACTCGCCAAATTGATGGATGAAAAAGACAGTCAGATCAATGCGATGGTGGCTCTTGAAGTAGACGACGAGATTTTGGTACAGCGTTTATTGGAGCGCGGAAAATCCAGCGGACGCCCAGATGATGCGAATGAAGCCGTAATTCGTGAGCGTATCGCCGAATATTACAGGAAAACAGACATTTTAAAAGAATATTACATGGCCCAAAACAAATACCACGGGGTAGATGGAGTGGGTAGTATCGAAGAAATTACCGGGCGCTTGAGTGTGGTGATTGATAAACTATAATTTAAAACCGAAAAATGTAAAATGTAAAAGTGAAAATTGTTTTAAAACATTACACTTTGATATTTTAAATTTTACATTGATATGACCGAAGGAAATTTTACAGACTACGTTAAAATTCACGTGCAATCCGGAAAAGGAGGGCAGGGGAGTGCGCATTTGCGCCGTGAAAAATACATCCCAAAGGGCGGTCCCGATGGCGGTGACGGGGGTCGCGGCGGACATATCATCTTGAAGGCAAACGACAATATGTGGACGCTCCACCACTTAAAATTTAAGCGTCATTACAGTGCGGGCCACGGAGGTTCTGGAGGGAAACAAACCAGTACCGGTGCCGATGGGGAAGATGTGTACATTGAAGTGCCATTGGGAACGGTCGTGAAGAACACCGATACGGGTGAAACCTTGAAAGAACTCATGGAGCACGGCGATGAACTTATTATTGCCGAAGGAGGAAAAGGCGGACGAGGAAACAACCATTTTAAAACGGCTACCAACCAAACGCCACGATACGCACAACCAGGTCTTGAAGGCGAAGAAGGTAATTTTACCCTAGAGATGAAAGTCTTGGCCGACGTCGGCCTCGTTGGTTTTCCGAACGCGGGGAAATCTACTTTACTTTCTGTGGTGACTGCTGCAAAACCTAAAATCGCGAATTACGAGTTTACCACATTAAAGCCCAACTTAGGGATTGTAGAGTATCGTGACCATAAAACCTTTGTCATGGCAGACATCCCCGGTATTATAGAGGGTGCCGCTGAAGGCCGCGGATTGGGACACTATTTCTTGCGCCATATTGAACGGAATTCTACCTTACTGTTTTTAATTCCGGCAGACGCCCCAGATATTAAAGAACAATACGAAATTTTGTTAGACGAACTACGTCGCTACAACCCAGAATTGTTAGATAAAAATCGATTGGTGGGTATTTCAAAAAGCGACATGCTAGATGATGAGCTTAAAGGCGAAATGAAGGTCCAATTGGATAAAGAATTTAAGAAGGTTCCTTACTTGTTTTTCTCTGCTGTGGCCCAACAAGGCCTAATGGAATTGAAAGACACCCTATGGAAAATGATGAACGAGACTTCGGTTCAGGAATAGACTGCCTGTCACTTCGAGTGTCCCGAACTTGTTCCGGGATCTGTCGAGAAGTGTTATAAACTCTGTTTTCAAATGCACACTTTCCGCAGCATTATTAGTTTATTTCATAGAATTAATGCAACCTGCTTTTTGGATCGATAGGATTTGTCTATTTTTCCAAAAAAATAGTGCATGAAACAATTTTTACTTACCGCAGCTTTTCTACTTTTTACTTTTATTGGATTTGGGCAGTGTCCTACCGCACCAATTGTTTTAAATTCTCAAGCAGAAGTTGATAACTTCCCAATAACATACCCTAATTGTACTTATCCTCCTGGGCTTAATATTTCTGGTTCAGACATTACTGATTTGAGCCCGTTGAATCAAATAGTAGAAATTGATCAATTAAATATTATAGATACATCACTTTTAGATTTCGCAGGATTGGAAAACTTGGAAGCAATAAATCAACAATTTTGGGTTTTTGACAATCAGAATCTTATGTCATTCGAAGGTCTTGGAAATCTCGCTGAGATTACCGGTAACGTTCAGTTAAGTGATAATTCTAGCCTACAAAATTTGGAAGGATTAAATCAACTTACTGAATTATCGGCAAATCTAAATATTGTTAGAAATAATTCCATGACAGATGTAAACGGCCTAGAAAATATTTTGGTGCTGGGTGGATTTATTCAATTTAGAGAAAATCCCTTATTAGAAAATATAGACGCGTTGGTTAACGTCTCGGAAATTACTGGGAGTGTGGCTTTTTTTGACAATAATTCACTTACTTCTCTAGATGGTCTACAGAACGTACAAGTTATCAGTAATTCAGGAGATTTGAAGATAGAATCGAACGATGCCCTCGAAAATTTGGATGGGCTATCAAATGTTAGTTTTTTAAATGGTAGAATAGAAATAATTGGAAATCCTTTGCTTACAACGCTCGGTCCATTGTCTAATTTGAACCCCTCATTTATTTTGCAAGAAATTATAATAGAGAACAATGCGTTATTGTCTAAATGCGATATATCGGCAATTTGTGAGAATTTTGATAATAGTGCAGTAACAATAACAATTGCAAATAACGCCTCAGGCTGTAATTCGAATGCTGAAGTAGAAATTGAGTGTGCAATCCTAGATGTCCCCGACACCAACTTTCTAAACACCCTCCTCAACCACAATCCGGTAATAGATACCAACGCTGACGATCTGATTCAATTTGACGAGGCCGAAGCTTATACAGGAACATTAGAGGTGGCTGAAAAAGCCATCACCGATTTCAGGGGTCTAGAAGCCTTTGTAAACATCACGGGCTTTAATGGCGGTGGAAATTTTAGCGATTTTCTATCACTACAAAATAACACGATGCTTAACAGTGTCGATTTTTCAGGCAGCCCTGACCTAGCGGCGGTTAATTTAAAGAACGGTAATAATATGGGCATCAGCAGTTTTAACGCCATCGATTGCCCCAGTCTGGAATTTATATGTGTTGACGATGTCCCTTTTGCGGAAGCAAATTTTACCAATGTTGATCCACAGGTTCAATTTGTAGACGATTGTGAGTTCCTTTCGGTGCCCGCGTTCAATCTAGAGGAAGCCGTTACCGTATTCCCGAACCCCGTTTCCGAAACACTGACGATTTCTATGGCATCAACCTTCAATTACATCAAGTCTGAAGTGTATTCGGTAGGTGGGCAGAAGCTATTGGAAACATCAGGTAAACAGATTTGGATGGGCGATCTTTCCGCAGGAATTTACTTTGTGAAGGTGATTTCCGAAGAAGGTAGTATCACCAAGAAAATAATTAAAAAATAGATATGAAATTAATTCATCTTTCCGCAGTATTTTTCTTTTTTACGATTCTTGGCTTTGGGCAGTGTCCTGTTGGTGATAGTACCTTTGTTTCCCAAGCTCAATTGGATGATTTTATAATCAATTATCCAAATTGTACACAATTAGTCAAGTTAACAATATTAGGTAATGCAGTTAATGATTTAACCCCTCTTGGGAATATCGAAAGTGTTAGAGAACTTGTTATACAGGGAACAAACTTGCCAAATTTAAATGGATTAGAAAATTTAAGCACTATAGGTTTCGGTCAATTTGGTCAAACATATGATTTGCAAATTTCTTCAAACACTAATCTTAGTTCTCTACAGGCATTGAGTAATCTTGTTAATAATGGAGACTTAGATATAATGGTAAATAACAATCAATTATTGCCTAATTTTTTAGGGCTAGAAAATCTTAGTGGTATTGTAGACGAATTTAATATTTCTCAAAACCCAGGCCTCCAGAATTTCGCAGGTCTTGACGGTTTAACCTATATTAAGAGTTTTGGTGTACATGATAATTTAAACCTAATCTCTTTCCAAGGTTTAACAAATTTAGGTTTAGTGCGTGAGATAGCAATAACTAATAACAGTAGTTTACAAATCTTAGATTTTCCTAAGCAATTAAGTTTGACATTTGACGGAATTATTAATATTGATGGTAATATACTACTCTCTAGTATAGACGCTTTTGTACCCTTCGCTAATAACAGCGGTATTAGCATATCTATTAACATTACAAACAACCCAATTCTTAGTCAATGCTCAGTAAATTTCATTTGTGATGCCTTCATAAATAGTACTTCTGTGACAATTTCAAATAATGCGGTAGGTTGTAATAGTCAGGCTGAAGTTCAGGCCAATTGTGGAATCTGTCCTGGTGCAGGAGGAGTCACATTAAGTTCGCAAGCAGAAGTAGATGCTTTCCCTTTAAATTATCCTGGATGTACTCAAACTAAATATAGTGTGAGAATTTCGGGTAACGATATTGTAGATCTTTCCCCATTATCTCAGTTAGAAACAGTTGCGGGCATATATGTTAATGATAATCTGCTTCTTGAAAATTTAGATGGCTTGGAAAATATTTTAAGCTGGAATCCTGGGCCTAACTCTGGTGGTAATTACTTTTATATACAAGATAATGCAAGCTTAACAAACATTGATGCCCTTTCAAATGCCGTTAATGTTGACCCTTTAGATTTTATCATTCAAAATAATCCAATGTTGTCAAGTCTTTCAGGTTTTCAAAATCTTGAGGGAATAGTCAGTTTATTACTTATTGAGAACAACAATAGCTTGGTAAATCTTGATGGCTTAGAGGGTATTACTTATATAGATGAAATTTTAATCCGTGATAATGCTAACTTAAATTCAGTATCGGGACTCTCTTCATTGAATAGAACTGGAAACATTCAAATTATTAATAACGATAATTTACCAGCTTTAGACTTTCCTAACCTTATTGAACATTTAGGGAGCTTAAATATCGTAGATAACTTAATTTTAAATGATATTGATACTTTCAGTCCTAGTGCTACTTTTCCAGACGAACTAACAATAGAAAATAATCCCACCCTTGCTTTTTGCTCAACAATAATAATTTGTAACATCCTTGACAATGGTTTTACAACTATTTCCATTTCAAATAACGCCAGTGGATGTAATACTCAAACAGAAGTAGAAGCCAATTGTGGTGACTATACAGACGTCACTAATTTTATTTCAGGTGCTTGGGACAATGGTGTGCCTGACAACAATAAATTTGCCGTCATCATCGATGATTACAATACAGGGACGTATGGGAGCATCGATGCCAATCGTTTAATTGTTGAAAGTGGTGCGGTTTTAACTGTAGCAGCAAACACCTACCTGAACATCGAGACGAGTATTGCTGTTAATGGTAATTTAGTGGTTGAACACCAAGGTTCAGTAGTTCAAGAAAATGATTTGGCACAAACCTTCAATAACAATCAGATAGAAGTGCTTCTTAGTACTCCAGATCTAGACCCAAACGATTTTATGGTATTGGGGAGCCCGATGACGGCGTCTGATAGAACAGGAGTTTGGAATAGTGCTTTTCTGGTATTAGACCACCACACGGTAGATTTTGTGCCACATCCAGACGTGGCCGCTCAATTTCCAGACGCAGAAAATTTTGCTGATGATAATAACAATTTTTGGACCTCTTACACGGGTGCTATAAATCCTGGAGAAGGCTATATTGTGCGTCCGCAAACCGGATACGGGCAACCAGGAGGTGTTTTTGATTATACATATAATTCTGGCACGCTTACTAATGGCACCATTACCCGACCCGTTATTTACAACACGCCAGGTCCTACTGCTCAAGCAAACAAAAATGCGAGTCCGAATACAGTAGCTAACCCTTATCCGTCTGCTATTTGGGCGATTGATTTTATTAAAGAGAATCCAACCGTAGACGAGCTGTATTTCTGGGAACACAACACACCGCCTAGCACAAATCTGCCGGGTGCCGGAAGTATGAATTTTTCAATGCAAGATATTTCCATGTATAATTTGTCAGGTGGTGTTGCAGCCGCAAGTGGTGGCACAGCGCCTAATGGGTATATTTCAACTGGACAAGGATTTGCATTTAAGGCAAATGCCGCAGGAACTGCAACTTTTACCAATACCATGCGACGTCTGGACAATAACAATACGTTACGCGCAACCAATCAGTCAGATCGTTTGTGGTTAAAAATAGAAGCTAAAGATTATAAATTGGGAAGTACCGCCCTCTTGTCTTTTAATGAAGAAGCAACATCAGGCTTTGATGCAGGTTACGATAGTAAAAGGCTTGCTACAGTGGTTTCGTTGTTCAGTATGATAGAAGGAGACGAAATAGGATACGGTATACAAACACGTGAGGCGATGTACCACGGGATGCAAATTGGTTTGGGCTTTTCCACACTTTTGGAAGACACAGTATTATACACTATTTCAATAGACGATTTTGAGGGAATTGCTTCGGAAAATACCACGGTGTATTTAATCGACCTTGAATTGAACAAAAAAGTAAACCTTTCAAAAGAGGCATATCAATTCAGCTCCAGCTCAGGTACCTTCAATCGCTTTGTAGTTGTATTTGAAAATGAATTGCTAGCCACAAATAGTATTTCCGTAGAAGAAGGGATTTCGGTATTCCCAAATCCCGTTTCAGAAACCCTTACCATTTTAATTTCTGAAAATTTCAATTACATCAAATCTGAAATCTATTCCGTAACAGGTCAGAAGCTACAAGAAACAGCTAACAAACAGATTGGGATGGGCCATCTTTCAGCAGGAATTTACTTTGTAAAGGTCATTTCCGAAGAGGGAACGATCACCAAGAAAATTGTTAAACAATAATAAACACGCAACGGTTCGGCAATTTTTTTGACTATTTTAGTGAAAAGCCTTGCGATGAAAACTCTATATACACTAATACTCTGTGCACTTCTGATTTCCTGCGGAACAACCGTAGGAATCGATTACGACCAAGAAACAGATTTTAGCACCTATACTACCTACAATTTTTACCCTACCATAGATTCCGGTCTTAGCGATTTAGACGACAAGCGTATTATGCAGGCTACCGATAGTTTGATGCAGCAACGCGGATTCATAAAATCAGACACACCACAGCTCTTCATCAACTTTTTTGCTAACGAAAGTATTTCTAACTCCCGAAATACCATCGGTATCGGCATTGGTAGCGGTGGCCGTAATGGCGGTGTTGGCGTAAGCGGCGGCATTCCTATTGGTGGCCGTGTAGTAAACCAATCGCTTACCGTCGATTTTATTGATGTGGCTAAAGATGACCTTGTTTGGCAGGCCGTGGCCGAAGGCGAATACAAAGAGAAAGCCTCCCCAAGACAAAGAGAGGCCTATTATTTTAATGCCATCAGTAAGATGCTAAAAAAATATCCGCCAACCGAATAAATAGGCTTCCTATTGTTCCTCAACACTTATCCGAACTCCTTCACTGTGGCTGCTAAACTCTGGTGCATACATGCTCTGTATGGTGGTAATTCCATTGCTAAACGTACCTGCGTTGTTTACCCGTAGGTCGTATTCAAACACATAAATTCCTTTGCGTAGCGTGTCAAAAAAGAAGTTAGTACTGGCATCTTTGGTCGCTTGATAATACCCCAAACCGTCCTGCCATTTGTAGGTAGACAGCACATCAATAGGCTCTAAACCTGCCGCACGCATGTCTTTCATATGTACAAAATCCATTTCACGGTCGGCACGCAGTTCAATCCGTACCCGTACCAAATCACCTACATTCAATGTTGTTTGTGGCGTTATTGCTGAAAGTTCCTCGCCAGCGGCGGTATTCTTTTTTAGGAACAACTTTTTGCTTAATTGCAAGGGAGTCTCTGCCGAAGTAATTTTATCTAAGTCTTCAAAATACTGCCAATACAATCCGCCCCAAGCAATGCCTTCTCCTTTTTTCTCCATGGTAACCGTTGCTTTTTCGGTGGAAATTTCCGAAGTACCCCAACTGGTTTTAAAATAGCCTGTTCCGGCTTCTACTTTCACATCATCCAATTTTGAAGGATCTATCACTTCGTTGCCTACCGTAACATGTACGGCATCGGTCACAGACAGCCAATCGGTACCTTGCATGAGCAGTGCGTACACCGCTTCTGAAGTCGCTTTGGTCGTACTCCATTGGTTGGTCTGCTTGTTTTTTAACAACCAAACGTTCAAATTGTCTATCGTTTCGGTGTCTTTCGTTATTTCTGAAAACACGGCAATCATCAACGCTTGAGTTTCAACCGGAGCTTGGTACCAATACCACGATGGGGTATTGCTCTTCCAGTACGTCCCCAATTCTTCGCTAGTGATGCTATTTTCTTTCAGCGCCTTGGTAATTTTTGCAGCTGTGGCTGTCTTTCCGTTTCGGTGTAACACCAACGCTATCATCCCTTTCGAATAGAGATTTCGGGTATTCCAATAGGTTTCCATCTGGCTGAGGTAGTAGCTACTGATTTCTTCTACTTCTTTGCTCTTTTTTAGCTGCGGAAAAAAGCTGCGCATATACAAATAGTGCGTTTGCATTCTGTTTAAATGGTCATCTTTATAATTGGGAGCCTTGGTGTATTTTGAAAGTTCTTTGTATTCTTTTACAAATTCGGCGTCTAAATAGCGCACAGCCTTTTTCAGCATGTCATCAATTCCGTCGCCTGCTGTTGCTACCCCTAATTTGTCGAGATGGCCAAAACCTGTTGCGATGTGCTGGGTAATATATCTGCTTTCATACCCGCCATTAAACCATGGCCAAGCTCCAGAATTTAACTGATTTAAACGAAGTTTATTGGCAGCCTCATTTTGTTTGCGCTGCATCAGATTAAGGTCAAACAAGAGCGCAATTCGTTTTTTCTGCTCCGTCTCGCTTTGGGCATCGCGCAGCCAGGGTGTTTCTTGAATGAGTAACGATTTCAATTCTTCGTTTTTCTCTAAGTTACTCAACAACGCATCACTGTTGGCCCATTGGTCGAATACTGCTTTGATACGCGGATTGCTATTGGCGATGTGCGTGGCAAGGGTGTTGGCATAGTAGCGCGCAAATGTCTGCTCATTACACTCGTACGGAAATTCCATTAAATAGGGCAACGCCTGCACAGCGTACCAAGCAGGATTTGAGGTTACCTCTAACGTAAGTTTATGGGGTTTAAGGCTGGTAGACGTGGTGTTCTTCAGTTTGTCTAGCGTAAACGTCTTCGTTTGGTTAGAACGCACCCACATTGGTAGCGTTTCAGTGACCAACATGCGGTTTGAGAGTACGGGGAGCACATTTTGTTCTCCATCGCTAAAATTGGCTGTTTTGGCAATCACTTTATATTCCACCGCCTGTATGTTCGACGGAATGTTCAATCGCCATGACACTTGGGTATTGTTACTTTTTTCTACGGAAAATTCCTTAATCGCGTTTATGTTTCCTAAAGCCACATCAATCGATTTACCAGTCACAGCGTCGCTTAATTGCAACACGGCTTGCCCAGAAAGATTTTGGTCGCTTAGGTTTGAAATTTTAGAACTGATGATAATTTCGTCGCCTTCGCGCAAGAACCGTGGAGCGTTTGGCACGACCATCAATTCTTTTTGTGTCACGGTTTCAAAGGTGGAAACTTTTGTGTTTACATCTTTGGTATGTGCCAGCAATTGCAATTTCCATCGGGTCAAGGCTTCAGGCGTAGTAAAATTAAATGATACGTTTCCGTCAGCATCGGTACGCAATTGTGGGAAAAAGAAAGCGGTTTCTTGCAGGTTTTTACGGATTTTCACGTTGGTGAAATCTACTTCTTGCTGCTGTTTTATATTTTCCTCACCATCTACAATTTGAACTCCTGGAACTTTACCGTTCAAAGCTCGTACAACATCTTCCTCAGGAGCACTTTCCACACCTTCAGCTTCCAGAGTGCTCACTGCATAACCTAACGCTTTCTTTTCTCGGGTTATGCCATAACCCGTGACAATAACCTCATCCAGAGCTTGGTCGTCTTCATTCATATAAAGATTAAGCACATTGCTTTCTTTTACGGTTACATCTATATTTCTGAAGCCAACATAGCTAAATACCAATTCTTCACCTTTGGCTGCTTTTATACTGAAATTACCATCAAAATCGGTTTGTGTTCCTCTATCGGTCCCTTTTACAATCACATTCACTCCAGGTAGTGGGAGCCCGCTAGCATCGTATATAGTTCCTTGTATCATCCCTTCTTCAACTTGGTTCGAATAACGTTCTTTCACAATTTGACGGAGGCTGTTTTTATATCGATTGTATTGCCACGATTGCCCCGTTATGCTAAATCCAAACCAATTAAATTGATCAAATTTTTGTAGGGAATGCGGTTGGTAATACGAGTCTCCGTACCACAAATTAATCGTTCGAGTCTCAAAGCTCTGGTTTGCTTGGGGTCCTGCTATGGCATTGTATTGATAAGTCGGATTGGGATTGAATTGCCATTGGTGGGGCGCAAATTGATCTAGCGAAACATCGTACATACTGGCCAGTAATTCTGCGGAAACCTCCTCGCCATCGGGCCCTTTGATGTTAAAACTCCATGTCTCTGGAACACCCGGCTCTAACTTGTCGCGGAAGGTTTTGGTTTCGATGGTAAGTTCTGTGTCTGGCCGCGGAACAACAACCGATTTCGTGCTACCTTCATAACTGTTAAATGCCGTAAAACTATAATGAATCGCGAATCCGCCAAGGTCTTCAGAAGTAACTGGAACAGCAATGGTTTTTGAATTTTTGTTCAAAGTAATTATAAAGATCTCTACCAGTTTCTTTTCCTTTTCTACGGAAAGCGTCACGGCAATGTCTGCATTCGATTTTAAGGTAACGAAGGCTTTGTCGCCCGGCTCATACGTCTGTTTGTCGAATGCTATCGAAAACAATTCATTATCGGCTGGCGTTTCATTTTTATCACTGTACAATTGTGTGTACGCTTTCGAAATCACTTCCTGGCCAAATTTGTCATTTGTTTCAGCAACAATAATGTATGCACCAGACTTCCATCTTTTGAGGTTTCCAAGTTCAATTTTGTCTATATCGTCAGTACGAATGGTTTTACTGAAAACTTCTTCGCCCTGTTCCCAGTTTTGCATTTCGCCTTCATTTTTATAAGGATCGTGCGGAAAGAGTTCTTTAAATCGTTTCTCCGTAAACCCTTGATAATCGGGTGCTGACCAAGGCCTAGCACGCAGCACATTTTCAGGAGCTTTTAGTTTGTAAATCGTAACGTTTACCTCTGCAGCTACTTTTTCACCATTCAGGTTTTTAGTAGCAATTGCTAAACTTTCATTTTTGTCCTGCTTGTCGATACGCTCTGGCGCTTGCAGTTGTATGGTGAGCGCGTGATATCCTACATTCACGATGGTAGTAGTGCTTTGGGTTTCGCCATTGATGTCTGTAACATCGGCCGTAATTTCATATTGAAAAACGGGTTGCCCGGCTTTATCTACACTACTGTCGGGTATTGCCTTAAAGTCGATTGTATATTCGCCCTTATTATTGGTGGTGGTTTCACCAAAAGTGATTTCTTGGCCTTCGCCATAGTTTATATTCCTGCCCCAATAGTACCACCTCGGATAATTCACTTTGCGGGTCACTTTATAGCCAACCTGGGCATTTGTGATGGTGCTACCCGAGAACGAAATCGCTTCTCCGTGTACTTTAATGCTGTCGTTTACTCGATAGGTTTCAGTTATGGGCTTAAAATTGGTTTCAAATTTGGGGCGTTTGTATTCTTCGACATTAAAATAGATTTCAGAAGAAAATTGTTTAGAATCTGCGCTACCTATTTGCAGGTGAAACTGGCCTGTTAACACGCCAACGGGCAACACAAATTCTCCGGCAACCGTACCAAATTCATTTGTATTTAATGAAAGTTGGGCGATGTCTTCATAATTCGCATCGTATAAACGCACCAAAAGCTTTTGATCGGGAAGTACAACGGATGTATTGTTTTCTTTTTTAAACACAATCCCTTTAAAATAGACGGTTTGTCCAGGTCTGTAGATACTTCGGTCTGTAAACAGCGCGCTGTGGTAAGTAAGGGTTTCATTATTGCCAGAATACCTTGCGTACGAAGAATAATTGTTGAACTGGGCACTGTCATTTCCATGTGCAACATGAACGGAATAATTAGTGTAGTTCTTAGAATTCCGAAGGGTTACAAAACCTTTCGAATTGGTTGAGAGGGTGCGCGTTTTGCCATTTCTATTCAATTCTTTGATGGTACATTTTGCATTTGCGATAGGTTGGCCGTTTAAACGGTTTACGATCTGAAACAGTGTTTGGTTTTCATCTTTTGAATGCACCAATGCGATGTTGGTGTATTGTAGTTCGGTATGGTCAAAAAGACGTTTGTTTTCGGTGTTTGTAGGGGTTAGTAAAAATAAATAAGAACCTTGCGAAAAGCCAGGGAGTAAGATTTCGGTACTGTGATTTTGGTAGTCGCCTTCGTCGGGCAATTGTTGTGTCCATCTTTTTTCGAGTGAAAGTTTTTCGATATAGTTTCGTTTCTTTTCCTTGTCGTAAATTTTGCTGAGCGCTTCTTTTTGTTTTGCTGAAAACTGATATACCGAAAGTTGGATAGCTTGTGTATTTGAATACGTAATTTTTACGCGGCTATTTTGTTGAATGGGAAGATATGTTTCTGCTTGCAGTGTAACTTGCTGATTGGTGATGGTTGCCAATAAAGATGCGGCTTGAGAAGCTACAAAAGTGTCAGGAAAAGTTGCAATAAGTTCTTCGCAAATGGCGAGTGCTTCCTTCTTTTTCCAGCGATGGGTTTCATTTTCTCCTGGGTTGTAGGTGTTTCCTTGATAATAAAAATGCTGTGCAATCTCAAAATTGTAGATAGCTTTTGCATACCCGTTCTTCATACTGTTTTTTCCAGCTTCTAGGGCTGAAAAAAACAGCGCATCGGTATCTGCAAAACGGCCGTTGTTCTTAACGAATTCAAGACGTTCAGAATCGACAGCAGCTAAGGGAATCTCGTTATTCCTGCTCGTATGGAAATCGATTAGCTTTTGATAAACTTGCAATGCCTTCAATTCTAAGGAAAGACTGTCTTTTGACGTGAGCGAAACGGTTCTAAATTTACTATAATCAGATACATACGAAGCTTCTGTAATCTCGAAAGCATCGATGGGCTTGTTAATGGAGTTTTCTGGAGTTTTGAAAAATTGGAGCGCGTTGTGGGCTAAAAAATCGTAGAGGGTGGGGCGAAGTTCTGCAGACTCTTCGTACATTCTCAAAATAGGCTCAAAAGCTTCAGTGGTGGTTGTTTGTAGCTGTTGTTCGTTTTGTAGTGATTGCTCGTAATAGCTGGAAATTTCAGCAAACAGTGTTTCTAAATCCCACGTTCTGAAATCGGTTGCATCAACTTTGTTGGCTGTATTCGTACGGTCGTAGAACTGATAGCGGTGCTGCTGAAAATAATCCCAATACAATTTTGCCAACATATTTTGCAATACGTTTTTTGTGGGTGATTGTGTGTTTGCAATCATTTCCTTGAAATCATTAACTACGGTCAACTGCGAATTTTCTTCCAAGATCATCGCGAACTTGCTTTTAAACAGCAGAGTTTTTATGAGTTGGGCCTGGTTGTTTTCTGCTTTTGCCTTGGCTTCAATCTGTGAGACAATTTCTAGCGCCGATTTAGGGGTGTCAGCAATTTCTAGCTTTTCAACTTGGGTCCATAGAACATGGTATTGATTGTCTTGGGCATTGATGGAGGCCATAGCGAATAAGGTAATAATGATGGTATAAAGCGTTTTCATAGCTGTTTAATTTTCCGAAAGGTACAAGCAGTAGACCTCTTGGAATACGAATAATGAGTTTTAATAGACAAAAAATGAGCCAAACAGTAGTTTCGTTTAGGGAACAACGTTTAAAGGGATGCCTATTTTCAATATCATAAATTTCATCCCAAAATAAGTTTGGAACTGTATTTGTATAAAGTTACCAAAACCTATAAAATGGAAGCCTCGTTGCTTCATTTGTTTTTAAGAAGATTTACAAAGCACTATATTTGAAACTTTAAAACACCTCAATGAAAAACCTACTTTTCTTATTGCTATTTCCTGCATTACTTTCTGCGCAAACAACCTTCGATAGGGCAGAGGCCTACTTTAAAAAGGAACAATTTAGCAAAGCAAAACCCTTGTTTCAGCAATACTTGAAAGAGCATCCCAATCACCAGAAAACCCGTGAGTATTTAGGTGACATCGCTGGCTATAAAAAAGATTGGGATACCGCAATCGATTTCTACGAAGATCTGGTTGAAGAAAATGATAGAAGCGCTAATTACCATTTTAAGTATGGAGGCGCTTTAGGGATGAAGGCGTTGTCTATAAGTAGAATCAGGGCAGCAACCTACATTGGCGATATCAAAGAACATTTTGAAAGAGCCGCTACCTTAGACCCCAACCATATTGAAGTGCGTTGGGCCTTGGTAGAATTTTATATGCAACTGCCCGGGATTATCGGCGGAAGCGAGAAGAAAGCCACCAAATATGCCAACCAGTTGCTAAAAATATCTCCTGTAGATGGATACTTGGCCAACGGTTATATAGCCGAATATGACGATCGGCCGGCAGATGCTGAACGGTATTACAAAAAAGCAATCGATGTGGGCGGTTCACCACATACGTATGAAAAGTTAGCCGAACATTACGAAAAAAACAACAAGCCGAAAGAAGCGCTAGAAACAGCGAATAAATCGTTGCAAATACACAAACGGAACAGCCTGAACTACCAAATTGGAAAGATTGCTGCGCAGTACAATCTCGATGCAGAACTGGGTATTAACTGCCTGCAAGCTTATATTGAAAATCATTCGGTGCGCGATGGCGTACCAAAAGATTGGGCGTATTATAGACTGGCACAGATCTATAAAAACTTAGGGAAGAAAAATACCGCCTTGCAATGGATTAACAAAGCGTTGGCCGATAGACCCGATTTTGAGCAGGCCCTAGACGAAAAGAAACGAATTGAAGCGTTGTAAGACGCAAATGTGTTCTGGCTCTGGTCAGAAAAATTTTCATTCAGGCGGAAGCTCAACCAGACAAATTCTTATAACTTTACAGGGTTGAAGGCCTTGCTCTCAACCGTGAAACCATAAACTTCTCAACTAAAAATGCGAGTACATTTTATAGCCATAGGCGGCGCAGCCATGCACAATCTTGCATTGGCATTACATCAAAAAGGATATCAGGTTACGGGTAGTGACGACGAAATTTTCGACCCCTCTAAGTCTCGTTTGGAGGCGAAAGGGTTGCTTCCGAAGGAATACGGTTGGTTTCCTACTAAAATTTCCGCAGAAATTGACGCTATCATTCTTGGGATGCACGCTAAAGAAGACAATCCTGAATTGTTAATGGCGAAAGAACTGGGGCTCACCATTTACAGTTATCCTGAATTTTTATACGAGCAAGCTAAAAATAAGACCCGCGTTGTGATTGGCGGAAGTCATGGTAAAACAACAATTACCTCAATGATTCTCCACGTGATGCACTACCACAATAGAGATGTAGATTATATGGTGGGAGCGCAGTTAGAGGGTTTTGACACCATGGTAAAGCTCACCGAAGAAAATGATTTTATGGTGTTGGAAGGAGATGAATATCTTTCGTCGCCCATAGATAGACGCCCAAAATTTCATCTGTACAAACCAAATATTGCACTGTTGAGCGGGATTGCGTGGGATCATATCAATGTGTTTCCTACCTATGAAAATTACGTAGAACAGTTTGAAATTTTTCTTACGGAAATTACCAATGGCGGAACCATTATCTATAACCAAGAAGATGCGGAGGTAAAACGTGTGGTAGAATCAAGCACGGCCACCATAAAAAAAGTCGCCTACGGAACGCCCGAATATACCGTTGAAGAAGGAACCACTTTGCTTGAAACACCCGAGGGGCCAATGCCTATCGAGGTTTTTGGAAAACATAACCTGAACAATCTGGAAGGTGCCCGGTGGATTTGCCAACTCATGGGAATAGATGCAGACGATTTCTACGAAGCGATTGCAACGTTTAGCGGAGCCAGTAAACGCTTAGAATTGATTGCTGAAACCGATACGGCCATTGCCTATAAAGATTTTGCACATAGCCCGAGTAAGGTAAAAGCAACTACTCAAGCCCTTAAAAATCAGTATCCCGACCGCAAACTCATAGCGTGTTTGGAATTACATACGTACAGCAGCTTAAATCCAGAATTTCTAACCGAATACCAAGGCGCACTAGATGCAGCAGATGTGGCGGTAGTTTTTTATTCTCCACATGCGGTAATGATTAAAGGATTGGAAGAAATTAAGAGAGAGCAAATTACAGAAGCGTTTCAGCGGGACGACTTGACCGTTTTTACGAACCCGGCCGATTTCAAAACCTTTTTGTACAACCAAGATTTTGATGATACGTCTTTGCTGCTCATGAGCAGTGGGAATTATGGCGGATTGGATTTTGCTGAGGTGAAGGATTTTATAGCGTAATTTTCTAATTACAGTCGTTCGTAAATACCCGTAACGAAGTTCAAAATATCATTCTTTGAACTTTCAATTAACCGTTGTTTCGCCAACTCAAAATCTTCGGCATTTTTATCTTGCGATAGCTTAAACTTGCCTTCCCAATTTGTGATGTCAATCTCGAATGCCTGAATGTAATTGATGAGCCGGTCCATTCGCGGGTCGTCCATGGCTAGTTTAAATTTGTGCTCGGGTTGCTCTAGGAAATCGGTCATGGCGACCATGGTCTGCTTTGCAGTTTCAGGGTCGTTTACGAGTTGTATGGAGCCTGTAATATGCACTATAATGTAGTTCCAGGTGGGGAGCTGCGGCGTGTTGTACACACTTGGCGAAATATAACAATCGGGTCCTTTAAATACCACCGTTACTTGGGCACCATTGACCAAAGTTTGCACTTGCGGATTTTGCCTATCGATATGCGCGACTAACTTGCCCGAAGTTTCGTTGTAGATAATTGGGATATGCGTTACAAAAGGCGTGTTCCCTTCCGCAGAAACCAACATCCCGAATGGGTATGCCTTCATCACGGCAATCATTTTTTGCTGGTCGTCGGTTTGGTGGTGGGGTGGTGGATACACTTCGATACAATTTTACTCCTATGTCGCAAAATCACTCAGCGACCTTTGTTAAGTAGGAAATTAATAAAACTCTTATTTACTATAATTCAATGATTTGAGGTCCCTGAGTAATTCCGACTTCATGTCGGGATTGTATCGAAGGGCCGGTTATTTCGTTAGCTCCACAAACAATTTTTCTAAGGTTCGGTTTTTTTGGTGTAGCTGCAATATTTTAAGTCCGTTATCATGTGCAAAATCGAATACTTTACTACGCATGTCTTCTTGGGTGCTAAAATACAGGTGGTATACAAACCCAACTGGATTCTCTACTTTTGAAATCTTCGGTAATTTTTCTAACGCGACGGTTTCAACACGATAATCGAATTCTACTTCAACAATTTGCTGTTTGTCGTCGGTGAGTTCCTTTAAGTTTTTATCTAATACAATTTCACCTTTGTTGATGATGATCACACGGTCACAAATAGCTTCTACTTCTTGCATGATGTGGGTAGAGAGCAGCACTGTTTTGCTTTTTCCTACCGATTTTATGAGTTCGCGTATTTCAATGAGTTGGTTGGGGTCTAAGCCCGTAGTGGGTTCGTCTAATATGAGCACTTCAGGATCGTGCAGTAGTGCGGTGGCCAAACCAACACGTTGGCGATACCCTTTAGACAGCTGCCCAATTTTTTTATGTGCTTCAGGTGTGAGTCCGGTTTGTTGAATCAGTTCTTCTATCTTAGTTTTTGGAATACTGTAGATTTCAGCATTAAACGCAAGATATTCTTTCACGTACATTTCAAGATATAAGGGGTTGTGTTCTGGAAGGTAACCAATACTTTTTTGCACCTTTTTTTGTGCTTCGGAAACAGAAAAACCATTTACGGTGGCGGTTCCTTCTGAAGGAGAGAGATAGGTGGTCAATATTTTCATTAGTGTTGATTTCCCGGCACCATTTGGGCCTAAAAATCCGACAATCTCTCCCTTCTTAATTTCGAATGAGACGGCGTCCAGTGCTTTTTGCGAGCCGTACGATTTCGTTATATTTTCAACATGTATTGACATAGAAATAGGAATTACACAAAGCTAACGATACTAATTGAAATCTTCATTTTAAAAAAAGCTTAAAAAGTTTTATCCCTCTATCGAAATAGCTATTTTAGCATTCAATTAAAAAAACAAATGAAAAACGCGTTCCATATTTGGTGGCATTATACTAACTGAAACCTCAGGGCGCTTATTGTTTGTTAATACGAATATACGTTTAAGTCCCATGGGGACTTTTTTTTTGCTGAAAATTTGACGCATACGATACTATGGAGAATAAAAAGGAACTTAGAAATTGGTTGAATGCTATGCAATTGGCGCATCCGCTCGTAATTGCAGGGCCTTGTAGTGCCGAAACCGAACAACAAGTGCTTAAAATTGCACATCAATTAAAAGATACAGATGCCACCGTGCTGCGGGCAGGTATTTGGAAACCTCGTACCCGTCCCGGTAATTTTGAAGGTGTTGGCGCGCTAGGTTTAAAATGGTTGCAAAAGGCGAAAGAAGAAACGGGTATGCTCACAACCACCGAAGTTGCCAATGCCAACCACGTAGATTTGGCGCTAAAGCATGATGTTGATATTTTGTGGGTAGGCGCGCGAACTACAGTGTCACCTTTTATCGTGCAGGAATTGGCAGATGCATTACAAGGAACCGATAAAATTGTATTGATTAAAAATCCGGTGAATCCTGACCTTGCGTTATGGTTGGGTGCGGTAGAACGCTTTTATGAAGCGGGAGTGAAAAATTTAGGGGTAATACACCGCGGTTTTTCAACCTATGAAAAAACACGGTATCGCAACAATCCAGAATGGCAAATCCCAATCGATTTACAGAATCGTTTTCCTGATTTACCACTAATTTTAGATCCGTCGCATATTGCAGGGAAACGGGATATTATTTTCGATTTATGCCAGACAGCATTAGACCTGAATTATGACGGGTTGATGGTGGAGACTCATTTCGACCCTGATAATGCGTGGAGTGATGCTGCTCAGCAGATTACTCCATCGACACTAGACCAAATGACAGTAGATTTACGGATCAGGAAAAAAGGGGATGAGGCACTAGCGTTTCAAAATGAATTGAACACTTTACGTACTCAAATCGATGTGATTGATAACAAAATTGTGGAGATGATGGGCAAGCGTATGAAGATAGCCGATAGCATCGGGGGCTTGAAAAAGGAGCACAACGTCGCTATTTTACAGGTAAAAAGATGGAACGAAGTATTGGGCAGAATGATTTTGAGGGGTGAAGAAAGCGATTTGAGCGAAGAGTTTATTCTGAAGCTTTACAAGGCAATTCACCAGGAATCTATCAATCACCAAAAGAAAATCATCAATGAGTAAAAGTTTTTGCAATTTTGTAAGATGAAGGGCGTAGTTTACAAATCTACAGGCAGTTGGTACACGGTAAAATCTGAGCAAGGCGATTTTTACGAGTGTCGAATCAAGGGGAAATTCAGGATGGACGGAATTAAAAGTACCAATCCTGTTGCCGTTGGAGACCATGTGGCGTTTAAAATTGAAACTAAAGGTGATGAAACCGTAGGCGTCATCCATAAAATTGAAGCTCGGGAAAATTATATCATTCGTAAAAGTGTCAACCTCTCTAAGCAAACCCATATCATTGCTGCCAATATAGATGTGGCTTTTTTGTTGGTTACATTAAACAATCCGCCCACGTTTACCACATTTATAGATCGTTTTTTGGTCACGGCAGAAGCCTATCATATCAAAGCGGTGTTGCTGTTTAATAAAATTGACACCTACACAGAAGACGAATTACTTGAAATTAAATTCTTGGCGGCGCTTTATCGAAATATCGGGTACGAATGTATTGGTATTTCCGCAGCGACAGGCAAGAACGTAGAAAAGGTGAAAGTACTGATGAAAGAAAAGGTGTCTATGTTTTCGGGCCATAGCGGCGTGGGAAAATCTACCTTAGTAAACGCTATTGAACCTTCGCTACAGCTTAAAACTTCGGAAATTTCAGAACAACACAAACAAGGGCAGCATACCACAACTTTTGCTGAAATGTATGATCTCTCATTTGATGCTAAAATAATCGACACCCCAGGGATAAAAGGATTTGGGGTGGTAGAAATGGACAAAGAAGAATTAGGTGATTATTTCCCAGAATTTTTTGAACGTAAGCAAGACTGTAAATTTAATAACTGCCTGCATTTAGAAGAACCGCAATGCGCCATAAAAGAGGCGTTGGAGGAAGAAGAGATCGCTTGGTCACGTTATAAAAGCTATCTGCAAATTTTGGAAGGGGAAGAAGAACACTACAGAAAAGATATTTATGACAAGGAATAACTTTTAGTGAACAGCCAGCCTGAATCGAACGTATGTTGGGGCGGGTGAGCAGACTTTTTGAAAGGTAGGAGGAGTAATCACGGGTATTCTATTAAATTTTAACCATTAACCATTAACCATTAACCATTAACCATTAACCATTA
>TARA_R110002072_G_scaffold287242_1_pt1 | contig 153127 bp, 116 predicted proteins | sample TARA_R110002072 | Tara Oceans TARA_R110002072 (sample SAMEA4397118) | marine metagenome | biome: Polar Biome; feature: [SRF] surface water layer (ENVO:00010504); material: water (ENVO:00002006), including particulate matter (ENVO:01000060) such as... | depth 5 m
CCGATCAGCTCCCCGAAGTGGGTCCGTTTTGAACGCCTATCTCCAAATTCAAAAAGGATCAACAGCGAGAACTGGATGAGGCAGCAGCCGACCCCCTGCATGAGAGCCACATCCTTTGTCCACAAAGCCTGACTGACCGAGTTCGATTTGACGATCACCCATTCACAAATCACCAGAAGGCAGACAGTCTCATTGAGGACTATTCCCGCCACTGGATGGATTTCATGGTGAAGGCACATCTAGGCGATCCAACAAGCGTCAGACTAAGAAGCTGCAAGGCGGCCAAGATTCGTCTGGCCCACACGCTCGCCAAATTCAACCATCACTACGGGCAGGACATCAAAGCCACGGTTACGGAGTTCATGACTCAGCTTGCCGAAGATGACAGCAAAGGCAAGTACGACGTACCTCCGTTTGAATGGTCAGAAGGAATGGAGGTTGTCCATGCGTAATCTTGCAAGAGTCGTGGGCTTTGACGACGAGATCGTGGTGTCAGATAGAGCAGGCAATCGCTTGTGTCTCAACTACGACGATGCCTTTGAATTCAGTGTCGAGCTTGAATTTCTCCAGAAGATGGACGAGATCGAGGGCCATGAGTCGGACTCATACTGTCACCGTGGCGTTGAGATTCGTGCCGAAGAAACCACGAGAGTCATTGATGACATCATGCGGTGGCTGAGGCGCTTTCGAGGACAGCCAAAGCCGACTCAACATATTGACTGGCAAAGGGAAGGGTTCTGATCTTCTGCGGCATAAATAGCTGCATGAAAACTGATCCCTACTTGACCCCCGAATGGCAAACCGTCCGAGAGACAGTTTGGCGACGAGAAAAGGGGCTTTGCTTTCTGTGCAGAGCCCCCGGCCTCGATTGTCACCATCTTTCATACAAGTTCGGGTTCTACAATCCTGAATGGGTGATTCTGGTTTGCCGCCGATGCCATGAGGTCTGGCAAGGGAGACCACCAATCCATCTGCCGGACTCAAATCCGCTCAAGTCAAAGCTCGAACGGATTGCTGAGATAAAACGGTGCCTGACGGGACTGCTGTGGCACGACGGCGAACTCGTTCCCCGCATACGCCACCATTCCGGCGTGTCTGGGCTACCGAATTAAGGCCGCATCCAATTATGGTTGTCACCGTAACCGTCACCGATTCAGGACGTTTCTTTACACCTCGATGGCCACTTGCTGTGCGCTCGCTACTGTTGTCAGGAGTCGTTTGATGTAGGTAGCTCGGTCTTCCTTCTGGAAAAGGACGTGCGCCTTGGTGAACTCATCCTTGGATAAGTCCTCGGTCCACCATCGGACTTGCTGGAAGGGCGTGTTCGAGATGATGAACGAGTTCAGGATGACGTTCGGGTCGCCGAGTCGTCCCTCCAGTTCCTTGATCGTGCGGTAGAACCGAATCTTGGGATCATCTGGTCCTTCGAGGTTTCGGATTCCCTTTGGATCGACGAACGTGACGTATTGCTTGTCGTCTGTCAGTAGCCAGAGCAGGAAGTCAGGGTAGAAGTTTCCAGCCTCGAAGAAACCAATGCCTCGGCCTCGGCTCATGTTGCGGAGCAGGTACAGTTCTTGATCCTCGAAGAACGACGGGTTGTCTTCGTAGAACGAGCGCAGATCGGTGACGAACTCTTTCTCACCCTCGTTGAGTGAAACCGGGCTGACATCCACGAAGTCACTCTTGAAGTGCAGAAGCGGCTGGTAGAGATGCTGCCCGAACGAGATGGCGTGCAGGTTCCCGAAGGACCAGTTGGTCAGTGACCCATCTTCGATCTTCTCCTTCAGTTCGCCAAGCTTCTCGACAATGGTGTCCTGTGACTCGTCGATTAGCAGTCGGTACTCCGATACAAAGTTTGGATCGTCTTCCCGAAGATCGTGGTACTCGTAGAAGTCCGACTCCCACTCTTGCTTCTTGTGCTTGTAGTAGCGGTCGGCGTACTTCTTGAGCAGGGCGACGGCGATCTCTTCCCAGCGGCGTACCCGGTCGAACTGTGTGAACTCCAATTCCTCGGGCGGGATGAAGAGCTTGTACCACTCGTTGTTGGGTGGTGAGAGCAAATGCAGGATACAATCCCGGTCGAGGTTCAAGTTGTACCATGACCGTTCGTTCTTGAAGTGCTGAAGTTCAAACCAGATGGCGTCGATGTCCATGAAGGCGAGGTGTCGCTCTTCGAGCTTCCCTTCATGCTTCACCGCCGAGTCTTCGGTCTTGGCCACGCCTTTGCTCTGCTGGGCCTGAATCTTTGGATACCAGTTGAGTGCTACAGGATGCCGCAGAAGTCGGTCTGGTGGCGATTCGAGTTTTGGTTTGGGTCCGTGTAGCTTGAAGTCTTTCCCCTCTTCAATGCGGACGCTAGTGAGCTTCTTCCCATTGAGGTTCTTGACGACCGGCAGGATGAACTCGATCCTCTCCTCGTTGCCGGGGAGACCTTCTTCTTCGAGGTACTCTTTGAACTGCCTCATGTAGTCGGCCCGGATGCCGAAGATGTTCAGCGTCTCTAGCAAGTGAATTCTGTCTGGGCGGTCGATGCCTTCAAGCTGACTGCTACGTTTCAGAGTCATGCCGTGGCCCTTGAGACGCACACCACGACCGAACAACTGGATGATCTCGGAACCTTCTGTGCGCCCGATGTTCATGAGGCCCATCGTACTGACACGCCAACTGTTCCATCCCTCGGTGAATTTCTTTGATCCGATCAGCACATTGACGGTCGAGTCATCATCATTCAGTCCACGGAAGAGCGAACCAGCAAACTCCTTCTCCGTAACAACCAGCAGTTCCGGGTGTTCTTCACAGAGCTTGCAGAGGTTCGAGGCATCGCCGACGTTGATGAGACCGAAAGAGTCATTCTCGCCAAGACGCAGGGCGATCTCTCCATCCGTGCCTTTCAGGTTCTCGACGTGCAGGGCCGCCTGTGTTGTCGAATTGAACAGCACGTTCAGGATGTCGTTGTACACATCCTCGGCTGACATCTTCGTGGAGACCAAGTGGGGAAAGGCCGTAGCGAAAATTTCGTTGCCACGTTGATCCAGCACACCCGGCTTGCCGCTCAGTAGTCGTTCCAGCAGGCTGATCGAATCTCGTTTGTTCTTTACGAACTCTGAAAGCGTCAGCAGAATATCAACAACGTCAGACACCTTGCGTTTGTTTTGGGTCCGAACGGCATTCACGCTGCCACCCACGAAAACCCACAGGGGCTTCTTTAGTAGAAAGGGCCGAAATGTGTTCGGGTTGTCAGCGTAGAGCTTCTGTTGCTGGTAGAAGGCGACGAGGCACGCAGACAGGTATAGGCGACGGCGTTCTTCATCGGAGTCGTCGGCGAGGTTCAGAATGCGGTAATCCTTCCCGAAGCCATCCCGGTAGAAATACTTGTACGAGTAGTCGAACAGGATGTTCTTGGCGTAGATCGGTTCGAGGCCCTTCTTCCCCTTCATTGCTTGTCCGAACGTGGCGGAATACTCGAAGGAGAAGCCATTTTCGCAGAGTCGGTTCCGGGCACTCATCCATGCCCCTTCGACGCTCGCACTGGCACCTCGATGTCCTTCATCGACCAGTACAAGGTTGTTCCCCTCGAAGGCGTCAATGGCGACGGTCTTCTGGCCCATCTCTTCCTTGAGCTTGGTGACTTCGATGATCTCAACCGACCGGCCCGAGAAGAGCGACCGGGATTCCTTTGAGAACAGATCAGCGTCGATCCCCGCAGCGTGGAACTCTTCGAGGTGCTGCTTGGAAAGGCCCTCGTTGGGAGTGAGCAGGATAATCCGGTTCAGGCCCTTATCTTTGTCGTTTAGCTTCAGGTAGTGCTGGTACTGAAGGATGTTGACGTGCATCAGCAACGTCTTGCCGCTGCCCGTGGCATTCCAGAACGCCAGCTTCCGCAGGTCGTCAGGTTCGTAGTCGGGGATTTGTTCCTTTGTGGTTTTTCCCTCATTGAACTTGGCGACGTGCAGGTTCAGGTTGGCCAACAACTTGGCCGGGTCACGGAAGAAGCGGTCGAGGTAGACCTCGGTGAAGAGCAGAGAGAGGTACTGGAAGTATTTCCAACGCAGCGGCTCGGCTCGTTTCTCGCTGAGGGCCAGCGTGTGCTTGACAATGTTCTGGTCGTAACCAAGCAACGTGTCACCGGGAAACTCCTCGTACTCCCAAAGCAGTTTCATCTGGTGCAGGTACTTGTGGACGTTGTTTTCGTCCAGTCCTTCGAGTTCGAGAGACTTCAGATGTTCGGCCAGCTTGTCGAAACCGCTCACCTCAAATAGCGACAGCATCCACTGGTTCAGGACGAGTTTCTCGTCGAATCTCAGTGGCGGCTTCTCGTTCTTCTTTGTTCGTTTCTTTGCCATTTAACCTAATCCTGTGACAGTATTCCGAGCGCAGCATCGAGAGCGTCTGCTCCTGCGACCGACAATGCCACAAAGCTAGGCGTCGGTTGAAACCCGAACTGTGTGAGCAACTCGTGGCGATCAAGACACGTCTTCGGCAGAGTGATCTCTCCAATCTCAAACACAAATAAAGGCTGGCCTCCTGCATACTCCTCTAATTTGCTCACAGACAGCTTCGCCGCCTCACAGTGATTGCGAGCATCCTCAACCGACAGACGCATCGTCTTGACGACTTCCATTTTTGCGCAGATTGCACTTACTGGAGAGCCGACGTATGCGTATATCGTCCGAAGTCCATCGGCATCGCTTGGCCCCTTCTTACGAAAGACGGCCTTTATCTCGTGCTTTTCAATCGGGGTTCGCCAACGTCGATTAAAGGGGACAATAATTGACGAATATCTTGACCCGTCGCTCTTGAACTGTTCAGATTTCATAATCGTTGATTCCTCTATTCGTCGCACATCAGTCTGCTGAACTCAATCTCAGTCAGACGAACCTTCCAAGTCTGGTCGCCACGGCGGAGGTTTTCGAGGTTGTTGTCGCCGTTGACGTAGATCAAGTCGTACTCCTGATCTTTCGTGTTGTACTTCTGCTTCTTGAACCACTCGTCGAGAGCGTCGTTGTTGGTCTCGTCGAGGTTTCGCCAGAGGACAATCGCTCGTTCGCCTTCGGGATTCGTGCCTTCAACAACACGCACACCACGAATCACGTCGATGTGCTTGACGGTCAGGCCCAAGAGCCAGTTGAAGGTCTCGACTAGATCGACGTTGACCAGTTGTGTCTCGCCGTCCCTCTCGACTCGGAGTTTGTACTCGTCGGGGTTGTGGAAGGACTCGACGTTGAGGAGCGACTGGCTCCCACGACTCTCAATGTCGAGCATGTACGATAAAACGTACTGTTCACGAAGCTCGCCGTCCTTCTCAAGAAGGGACGCCTGCTTGTCTGTGCTTTTGAGTTCGAGATTGTTCAGGGCGTCCTCGTAGCTTTCCAACCGGATGTATTTCGTGATACTGGAAAGACTATCTGTTGGTGGGTTTACTTTTGGCTTTCCATGTCGCCACTCGCCAGAGTAGTTCCCCTTCTTGACCCGAGGGCAAATTACGGAGTCAAAATGCCTGCCTGATTCGACAAGTACACTGACGCACCGAACATCGTCGTTTCGCCGTAGCTCAATTGCCGCAGCGGCAGTTGTGCCGGAACCAGCGAAGAAATCAAGAATAATGTCGCCCTCGGTGATGTGACTCGCTCGCAAGCAGTCGCTCACAAGTGTTAGGGCCTTTGGAAAGTCGAAAGGCTTCTCTCCGAACAACTCCTTTAATTGAGCGGCACCGTAATTTGCAGAGGCGTATTCCTTTTTGTCCCACCAAGTGAACGGTGTTGAGTCCTCGTCAAGACGAGTTTTAAAGTCGATGCTAATACTTCCATCGGAAGCACGTCGCACTCGAAACTCATCGGGTTCAGAGATTACTCTCTCGAAGCCTCTGTGCCATCGCTTTTCGATTCGCTGCCCCGATGATTCTGAGATTGGGTATACGGCCACCTCTCCTTCTTTAGCTTGCTCCAACAGCGTGTAAGCTTCATCCTTTTCGGACCATTGCATCTTGGGAACACGCATCGAGTTGTCTGTATCCACGAAGATCGGGTAATGCATCTTGGGGCGATCTTCCCTGCGATCCGCTGTGCCCGTGCGAATAAAGTTCATCCATGCATAGCGGCCGTTGTCATCGGTGTGCGGATACCTGCTCGTCTTCTTTGCGGTAAGCTGCAAAGTACCCGGATTAGAGTCGTGAGTTTTCCCGAAGAACAATGCGTATTCATGCACCGGAGAAAATGTGCCTCTTGCCTTACGGCTCTGCGGATTTGCTCGAACGGCTGCAATTCCTATTTCTTTTGCGAATGCCGACTTTAACAGGTACTTCGCTTCCGCCATTTGCTCGTCATCGATGGCCATGCAAATTACACCGATAGGTGTCATGAATGCCCGAGCCAATTCGAGGCGGTCGGACATTAGAGCCATCCACGAGGAACACTTGTAGTCGTTCTTGTAGAGGATTGACGATGCATCTGTGTTGTATGGTGGGTCGATGTAGACAGACTGAACCTTGTCACGAAACCGAGTTCCGGCCAAAGACAAGGCTTGACTGTTCTCGGCGTGAATCAGCAATGTGTCAGTGGAGTTATCAAGATCATCGATGTTCGCAAGCAGCAGTGTCTTAAAGGTGGTGTCGAAGTTGCCGGTATCGACTGGGAGGTGCGTGTGTGTTCTCAGAAAATCTACGGTCAACGGGCTAGAGTACCCCGGACCGTTTAGGTCTTTCTCGATCTCATCTATAGCAAACAAATGTACCCACTCTTGCCGCTGGGCGTCGTTGGCGGCGATCTCCGGGTAGAGTTCCTCGGGAACACGGTCGAGTGTGATGCAGTAGTTCGTCTCTACCACGAACTTCTTCTTGAGCCACAGCTTCTTCTGGAAGTTCTCCAGTTGTTCGAGGAACTGGATGATCTTGTGAGCGATCTTGCGGATCACCTTGATCTTGCTGAGGTACTGCTCGACTCGGGGCACGGTGTCGTGTTCGATGTCGTCGAGATGCATCACCTCGTTCTTGATGTAGAAGTCGAGTTCCCGCCGCAGGAAGCCGCCCAAGTCCTTGTGGATGAAATAGTCGAACGTGTTCCGAGCGGTGTACTGATTGAGGTGCTTCTCCAGCACCGTCCGCTTTGGGTTGGCCTTCGTGGGCGCAGCCTTGGATAACTCACGAGTCCACTCATCAAATCCTTCTGATTGTAGAACTCGTTCGATAGCTTCCTGATTGAGAGCGTCCTGCTTCTTTTTGCCGTTGTCGGACTTGTACTCGAACCGAATGAACAGTTCGCCGTTCTCCTCGTAGATCGGATCGTCCTCGCAGATGACGAAGCGACGTTCCTTGCCTGTCTGTTCTTTCTTGTTGTCCTGCTCGGACGAGGCTGCCACCAGATGGACCCGCACACGCTTGCCCGAGGGCATCGTGAAGATGTAGTCACGGAAGTATTCGCTGCTCTTAACGTAATACTGATCGTGGTTGGCCCAGTGCAGCTTGACCTCCTCGCCCTCGTAGGGAATGGCGTAGACACCTTCTTTGTACCGTCGCAGCGAGATGAAGTCGCCTTCGTGGTAGTAGCGACGAAAGAAGTTGAACAGGTGGCTGAAGACTTCGTTCTCCAAGGCGGTCACATCAACACTGGAGTCAGCCATCTGCTCACGAAGCTCTTTGACCTTGGCGGTTGTCTCAGGAGCGACACCCAGCCCCTTCGCCTGTTCGATGGCCTTATCAAGTTCCTTCTGGACTCCAGCCTTGTCCGCTGACTGGTAATGGCCGAAGGCTTCCTTGACCTGCGGTAGCAAGTCCTTTTCCAGAAAACGGACTACTTCATCCCGCTTCTGGTTCATGATCCGATAGATGCCAAAATCGAGATCAGCCTGATCCAGTTGGAACAGTTCTTCGAGGAGTCGCTGGAGTTTTTCAAAGTTCGTGGCCAATTCTTTTCCTCGCTATCTCAAACCACTTCCCACTGGATCGTGAAAAGGTGGGTGCTGTGAGTTTTCTGTGTCATCCGTCGCTGAAGTCCGTCGATCAGATCATCACGCTTTTCAGCGATTTCGTCTTCGATCCCAAAAATCCGCTGACGCTGTTTGCGTTGCTTCTTTTCCAAGTCACGCAACTTCGTCTGAAGTTCGTTCTGCTCATCCAATGTGGTTGCCAGACGTGACTGTCGCCGGACTGTCTTGATTTGAGCCTTAGTGTCCGCCAAGTCTTTCTCGGCGGCAATCACCATGTCCTCGGCCCACTTTTCGAGTCGCTCCCGTTCTTCATTGAACAGAGCGTTGTTGCCTTCCAGCGAATGCGTGATCGTTGCTTCGGCATGGCGTCCGGCTTCTTTCCTCAGTCGCTCTGTCATCTCAAGGGGTGGCTCTGTGGTCTCCATAATTTGACCGGAGCAGTTGAAGAGCTTCTGACAGGATTCCTGATCGAGCGACCTGCCGCTGGAGTCCATCGCCGAAAAGAGCAGGTACTCTTCCCGGTCAAAGGAATCGATGGTGAGGTACTGAAGCGTGAGCCAGCCGCTCTTCCCTTTCAGGGCTTCGACCACCGCCACTCTCAGCGGGTAGTTCGTCACGTCGAAGCGGACTTTCGCCACAGGTGTGCTGGCCTGCTTTCCCTGTTCGATGCTCCACTCACCCAGCGGATGAGACAGGCGGTAAAGAAAATCGCCTGTCACGTTCTTTTGCTGTTTTGAGATTAAATGATATTCACCGGGCCGACACGTGCTGACCGGCGATCTGTCGAGCACGAATGTCAGCGTGTCGTCACAGAAGTTGGCATGGCCATTGAGAACAATCTTTGTGAGGGTCCAGAACTGACGGCCAATGCGGTCCAGATTTGCCTTGGCATCATCAAGACGCATCTTCAGGCGAGAGTGAACATCTTCATCAAAATGCTCCATGAGCATCTGACGGGTCTCGTCCATCTTGGACTGAATGGCCTCGTCCATTTCAGATTGAAGGCGCTTGAAGGCGACATCGATTTCGTCCACCGTGCGGCACTGCTGGTAGATGGCAAGGATGCGTTTCTCAAAATCGACACCGGATTCAATCTGGCCGAGAACCTCATCCGAAGCGCCGAAGACGCCACTGAAAAGATTGAACTTCTCTGACAGCAGTTCGTGAACCCGTCTGTCGGCTTCGTTCCGCTCGTTCAGAAAGTTGATAACCACAACATCGTGCTTCTGGCCGTAACGATGGCAGCGACCGATTCGCTGTTCGATGCGCTGCGGATTCCACGGCAGGTCATAGTTAATGACCAGCGAGCAGAACTGCATGTTGACACCTTCCGCCGCTGCTTCCGTAGCGATCATCACCGTGGCATGATTCTGGAAGTGTTCGATGAGAGCCGTGCGGCTGTCGATAGCCCGTGATCCAGTAATTCGGCCCGTCGAGGTGTTCTGGTCAATCCACTTGTCGATGATGCTGCGTGAGTCCGGGTCTGAATTGGTTCCGTTGAAAAGAACCACCTGTCCTCCGAATCCGTTGGATTCCAGAAAGTTCTTCAGGTAGTCCTGCGTGCGTCGGGACTCAGTGAAGATCAGGGCCTTGCGGTTGGCCCCCATCTTTTCCATCTGGGCAAAGCCAAGGTCGAGCGCCTGCAACAGCGAACGGCTTTTCGTATCGATCCCAATGCTGCGTGCCCACTGTGCATACTGCGAAAGCTCTCTGATCTCATCGTTCAGCTTCGGGAGATCGACCTGTGGTTCTGGTTCTTCTTCCTGATCCGTGGTTCCTTCGAGGATTTCATCGAGGTAGTCGTTTTCGAGTTCCTCATTCTCGATCAGTTCTTCCATGAATTCATCTTCGTCCTCTTCCTGCTTCGGCGCATCACGCATGTCCTCCAGCCGGGACTTCATTGTGTCGAGCGTGTTGGCGATGGCGTGAGACGAAGAGGCAAGAAGTTTGCGAAGAATCAGGGCCGTGAGGTGACGCTGGCGATGCGGGACCGAGTAAGTCTCTTCCCGATTCAGGAAGTCGGAAACCGCCTCATAGAGTTTCTGCTCATCATCGTTTGGCCGGAACCGGACAGTCAGCGGGATGCGTTTTGTATATTGGATGTACTCGGTGACTTGTCGTCTCAGCGTGCGTTTACAGAACGACTGAAGGCGATTCCTCAAAGCCCCGAGATCGGCACCCGCATTTGTGTATTGAGTTCGGAAGGAATTCACATCGCCGAAGATCAGATCGTCCAGAATTGACGACAGACCATATAGCTCCAGCAGAGAGTTCTGGAGCGGAGTGGCGGTCAGCAGGCACTTCTTTCGCTCTTCGATGGCCCATTTGATGTTCTGGCCAATCTTGTTGCTGGGTCGGTAGGCATTACGAAGTTTGTGAGCCTCATCAATGACCACGAGGTCATAGGGGACAGCACGGATTTCGCCCCGATAGCGGCTGGCGAAATGGAACGATGTAATGACCACCTTGTTGCCGTCGAAGGGAGTTCCACGTCCTTCACGAACAGCTTGCCGGTACGTCTTGGCATCGAGAATCTCGGTCGGGAGATTGAACTTCTCCTGAAGCTCCAGACTCCACTGTTTGCGTAGGCTCGCCGGGCAGATGATGAGCAGCTTTCGTTTTCGCTCGGCCCAGTGTTGGCAAAGAACGAGACCGGCTTCGATGGTCTTGCCGAGGCCAACCTCGTCGGCCAGCACGACGCCCTTCGAGAGTGGGCTTCGCAGAGCGAACATTGCCGCTTCGATCTGGTGCGGGTTCAGATCGACACAGGCGTCAAACAAGGCCATCGACAAGCGATCCACGCCCCCCGGCTCGGCCTGCCGGGTCAGTTCGTGAGCAAAGTATTTGGCGTGGTATGGTGTCGTCATGATTTGACCTTCAAGCGGTGCTCAGCCCTTCTTCGGGGCCTTTCGAGGTTTGTCAGCCTTGAGCAACAGCGCATCGAGGTCTTCCTGCTTGAAAAGCCGGTAGTCGTTCACCGGGTGTCGGTGGGAGACGATCTTTCCAGCCCGCTCCCAGTTACGCAGCGTGTTCGGGGCGACCCCCAGATAGGCTGCCGCCTCCGAGACCCGGAGATAATCATTGAGCTTTTCCATGTGACGATCTCATCGACCTGTCGGAACATCGTTTGTTCTTGTCAAACCTTACCAAAGCTGCTCTTCGCCGGGAATCGTGGCGACGAGATAAAGACTGAGATAAATCTCATCGAGCCAAGGCCCGTCATTGCCGGTGCGTCGAAAACGCTGGTCTCTTTGAAACTTGAGACTGGCCATCAACGTTGCATCGTAACCCGCTGCCGGAATGAGAGTTGTGCTGGCCTGTCTGGCCCGGAGTCGGTGTCAGAAATGCCAGCCACAACCGAGATTGAAACCAGTTCTGAAACCGCCGTCTCAATTCTCAGGGATTCGGTCGTGTAAGCCCCTCGGCCAATCTCTGACACCCGCAATGCCTTCGTCACTCACACCAACGACGGAGGCATTCATGCAGACTCGATCAGAAATTCAGGCGGACGTTGTTGCCCGCATCCTTGAGGCGATGGAAGGCGACCTGTTGCCTTGGCGTCGAAGCTGGACTATCAGCAGAAACAGCGGTCTCGCCACTTCTCTTTCGACTGGCAACGTCTACACCGGCATCAACCAACTGCTCCTGATGTGCTCCGCATGGAAGTACGGGTACGAGAGCAAATGGTGGGGGACGTTCCGTCAGATCAAAGCCATGCAGGGAAGCGTCCTCAAAGGTCAGCGTGGGACACGAATAGTTCTGTTCAAGCCGGTGAAGAAGACAACGATTGACGCAAACGGGGACGAGTCCGAAAGCACGTTTGCGATCATGAAGAGCTTCGTTGTCTTCAATGGACAGCAGACGACGCTGAAGCATCTGCATGTGGATGATCCTGACGAGTCCAGCACGGTCTTCGAACGACACGAGGCTGCGGAACGGCTCATTGATTCGGTTGGCTGCACAATCAGGACAGGTCAGCAAGCGTCGTACTGCCCGGCCACGGATGAAGTCACCCTGCCAGCGAAACATCGTTTCGAATCTCCCGAAGCCTATTACGAAACCGCTTTTCACGAACTCTCTCATTTTGCGGAATCACGAACAGGATTTGACCGAACAGTGCCGGGACACAGTTACGGCTTTGGTGAATTGGTCGCTGAGATTTCTGCCTGCACATTGATGGCCCATTTCGGACTGGCCACACAGGCGACGAATGACAATTCAGCGGCCTATTTGAAAAGCTGGATTGAAGCCATTCGTCAGAACCATTCTGTGATCTTCCAAGCGGCATCACAGTCGGCCAAAACAGTCTCGTTCCTTCTCAACTGTGTGGATGACTCTGGTTCCACTGCTGAAGCGCAGACACCCGCAATGGTGGCCTCCTGACAGACTTTTCTCGGACTCGACTAAGTAAGCCGAGTCCGTCATGCACAGATTGAGATGCACATGCCAGAGCCATTCACGATTCCCGACGACCTTTGGGATGCAATCCACAGCATGCTCGAAGAGTGGCCAGACGAGGCACTCACAAAGGCCATCGCCTCGGATCGATTCTCAGTCGTCTATCAACAAGCATTCGAGGCGGCGAATGCAGCCTTCGAAGCAGAGAAACTACGGCTTGCTGAGTTGTCGCACGATGAGCTTGTCGAGTTGGCATTTGGCATGGTTCGCCAGCATGGAACAGTCGCATTTCATGTTGATCGAGGTGGATACAACTGCGTGTACTTCGACAACGAGTAGCAGCATGACACCCGGATGCCGCCGTGACACGTCGCTTCTCGGTGGTCCTTACACCAAAAGAACAGGACCACTGGTGATGCCCGTCACGGCGGCATTGTGGTTCTGGAGTGCCTCTATCCAGTGACACCCGTGCTTCCGTCAGTAACCACCCTTCTTTCTGGCGGAACCACACAATGACGACAGCTACGATCACCAACTCTGACCTGATCGAGCTTCCGTACTCGACAGTTCGCAAAGCCATTGAAGCCACGGGAAGTGATCCATTCCCGATGTTGATTCGGTGCCCGATTGAATGGGCGGCAATTGCCCAATGCGTGAATCGGGGGATTGATTCGCATCTGGAAGCCATCTGCGATCCGGCAGATGTGTTCGAGAACACGGGACGATGCGAGGTGACGCCTCATTCGATCTGTGTGCTTCTCAGAAGACTCGGCGATACGGACTTCAAGGACAACGACCAACATTCGGCAGAAGACATCTGGGACGCTGCAACGTCGCTCCAGAGCAGCATCCTGATGGTTCTGGGGATTGACGAATATGGCCAGTACGTCGGCAGGGAAGAACTCGGACTGGAATGACACCCGCAAGTAAGCCATCACCCAAATTGTTCTACTGGAGAATCCAGATGTCATTCGACGACTCGCACGGCACAGAACCATTGTTGGCATTGGAAAAGAAACAGCAATTGCTGGCCCATCACGTCCGCCTTCTGGCACGGAAGATGACGGCGGGGCTCTTCGTTTTTGGCGCACAGGGAGGTTTGGGCAAAAGCAGGGTAATCCTCTCTACGCTGGAAGAATGCGGCATCGAGCCAGTGCTTATTAACAGCCACATCACTCCATTAGCGCTCTTTGCGACGTTGTGGACCCACAGAGATGACGCCGTGATTTTCTTTGATGACGTGGACTCGATGTTCTCGTCGTCATCCATGGCGCATCTTGGATTGCTCAGATCGGCTTTGTGGGGCAATCCAAGAATCGTCACCTACGGGAGCAGCCAACTTGCCGATCTGCCAAGCAGTTTCGAGTTCACGTCTCGCTGTGTTTTTGCCTGCAACGTCATCCCAAAGAGCAATAACGCCTTCGATGCTGTCTTGACGAGATGCGATCAGTTCGAGCTTTCCGCCACGAACGGAGAGGTCATCGAAATGATGCGGCATCTGTCCCGTAATGGCTTCGACCAATTGAGTGTCGAGGACTGCGAGACCGTGATTGATTACATCGAACAGGAGTCTGAAGACCGGCAGCTAAGCCTGCGGCTTCTAGGAAGCAGCCTTCGCAAATTCCGCTATGCCAGAGACGTAGGCATCGATTTCCGCCCGTTACTGAAGAGCCAGTTGTCGTCACTTGGCAGGAAGCAGATTGCCACGAAACGACTCGACAACAAGTCGGCAGACCTCAAGGCACTGCGGGATGCAATCAAGCGGCATCCAGAATCAACAGCAGACCAGCAGCAACATTGGTGCAAGGCCACCGGGAAGAGTCGAGCCAGCTACTTCCGGGTCAGGAAACGTCTCGAAGCTGAGGCTGAAGCCTGACACCCACGCCTTCAGGACAAGCCCTTCCGACGCTAGTTCTGGACTACCTCACAAGGCGACCTCACAACTGCTGTAGCTCAGAAGAACATGCTGCCAGTGCTTCGTTGGCGGCATCATTCAAATGCGACACTGAGTCAGCGTGGACGGCGAGATGTTCAAGCTCCTGCTTGAAGCCGTGGACGATGGGAACAAACACGGAATCGGCACTGGCCTTGATCCCATTCAACACGGAAAACATCAAAGTATCGTTGGTTCCTTGCAGCACTGATGCCAGCAAGGCAACAGCCTCTTCACCGCACAAAGCCAACGATTCAAGGCACTCGAACTGGACCATTTCCAGCGCCGTGGCGATGTCTATCTCGGCCTCATCAACAACGTCCCATTGTTCAACGTCACACGCCTGCTGGAAGGCTCGTTGCAGCAAGGCCAGAAACAACGACGGATCATCTGCCTGTGATGCTGCCGATGCGCCATTGAACACGGCTCGTAGATTGCCGCTCGTCAACGCCGCATGGATACGGTCTTCCTCTGCCTCATGGATGAGGTCAGTGAAGTCTTCAGTGGGCTGATAGCCACGAAACGTGGCGGCTGTCAGATGGTCACTACGGTACTCAGACATTCGATCCTCCGTGATCTATTTATGTGGCCAGCGGCCATTTTACCGGACACCCGCCACGTCTTCAGTCAATCACTCACTCGATTACTGGAGACAGAAATGAACGACTTCCACTTCACCGAAGACGACTACGACGTTCTCGATCAAGTCGCCGACGAGTTCGACCTCTTTGACGATTTACCATTCGATCCATCTGACGAGCCGTCTGACGAGGCACTGCAACGGATCGAGACCGAAGCGGTTCGCTAGAGGCCCCTTAAATCGAACACCCGCACGGCCAGTGAGCACGAACTCACTGGCCTTTCTTTTTGGAGTACCAACATGGGCTGGACTTATCCACAAGCGGCGACACGAAGGAACCTGATTGAAGACCGTACCAAGGCTTGGGAGCGTGAGGGCGAAGACATGACCGTCAAAAGAGTTTGTCTTGCTCACTGCTTTCGTGGCGGACGATTCAGCGGTGTGCTGTGGGGAGTGTGGCAATGCACGTTTGAGAAGGACGGTGTTGAAGTTGAACCTGAACAACGCTGGATCACCTGTGACCTGATTCGATGTCACGCCGGGCAATGGGGATTCAAAGACATGTCAGAATCCTGCGGTCCATATTGCTTCTCGTGCCCGCTCAGGTATTTCGATTTGGTTCCGATGGCACGCTACGGCGGCAACTCAGAGTGGCGGCAACAGGTGCGTGAGCATCACGCCCGGCAGAAAGAAAAACGACAGCGAAAGCGGTCTCAACTGGCCTCATGAATGACACCCGTGATCGAGACGTTGAGTCCACTTCACCTTTGACCGGAGTAACGCATGAACGACGCAATCGAAACCATCCGCCGCAATGAACAACGAGAGATCAATCGGAATCCCAGCCCGAAGGGACTGCTGGAAGAAAAGCACGGTGTCGGAAACGTGTGGACGACTTCAGAACTCCAGCAAGAGTTCACAGTCCTCGGGTTCATGGCCCCGTTCTGTGTCGTCCAGCGAAAGACAGGCGGAATCAGGGGGAGCGTCAAGTTTCAACATGACCCACGCCTGTATTATTCCTTTGAGCCTGAGTGATGGTCGTTGGCTGCCCCGGAGCATCAAGGTTGATGCTCCGGGGCTCTTCATGACATGAGCGTCCAACATGGCACCCGCAATTTCGCAGAACAGTCAGTTCACGAAATTCAACGAACGATTCAGCCCGTCAGGAGCACCAAGAATGCCCTCAAACAAGGCCAGTGGCGCATCACAAAACGGAAAAGCGAAATCAGACAAGTCCAAGATCGTCTCGCAGATCAGTCGGATCATCCGCAAGGCTGGACTCGACTATGACGACTGGCGGTACATCTCCAAGCGGGTCCGGCAGGAATGCGACCTCAGCCCGAAGAAGAAGGGGCGGCGACTGCCCCGAGTTCTGACCGGCGACGAGTTCCGGCGCTTTTATCGGATCGTGGATCAGGCCGATGATGTCCAGCACAGCCTGATGCTTCGACTGATGTTCTTCACCGGTGTCCGAGTCTCAGAACTCTGTGCTATGAAAATCGAAGACGTTGATCTGGACAACCACAAGATCAGGATCGAACAGGGCAAAGGCTCGAAGGACCGCTACGTGCTATTCGGAAAGTCGTTTGGCACGGCACTGCGGACTCACATGGCCAATCACCCACACAATCGCTGGCTCTTCCAGACACGAAGAGCTTCCCGGTTCTCGACTCGCAGAATCCAGCAGATCGTCAAGCGGTACGCAGAAGAAGCTGGCGTACAGGCAACGCCTCATACTTTCCGGCATCAAGCCATCACATGGCTGACCCGGCATTCCGGGATGGCCGATGCTGAACTGCAACTCATCACCGGTCACGCTCGGCGGGAGACACTTGCCGTCTATCAGCACGTCGCTCTCGATGGTCAGCTTGAAGACAAGTACCAGTCTGCCATGAAGGAAGTTGACCTGTAACACCCGCCCCGAAATCAGGAGACCCGCTCGACAGGAATGTCGAGCGGGCTCTCGCCAGTCCGACTCCTGTTGCAAAGATTGTTTTGGCGAATTGATCGTCAGAAATGTTGAAAAGCGGCTGGCGGGGATGGCCTGTAGAACGACCAAGCCCCCTATGTCTTTATGTGTGCGTGACCGAATGAAGATTCGTCTGCGGAATTGTGGTTACAAAAGTTCGAATGGCGGTATTCGTTGGACAGTCAGGAGCATCCTGCAAATGTCGAGAAGGGCAGCGGCCTCAAAATATCCGGCGATAGTCTCAGGAGGCGCTGTCTACCGATTCAGGATGCGGTGGCAATTCCAGCAAACAACTCCGGTAGTTTCGAAAGCGTTCTCGTGAGGCTGCACCACTTCGACTCCACACGGGCACACCATTTCATTTCTGCCAAAGCCACAAGATGGACAGACACAATTGATGGACCACATGCCGCCATGACATCGGAGACACTGGTATGGAGCGTGATGACTATCCGGTGCTCGGAATGGCGGAGGCAGGGTGTCAAACCAAGGGTCGCTCTTACGGCACCATTCCCGGTACGCAGGGTCGTGGCCGAGAAAGAGATGGCCGAGTAGGTGGCTGCCTCCCCAACAGACGAGCACGAGCAGCGTCACGCCGACAAGAGAACCCAGCAGCACTGGCAACACAAGGCCGCCAATTCCAACGACGGCGAGAAAGGCGATTACTGCGACAGCGAAGCCGATAGCGAAAACGCCAAAACGGAAGAGAGAGTTGGTTATCTGGTTCATCTGGGCCTCCACCGAGTTTCAAGGTGGAGGCCATGCGGGTGTCATCACCAGAGCTTTCTAAACCTTCGCCTTCTCGGCTCGTGCCTTCAAATGCCGATGGACAGCACTCTTGGAGATTCCAACTTCCATTGCGATGTCACGGACCGGCATCCCGTCGTCTTTCAATTTGTAAATGCGTTTGATCTTGGACAATCCCGTGTACTGCTGAGTCGGCTGTGCAAAAAGATCATTCGGTGCTGCATCAAAGACGGGAGCTAGTTTTTCCTGAAGGTCACGTAATGCAGTAAACAGTTTCGGGAATGGGCGATCAGTGTAAACATCAAGAAGGTCATTGCCTCGATCTGGCGTCCCGTGGCACAGGAAAATCCCGGCAATCTCTCCACCAGCCATGTGGCGGATCATCGTACCGGCAGTTTTTCTCAGCTTGCCAAAACTCAGCGTGGGAAAGCTGTTGTGTTCTTTTTTGACTCGTCCGTTCAAATCCGCCCATCGTCTGGAGAAGTTCTGGCTTCTGTTTCCGGCTGACGTTGATTTCAAAAACGGAGTACCTCGACTGGTTACAAGCAAGAGGGCATCTTGGTTCGCACCGCCAATGCGCTCACGACGCTGACGACCCCATTTGATGGCCTCAACTGTCTGCGGCCAAAGTAGCCATTCCCCCCACACTCCTGTCTTGGGGCGAGATGTCATCAGGAAGCTATCGGTCGGGCGACACTCGAATTCGTGCATCAATTCGTGTTGCTGTAACAACTCGATATTTGGGTGATGCTGGTTCAGGAAGATGTCTGAAAGGGTTACTCGACCTTGTTCGGCTGCCCCGAAACCGCAATTGAGACCCAGCAACAGCAGTAACCGTTCGAGTGGAGTGGCGTATTCATTCAGCAGCTTGAGTTCCTCAATCGTGTATGTGGCCACTTGCGTGTGCCCATTGCGCCTCTTCTTCTCCTGCGGTGTTTCTTTGACACGAGTGTCGAGTTCATCAAAGTCACGGGGCTTCCGCCAATCGAAGTGTGATGTTCGATTCAACCATCGAAGAAACCGCATCAACTCGGCAATGTGGTGTCGTGCAGTTTTAATGGTAACAGGACGAGGAGGATCGGAGTTCTTTACCAGTGGCCGATTTCTCCAGATGTTCAGCAAAGCCTGAACGCTGTCGAATGTCGAGAGCGACTTGAGCGGAATATTGTTATGGCGTTCCTTGAGCCTCTCGACGTTGTTGATTTTCATTTGGCCGTAATCGGTCAGGATGTCGGTGCCCGGTTGAATATCAGTGGTCTTGATGTATTCCACGTACTCGTCCAGTGCTTCGTGAAGCATCTCTGAACCGTTCATGGCGTCATCACGAGTGAGGCCCCCGAACCGAACGAGCTTATCCTCGAATTCAGCACGAAACTCTGCCATGCGTTTCTTCAGAGAGCGGCTGGCCTTCCTGCGAGCATCTTCTGCCCCCTCTTCGAAAACCTCGGTCAACCCACGTGCCGGAACAAATGTGACCATCGGGAATGATGTCTGGAGCCGGTTGATGTATCGAGCGTAGGCGTCGGGACTGTCTTTCTCGAATTTGCTGACTTCGATTGTGTATCTGCCCTCTGCGATCTGCTGCCCGATCATGATCGTCAGTTCGTTCCAGAGCGGTTCCCAATCGAACTTCTCGGCCTCGCTTTCAATGGCGAGCCATAGCTCTTCCAGTCGGGCGTTCCTTCTGACAGCCTCAGCCTCTTCATTGCATTTCAGCCGAAACTTGTGCGGCACAAGTTTCCCGGAATCGGTCCTCTTCTGCCCAAGCTCTCTTGGGAAATGTCCTCGGCTGTCTCGCTTCCACTTCTTCTTGGTACGGATGGGCATTGCCAGCCCTTTCAATGAATGGATTTATCGGTCGGATAAATCATCATAGGCTCACTATCCGCACTGTGACAAGGCGTTATCCGACCGTAAATGCAATTTTTATCCGACCGAGGCAATCGTGGGACACGATCCTGTCCCATTCTGATCGCTGTAAGTCCAATAAAATAAGCCACATGCGACGAATCGCATGTGGCTTATTAAGATGGAGGCGGCGGGAATCGAACCCGCGTCCTGTAATCCCTCGGTAAAAGCCTCTACGTGCGTAGTCTGTTGATTGGGTCTCGCTTTGTTCGGCTCTCCAGACAAGGCCTCACGCAGCCAGTTCGCAACTTTGTCTCACGCCAGGCGTAGTGAACAGTGACCTGGCGCCAGTCTGAATTTGTGACCAGCCTTCGGACTCCTCAGACGGGGATTCCTAAGCCGGGACGGTTGCTATGCAACCATCGAGTACTGCCGGTTAGTGGCAATTGTTGTTTGATCAGCTTTTTACGTGGCCAACTGATCAACCACGGCACGCCACCCTTACTTACGGTGACCCAGTCGAAGCCGATCGCCCCCTTTCTCGAAACAAAGCTCTTGTCCGAATGCTCGAAACTATCGAGCACACGACTCGTTCGCTGTTAAACTGCCCGGACAGACTGTTTGCACAAAAAGCCGGGAAGCAGGCAATAAACCGAAACGACACTTATAGTCGTCATGCGGTTCGAGCAAGCCCCAATTATGGTCGCTCATTCTTCAGAGTCAACAACCGATATCGTAAAGGACTAACGACATGACGGCTGATTTTATTCCCGGACAGATTACCTGGAACGATTTGACGGTCTCTGATGCTGAATCTGTCCGTTCGTTTTACGAATCCGTCATCGGCTGGACGTCGTCACCTGTCGATATGGGCGATTATTCTGACTATTCGATGATGGACGCTGCCGGAAACGTCGTCGCGGGCGTTTGCCACGCGAAGGGGGAAAATGCCAGGCTTCCTCCGGCCTGGCTGATGTATGTGACGGTCGCAGATATTACGGAGTGCGTCGCCCGGTGCCTGGCAATGGGTGGGACGGTGATTGACGGGCCGCGGCCTGCGGGAGAAGCAAAGATAGCCGTCATTAAGGATCCGGTCGGAGCAGTTCTGGCGTTGTACGAATCTGAGCTGATTCCGGATGGCGACAGAACTCCGCCGGACGTCAGTGGCGACGGAGAATGACTGGACGCTCCGATTGACATTCGAACGTGAACCGGTCTGCTGATTGAGTCAAACAAGGCTGTTTAGTACCCTTCCGCCTCAATCTCTCGCTTGTTGATATTGATTCTGTGCGTCAGCAAATGATTGCACAGCAAGGCGCTGATGGCTGTCCGTCCCGGATTCGCCGTTGGCTCGAAAATACGGTCAAGGTCAGACTGGCTGCGGCCAGAGTTGATCGATGTTAAAGCTCAGCTCGCGCAGCTGGTGCAGGACGCAGGAGTAAACATGGAGTCTCCGTCTCCGGAGAAGAAACCGGACACAAATTCGCCCGAAAAGCCGCAACGGAAATCGCGAGAGGATGCACCTCGCCCGATCCCGCCCGGATTTCTGGTGATGTGCATCGCAGGCATCGTCATTCTGCTGCTGTGGGAATTCGGTAAGTCGTTCACGTCCGGATCGGAAGTCGACTACAGCTTCTTCTATGAGCAGCTCGAAAAAGACAACGTCGCTGAAGTAACGGGGACCGGTGCCCAGATCGAAGGTCGCTGGCGAAAAATTCCTGATGATCCGAAGAAGCCGGACGCCAAACTTCGAGACACTTTTCAAACTTACATTCCGGTCTGGGAACGTGAGAATGAAGAACTTCATACGCTGATCAGGGAAAATAAGGTCAAGCAGGTTGGCAAAGCGGTTGACGCCGGCGGGCAGGTATTGATCTGGATGCTGCTTCCGATCGCGATGATCATTTTCCTGTTCATTATGATGCGCCGGGCGAACGACCCAATGGGGTCAGGCTTTCTCGGCGGCTTCACGAAAAGTCCCGCGAAAAAGTTTCAGCCGAGCGAACAACGAAATTCATTCGACGACGTTGCCGCGATGGACCAGGCAAAGTCTGAGCTGATGGAAGTCGTCGAGTTCCTGAAGACTCCCGCGAAGTTCCAACGACTGGGTGCTCAGATCCCGAAGGGCGTACTGCTGATCGGTTCGCCAGGAACGGGCAAGACATTGCTGGCTCGCGCGACGGCAGGTGAAGCGGGAGTTCCGTTTTACTCGATCAACGGTTCCGAGTTCATTCAGATGTTCGTTGGCGTCGGTGCCAGCCGGGTTCGAGATCTCTTTCAAACGGCCAAAGACAACGCACCATGCATCATCTTCGTGGACGAAATCGACGCCGTCGGTCGTCATCGTGGAGCGGGACTCGGCGGTGGCCACGACGAACGCGAGCAAACACTTAATCAGATACTCAGTGAAATGGACGGCTTCGAGCAGACGGCTTCCGTCATCGTCCTTGCCGCAACAAACCGTCCAGACGTGCTTGACCCAGCTCTCCTGCGACCTGGACGTTTTGACAGACACGTTACGATCGACCGCCCGACGAAGGAAGGTCGCGCAGCAATTCTGAAAGTTCATTCGAAGAATGTTCCGCTCGGTGACGACGTCGATCTTGTAGAAGTCGCCGGTTCCTCAACAGGATTTTCCGGTGCCGAGTTGAAGAACCTCGTCAACGAAGCGGCACTGTGCGCTGTTCGCGCGAATCGTGAATACGTCGTGATGGAAGATTTCGACAACGCTCGTGACCGAGTGATCATGGGTCCGAAGCGTGAAGAAGTTCTGAATCAGAAAGAACGCCGCATGACGGCGTATCACGAAGCCGGGCACGCGTTGCTCGGCTGGTATCAGCCAGAGGCTGACGAGGTTCATAAAGTTTCGATCATCCCTCGTGGACGAGCACTCGGCGTGACGCAGTTTCAGCCGGACGAAGAACGGTTCCACATTGGCGAACAGCGGCTGCATCAACAGCTCGCCATGATGCTGGCAGGGCGTGCCGCCGAGAAAATGGAATTTGACGAGTACTCGGCCGGAGCTGAAGACGATATCAAACGTGCAACTCAGATTGCTCGAAGCATGGTCGCCCACTGGGGCATGAGCGACGAAATCGGCCCCGTTGCTTATCGCCAGGGCGAGCATCATCCGTTTCTCGGCAAAGAAATTCACGAGAGCCGTGAATTCAGTGAAGAGACTGCTCACCTGATCGACCAGGAAATCAAACGATTCCTTCACGCCGCTCAGAAGAAGGCGACGGAAATACTGATGCAGCATCGGGCCGAGCTGGACAGTGTTTCGGAAGCATTGCTCGAACGAGAGTCTCTAAGTCACGAAGATTTGGTTGAATTGATTGGCGATCCGGTTATTCGTGCTTACGCAGAAGAGCCATCGCCCGACGACACGGCCAACAAGGACACGATCGACGAGAAGACACTTAAGGTCCAGGGATCGAAACTCGACAATGGCAAGTCAGATGACCAGCAGGACCGCGTCGATGTTCCGCTGGACTCAGAAACGCTTCTGGAGAAACCGAACGAGCCAACAGAACCGAGCGATGGAGATCAGGCGTCGTGACTAGATCCTCGATCACGATCTTTCACAATCCACGTTGTTCGAAGAGCCGACAGACACTGCAGTTGGTTCGTGATTCAGGCGTCGAACCTCGCGTCGTTGAATACCTGAAGACGCCTCCGTCTGCGGCAGAACTGGACGACGTGCTCAGGAAGCTGAAGCTGGAACCGCTTGAGTTGATGCGAAAAAAAGAAGCAGTTTTCAAAGAGCTTGACCTGAAGAATCGCAGCCTCAGTCGTGAAGAGGCGATTGCAGTGATGATTGACAACCCGGTCTTGATCGAACGTCCGATCGTTGTGAAGGGAAACAAGGCTGTCGTCGGCCGGCCTCCCGAAAACGTTCAAGAGCTTCTGTAATGACTGCAATTGTCACGCCGTCAGGCTTCTTTCTTCCGCCGTCTTCTGCGGCACTGGATGGCGGATCTCGCAAGCTGATCGACGCCTCTGAACAGACGGATGGACGAAGTGACGGAACGGACTCGCAAGACAACGGTCCGAAACGAAAGCGACTGACTGCCTTCTTACTGTGCCTGCTTGTTGCTGTTTCAGGCATCGCGTGCCTGAGTGACTATATTGCTTCAGACAGACTGATCTACGTCGTGAACGGAAGCACTGAGCCGCTACTTTTTTCGATCGATGATGGTGACAGGTTTGAGATCGCTGCGACCTCGAAGGCAGAAATTCGCCTGCCGGAAGGAAGGCACCGCTGGGAGATTCTGAAGCCTGAAGCTGTTGCTGATGCGGGCAATTTTGAATTCCGCACGGGAATGCTGAAGCGGTTTCAGTCATCGCCAATGTTTGTGCTCGATCCGGCGGCGACGACAATCACGGTCTGGGAGGAGGCACGATACTCTGCCGAATCGCCAGCAACCGAGGTCACTCATCGCCTCTATCTGGGGGAGAGATTTTACGAGTTCAGCGATATCGATTTCCAGTTTGAGCCATTTCCCGGAACAATCAAAGCCAGCGGAAGCAGTGCGACTCGGACACGGGTTGATTCGCTTCTCCACGAACCTGCTCAGGTCATCGGGTTCCTTGCCAACGACCTTACTTCAGAGCAGCAGCTCGACTTTTGCGAACTCCACCTGCGACTGTCACCTCGCGACGAAGAACTGATCGCTGCCTATTGCAGGTACGCCGTCCAGGGGGCGGCCTATCAGCGGCTCTATGAATTCCTCAAGAAAGGTGCTCAACGCCGACCACTGGAGATCTCGTGGCATCGTCGCTACCAGGCGGCGGCACTTCGAGTCGACAGAATTGATGAACTGTTTGCAAAGTATGATGATCTGGTAGCGCTGCATCCCGACGATGGAGCTGCTCTCTATCTGCGAGGCCGGATTGAGCCTCATGGTCCCCTTGCCGAAGAGTATTTCGACCGATCAACTGAAGCCGATCCGTCAAATCCGTTTCCGTACTACGCGAAGTGCCACCGAATGATGTCGCTGGGGCGGTACGAAGATGCGTTCGAAGCGGCCACGAGAGCCAGCGAACTGGCTCCGGATCAGCAGGACATGAAGAACATGCTTCATCTCGCTCGTCTGGCCCTTGGTCAGCATGAAGAGCTTGAACGCGAGCAACGAGAACTCATTGCTGCAGCTCCGATCGAAGCAACCGCCCACTTCAGATTGCTTGGCGTTCTTGCCGTCCAGGATCGATTTGTCGAAATGCGGCAGGCTCACGATGAGTTTGTCCTTGCCGTCAACAACGAAATCCCACTGGATCCGTACGATCTTGTCGTCTCTTCCGAGAGATACCTTGCATACTGCAATCGCGACTACGAAAAGATGATGGAGCAAACGTTGAAGCTGAAGAATCCACTGTCACGATCAAATCTCATGCTCGAAGCGATGGTCGCTCGCGGCATGCACAAAGAGCTTGAAGCTTCGGACCTGATGGGGCGTCCGCCAGCTCAGCGAGGTTTCATCAGGCTGTACCTTGCCATGATTCACGAGCTGGACGGCAACAAAGCTGCGGCACTGAAAAGTCTGAACGTGGCACTCGATGATTTCCGGATGGGCACGCCGGAAACGCAGCGGATCGCCAGCATTATTGGCGACTTCAGCAGCGTCGATCTTTACGAAAACTTGAACGCCGTCTCGTTATCTGCCACCGAGCGATTGATCGTCAGCGTCGCCGTTGCCTCGCAAACTCACGGTGAGACTCGTCAGAAGTTTCTGGCTTTATCCCGCCTCTTGAATTTCAGTCCCCGTTTTCCGTGGCACACTGTTGATCGACTGATTGAGCTGTTCAAAAAAGAAGTTCGATCGAAGTCGTTGTAGTTGCGGCGCGTTGCCGATCAGTTCGGTCAGGAAAGCGAGTGGCGAGCTAACACAGCGTTTGGCTACGTGCTGCCCTCAAGCCGTTGCTGGCAGTTCAGGTAAAAATCGACGCACTGCTGTATCGCCATCAACTCGGGCGTGCAAAACAAACGGTTTCGACCCGACCTCGCACCAATGCGTATTCAGGACAGCCGCTAAGTCGAGTCAACTCCCCTCGCCAACACACAATCGACACTGTCAATTACGATTGTCGGGATATGCCAGAGGAGCCGCCCTGACTACCTGTCAATCTCACCCATGACAATATCCAGAGAACCGACAACGGCCGGGATGTCCGCCAGGAGAAAGCCTTCGCAAAGCGGAGCGGTCGGCGCCAGATTGCAGAAGCAGGAACTCTTGGCTCGCGCACGCAGCGGGTTCACTTCGCCGTTACCTACAAAGTAGAAGCCCATTGCCCCGCGAGGACATTCCGTTTCGAGGTAGCATTCGTCTTTCGGAAGCTTCGTTGCCATCTTGTGGGCGACTCGGTGAGTTCCTTTAGCAGTCGGATACTTCTCGATTGCCTGTCGAACAAGTTGAATTGCCTGAACGACTTCCATCATTCGAACATAGAATCGGCACCAGTTGTCACCAAGAACTGCTTCTCGTGGAGCATCCTTGAACGGCGCCACCGGAACGTCGAACTCGAAGCCTTCATACATCTTTGTGTAGATTGGATCCCCGTCGCGTCGCAGATCCCAGTCCACGCCGCTGCCTCTGAGGACGGGACCTGTGCAGCCGTAGTCAATAGCGTCCTCACGAGTGAGGATGCCTAACCCTGCCGTACGCTTGATAAAAATATGGTTCCGAGTGAGCAGCGTGTGATATTCCTTGATCCGAGGTTCGAGCCAATCAAGGAACATGGATACGGCTTCAAGCCATGACAGCTTCAAATTCGGGCTACGATGGGTCAATGATGCCAGACCTGGAGGAATCGGGATCGTTGTCGGGAGATCGTGGGTTGCTCCTCCGACAGTCAGGTAGCTGTACGTCAGCCGCGCCCCGCAGGCTTCTTCAAACAGGTCGAGAATGATTTCCCGTTCGCGGAATGCGTAGAGAAACGGACTGAAAGTACCGAGGTCCAGGCCGTAGGCTCCCATCCCCACCAGATGACTGGCGATACGATTCAGTTCAGCGATCAGAACTCGAAGAACGATCGCCTTTTCAGGCAACTCCATTCCAATCAGTTTTTCGACGGCCAGCGACATGCCCAGGTTCATGTTCATGCCAGCGAGATAGTCCATCCGGTCTGTGTAGGGTATCCACTGAACCGGGCTGAGGTTCTCGCCGATCTTCTCAGCACAGCGGTGAAGATAGCCCAGATGGGGCGTAACTTCGTTGACGATTTCGCCATCAGTCCGCAGCAGCAGGCGAAGCACGCCGTGGGTACTTGGGTGCTGCGGTCCCATGTTGACGAGCATCTCGTCCGTACGAACGTCGAACTCAATAATTCTGGGGTCTTCGAGTGTGACGCTCATAGCTGCTGTCCACAGGTCAGGCATAGCCTGAAATTCTGAATGAGTTTTGCTTGTCAGTCTGGAAACGCAACCTCAATGAGGTTGTCCAGCAATCTGGCCGCGGAACGGACCTAAGTTCGAGGTTATTTGCCGCGAATTCCGTGGTACTCCAATGGAAACTCGTAGTCTTTACGCAACGGGTGACCAACCCAGTCTTCTGCACACAGAATCCGATTCAGATTTGGATGCCCGACGAAGTTGATTCCGACAAGGTCAAAAGCTTCACGCTCGTGCCAGTCGGCAATCTTCCACACACCGGATACGGTGGGAACGTCGGGCAGCGCGCCATCCTTGCCATCTTTCCAGCGAGGGACGCAGACTTTGATCGTAATCTTGTGCCGAAGAGTGTAGCTGCTCAGGTGATAGACCACCTCAACATGCGGTTCGTGGCCGAACTTCGCCTGCTTCTTTTCGTCCGGTTCAAAGTAGTCGACGCCGCAAAGATTGTTCAAATGATCGAACAGAAGCCGCTCATCTGTTTTCAGGAAGCGGGAAACTTCCTCAATCGCATCAGCAGCAATTTCGATCCATGGGTCGATAGCTTCCAGATTGCTTCCGGTGATCTTCTCATTACCAAACTCATCGACGAGCAGGTTCAGAATCTCTTCTGCGTTCATGTCTATACCTGAAATGCCGCTGTGGCCATTCGCCGCTGGAGATTGTAATGAGAAGGCTGATCAGATTAAGCGTGCTCAGTAAGTCACTGCCGGACGCGAACGTTCAAAACGAACCACGCGATTTCGTCAAACTAACGCCCTGATGCCGCCCGTTGACTGGATGTATTAACTGCTGCTCGCACCCACTCCAGGTCGCCACGCTTCCAGACGTAGGCAAACCCAACAAGCAGCACCCCGAAAAAGACCAGAATGTCTGAAAACGCCAATAGCCCCAGATCAACAGCCTGCCCGGAAGTGATCACGTCTCCGGACGCAGCGCTGGTGCCCGGAACCTGATTCAATAATTTGTCGGTCAGATCGAACCGAGACGCCGTGTCGAGTTGGGAATCGGCAAGCTGCATCGTTCCGCCGTACAGCGTTGCCCACGGAAAGAAGAAGGCAACTTCAACATCGAACACAATGAACAGTAAAGCGATCGTATAGAAGCGAAGGTCCCACTGAATGAAGCTTGACCCAATCGTCGGCTCACCACATTCATAAACGGCGTCTTTTTCCGCTGTTGGCTTATTAGGCCGAATGAGCCGCCCAATGAGTAGCGGAGTCATCACCAGGGCCGTCCCTGCGATGATGAAAAGAACCATGTGAAATACGAGGTCAGACATTCAATTGTGCCCTGCAGGCGGCCCAGGTGGACTGGCCAAACAATAGGTTAAGACCGTGAGTCATCTTCTTTAGAAACGGCTGATTCACCAGAAACGGATTCTGCGAGCAGCAACTGGCGTCCCGAAAACCCAGCATCCAGCTCGTGCCAGAACTGAACTTCCGGTTCGTCAAGCTTCCAGCAGAGATGAACAACTCGACCATCCATCTCTGCGGGAAAGTCTACAAGCCCAAGGACAGGATCCTTGAACTCGACACCAAGCTCTCTCAACTCAGCAACGAACCCAGCAAGTTTCTCTTCATCTTTCTGAATTTCAGCCTCGACCTGCTCCGTCTCTTCGGAATGAAATCGACTTGATGATGTGCCCTCACCACGCAACTGCTTCACGCTGGCAAGCCTTTCCCGTCGCTGCTGCACATCACGAAACAGTTCGACAATGTCTTTGACAATAGCTTTAACGAGAGGAAGACGCTGGTTTGCTTCTTCGACGGTAAACAGTCGTCTTACGGCATCGTCAGTGCTCATCGTTCTGCTCCGCCTAAACTTCAAATGGACTTGCTTCGCCCTTTACCCAGACTGGCTCATACAGAACCTTTGATTCTGCAACCGCAGTCGGGTTGAGAGTGGCCCGCCCCCAGGCAACCTGAAGAGGAAGTTTGGCGTAATCGACGATACATCCATCGCGACTGTAGCAGCTAAGGTCGTAATTCGAACCCATAAAAATACAGTCAACCGGACAAGGCTCAACGCAAAGCGCACAGAACATGCACTTTGTGTAGTCAACGGCAAAACCATCGATTCGAAACCCCTTACCGACGGGGCTTTTGACTTTCTCGATGTAGATACAGTCCACTGGGCAGGCGACCGCACATTTTTCGCAACCAATACAGGTCGTCAGATCGAAACGGTGGAAGCCTCGATATCGAGCTTTAACGGCAACTGGAGTTTCCGGATACTCATAGGTTTCCGCAAACGTCTGTCGACGATACGTGCGAGCCATCGTCCAGATAGTTACCCACATGCCGCTAAGCACGGTGTAAACAGCTCGAAAGACGTCAAGAAACCACCCGACCATTGTGACCTCAGATGCAGTGATAAACCTGCAGTGAATTTAGCGGAGTTTGTGACGGATGAACGCACGGAAATAGTTCAGAATGTGCGAATTGCTGCGGGATTATATGGGGGGGCGTTCTCAAAGCAAGGCACTCAAACCGCCGCGGGCAGACTTGATTGTTGCTGGCAGGAAGAGCAATTCCCAACTTCCGGCAGACTACTGAGCCCGCCCGGGCTGGCTCCGTGATTAAATCTAATTTCGCCCCGGTGCAGCGCGGTTTCCTCGCGGAGCATCGGGGTCGTCTATCTGCCTCTGTTGGATGATGTCTTCGCGAAACTCATCGATTTTTTGCTGGTCGAGATGAATTCGAGCGACTTTCAGAACAGCATCACCAAGTTTTGAAATACGTCCCTTCAAGCTCCGCTCGCCACGCTCTTCAGCCTTTTTCAGAGCCGGATACTGAATCTCGGAAACCAGACTTTCAAAGCTCTCGATCGTCGGAAGCTCGTCAAGTTCCTTCAGAGATTCGTCAACCTTTTTCCATTCGCCGGCCTTGACGCGGTTTGTAATCATCGCCTTGACCATCGCCTGTTTCGCGATTGTGTCGACCAGGCGACTTTGAAGTAGAACAATTTGACCTTCGACATCGAGACGAATGGTGTCGTCAGGACATTCGACAGTCATTTGTCGCTCGGCTCCGGCAACCAGTGGAAATTTTGCAAGGAGAGCGCTGCCGCTCCGGATGAAGACCCATTGCAAAGCTTTATTCGAGTCGACTGGAATAGTCACGTTTCCGAATCGATCGGAACGGAAAATGTCTGGCTTTTCACGTTCCGGCAGGTCTTCTTCTGGCTCTTCGCCTGGCTTCAATTCCGGTGGCGGCGGCGGAATTTCGTCATAAACTGCCACGAGATACCCAACCAGGGGTCGTGTTCGATTTCTCTTAGGCACGAGCGTAAGCGTTGTCTGATCGGTGTAAGGCTTCAAGGCGAGCGCACGTAATTCCATGCGGCGACGTTTAAAACTACCGAGAGGCGTTTTCACGCCAGTGGCGAGCTCGCAGTTAGCTCGAATTCGTTCAATACTGGTCGCGGTGATGTACGACCACGGAAGAAATTGAAGCTTCTGCATGACCTTATTGCGGTCGAGGTACCGGAAGAACGGGATAAACATCGCGTCCTTCTTAGCAACTGCAAAAGCCGGATCTCCCGCCGGAAACTCACCGGCTTTATATTTGATTCTCGCAGTTTGCGGTGTCGCTTCGTCAATCAGCACGGTCGGTCGAAACACCTCGCCGAGCAGTCGCAGAATCTGAGCAGCAATCGTTCGCCGATCAACGGTCGTCCGAGTCCTGACAGTCGTCAGCAATTCAGATTCACGGTCCCACTCTCGGGCACTGATGATGTAACTGCCGCCTTCGACCTCGACGGAAACAGGAAAAATCTTGTCGACAGTAATCGGTGGCGGTGTCAGGTAGAGATAAACAACCTCGCTGACAATGGCGACTTTTTCCGCGCCCACTGCCCCGCCGGCAACGTTTGCAACATACTCAGCAATGGTCGGTTCCAGAACCTCGTTCTCGGTGATCGTCAACAGATGGCGAATTTCGGCGAGCATCTCGTCAGACGGAGTCTCACCTTCTATCGGAAACTTTCCTTCGGTGTATTCCGAAAGTTGTTCTCGCACGACCCGAGCAAAGCGAAGTTCAATTGAACGCTGCTTCAAAGCTTCCGAGGTCAGCCGTTCAAGTCCTGTTCTGTTCTGAGGGGTGACCCAGCGTGGTTCCTCGATTTTCAGATTCCACATTGGACCGACGCTACGATCGATCAACTCGTGAAGCTCGGCAATGATGCTCTCACGGACGGCCTCGCCGAGCTTTGCAGAGGGTTGAAACACGATCGGCAGTTCAACTTCGTAACGTTGCAGTTCGAACGGAATTCTGGTTCCTGTTTGTGGCGGCGGTGGCGGGATCTTTATCGGAGGCGGCTCTTCCGATTTCGACTCCGAGGCTTTGGCATCGTCAGTCTCTGATTTCGAGCTGGCTGGACCGGTCGACCTGGAACTCTCTGCGCTGTCGCTGGAAGACGTCGAGGAGGCACTGCTGGTTTCGGCAGCCTTTTCTGTCTGCTGAGCGAGCGAAAATTCAGCGAATGCCGCAGCTACGAAAAGCGCGATCGAAAGCCGAATCAGAAAACCTGAGGCGTGGTAATGACGCGTCATGAGTACACTCAAAGCAGGTCGTTGGGGTACCAGGGCTGAACAATCCATTGCTCAACGTTCTGATAAGGATGGATCATGCCGGCTGGGAATCCCTGAATGTTATTTCGAATGACGATGACGTCGTCGATTTCCCACAACGGAACAAGATGAACGAGCTGATTCAATCGAAAGTGCAGCCGGTGAAGCATTTCGACCGACGAGTTAAAGTCGACGGCCTGTTCCAGTTCGATCAACTGCTGTCGCAACCAGTCCGGAAGGTGCTCCAGATCTTCGACGCGAGCGTCCTGCTTCATTGTCAGGAATGGCCACAGCTCAGTAACAGGCTCAGTCATTCGAACCGTGCGGTAAACGATGTCCCAGTTTTCCGGCAACGACTCATCCTGGCCGACAATTCGTACCTTGATGCCGATCCGATCCCATTGCGAGACCAGCGCTTCAGCAGCAGCGGCGACAACTTCGCCAGGTTCGCAAACCATTGTCAGTTCGGGAACTTCACCGCCGAATTTTTTCTTCGATACTGTTTTCAGCGAGTAGGCCAGATAGAGGTCGTAAGGTCTTGGCTTTGTCTGTGCGCGGTAGGCGTAGCTGGTAGATGGGAACGGGGCTGAAACAACGCGACCTCGCTTCATGGCCGGATCACGGAGCACCGTTTCCGCAAGGATCTTTTCCCGATTAATGACGTAAGCGAGAGCGCGGCGGAATTCAGAATTCTTCAGAGCAGAGCTTTCAGGATTGAATTGAAGGACGTGCGTTGTTGGAACGCCGTACGGCTCCGTAAAGAACTGGTCTTCCGCTTCGAACTGGTCTGCCAGCCAGACGGGAACATCCGGGAGAACCGACACGTCGCCGGTGAGCAGTCCTTTAATCGCCTCTTTGTGGTCCTTGTAGCGGTGCTCCACGATTTCGGCGACTCGATAGCGGGACAGCCCTCTGGCCTGAGGAACGACTCTGCGGAACGAGACTTTGTCGTCCGTCGTCTCGTGAACTTTGAACCGTCGCGACAGCACGCTGGTGACAGACTCAACGGATGAATCGGCCTCAGCGTCACCCGATTCGGTCGTTGCCTCGGCAGTGGAACTCGCCGTTACATTGACAGCGGTCGGCTGCCGGACCGGGAACCGGAAAATCGCCTGCGGTCGGACTGGCACCGTGGAAAACTGGATCGAGAACTCATGAGGTGAATTGACGTGAAGCGATTCGACAAACGTCGACATCCGCTCGTCGTAATTCTGCGAGCCAGGGTTGAGCCGATCCTGAATGGCTCTGACGACGTCTGGAGCGATCAGCATCGGGTTTGATTCCCAGATCGCCCGTCGTGGCCTGAGTGAGAAAATGATCTCACGCCCGAGGTCGGTTGGTGTCCATTCTTCAAAAAAACGAGACTCGTAAAACGCCGCACGGTCAATTTTCCGCACTTCAAACAAGTCAGTCGACAACAACGACTCGCGTCGACGGTCCGCTGCTGTCGGCAGGAAGAACGGCGTCTTGTCTCCGGGGAACCGATACACCCCCACACTCAGGATCTGGTATCGGGATGCGGTCGCTCGAAAGACGCTGCGAAGCGACGGGTGACTCGGCCAGACTTTCGTCGCTCGAAGGGTCTCTGCAAGCGCAACGTCGTGTTTTTCTTCAGACCGGGCTGCCTGAGCTTTATCAAGTAGCCCGCCAGCTCGTGCCAGAAATTCGTCAGCAAGTTTCTTTGCGGTTGGGTGGTCGGGGTCGCTCTTGCGCAGTCGGCTGATGTAGTAGCGAGCTTCCCGTGGTCTATCATTGGCGACGGAGCGGGCAACCAGCGATTCAATTGTCGAGCCGATCCCGTCGCGAAGCCCGCCATAACCTGGGGCAAGTTCGTAGAGTTCTTCAAAGAACGCCAATGCCGCTTCCAGGTCATCGTTGCGGAGTCGTTTCTTCGCCTCTTCAAATACGAGACGGTTTCTACGTTCGGTATACCCAGGCCAGCCGGGTTCGCGACGCTGAAGAACGAGCAGCATTTCAAAGGCTTTTTCGAGCTCGCCGTCATTCATCTGAATGTCGGCCCGTTTGAGCATCAAATCTTCGTGATAAATGATTCGCTCGATATTGCGTTTTGCATTCAGAGTGTATTCGTCCGCGCCGTCAGATCTTGTGGCTGCAACAACGTCGGGAAGCGCGACGACGAGGTTTTCAGACTCGTCCAGAAGTTGGGCGATGCGATCGCGATACTCCTCTGCCGACTCACCTTGTTCCCGTTTGGGTCTCGTTGCGGCACTCTTAAGGGCTTCCTGATTCTGCGCCATCTTCGTGAGGGTATCCGGCCTTGGAGATACCGGACGAACCATCAGGACGCGATTGTCAGGCTTCAGGATCAGCCAGTCGACAGGCTGTTCGGTCAACAACTGTGCCGCCGTTGGATATTCCATTTCATCCAGTAACGGAAGCGGTTCATCTTCGTTGTCGTTTTTCTGTGCGAGCCCGCTCTGGCAACAGAGCAGCGCAAACAGCATCGTCGCGACCAGGCGAACCCATCGGGGCCTCGTCAATCGGCATTTACCATTCGATGCTGAGGACGCTTCGAAAATAGTCTGAATCAGTTGGCGACTCACTGACTCCCTCCGAGGATCGAATCGATCCGGTAGAAACTGCCGTCGATTGAAGTGACAACAACCTTGCCAGCAACATTTACCGGGCCGTTTTCGAGGAACTGGTCGAGTTGCAGCGACCTGGTTATCTCTCCAGATTCGGCATTGATGGACAACACCTTGCCGTTCATGGTGGCAAGCACGACCTGGCCATTATTCAACAATGGCGTACCAGTCAGATGATCCCCCTTAAGGTCGATCGACCAGGCCCTGGCGAGGTTATCGTCAGTCTTCAGACACTGCAGTTGCCCTTGCGCCGTTTCAACAAGCATCAGGTTTCCAGTAACACCGAGCACTCCCACGGCAGGCGAGCCTGGGTCAGCCGTCGCCTGCTGTTCAAAAGCGACGACATCAAGGACTTGGACCTTTCCGCCGGCGTCTGCAACAAACAGGCGACTGTTGTCAACAATTGGTTTGACGTCAAGTGGCTGCCCAATACTGATGCTGTCAACCTGCTGAAGGTGCGCCGACGGACTTGTCCGAAACTGAAGCCTGCTGATTTTTCCTTGGCGATCAACGGCGAAAATGTGATTCTCATCCTGAGGCAGCAATGACGCCCAACTGACTTCAGCGTCTTTGTCGACAGTTCCCAGAAAGTCTTCAACACGAGCGGAACTGGTGCCGAACACGCTGAGCTTTGTGGGAAGCGCGACGACTACACCTCCGGCGATTGGAACCGGATCGGCAACCGGGGCGGCGGACAGCGGAAATTCCTGCCCTACTTTTCCAGCCTGATTGATAATCCACAGCCGAGGCTTATCGCCTCCACAGACGACAGCGATTCGGTTGTCAGGCAAGAGCGTTGCTCGTAACGGATCAGTGAGTCCCTCGGGTAGTTCCAGCGTGCCTTCTGCGCGAAACAGGAACCCTCCAGCTTCAATGCTGGAGTCACTGATCTGGAAGAGGTCGCCGGAGCGGGTCAGGCACACAGCGGTGTCTGGTCGTGCTGGTGAAATGGCAAGAACGCCACCGCCGAGTACAGTCCGCCACTCGCTCGCCATTTGTTCGCCGTCCACCTGCGTGAACGAAACCGCGTCGCTTTCGAGCTGACGGCGACCGACGAAAAGATTACGACCGATGCTCTGAATTGGCTGAGCAGAAGCTCCGATGTAGATGCGTTTCTTTTGATCTTCGAGCAACGCGTCCTGCGTCAATTGAAATTGCCGCAGGAAATCACTGGCTGACCAGAAGAGATCATCGGCGCCGGCCCGCAGATGAACCGGGCCGTTGTACTCCGACTTTGCCGGTGGCTTCGCCACTGTCGAGAGCGGCTCTTTGTCGGGCTCATCAGAGACCGTAAAGACATTGAACTGTTCGCCTTCGGTCGGCACATACAGTCGGTTGCCTCTGAGAACCGGCGCGTCGCGAACATGGCTTCCCAGTCGAACGGCAGCAACTTCAGGTAGTCCTGTTTCTGAGTCGCTGGCATCGAGCACTCGCAACAATGCCTGTCCGGCACGATCGTTTTCAGCCATCAAAACCAGTTCGCCCATTGCCAGCATTGGGGCATCCATTGAGCCTGGCTTCTGATTCGTAAACGACACCCGACGGCATTCCAGCGGTCGCGTCGTCATCGAGTATGTGACGGCTTCGTTGCCAGCAACAATCAAATGCTGCCCGTCCCGCGTCAAGACTGGTGGCGAATAGACCGGTTGTGAAAACGTCAATCTCATCGACGCCAGGCCGGACTGAAGATCAATCTTGTACAAATGGTTGCCCAGCGTCGGCACGTAAAGCTGACCGTCGTGTTCGAGGATCGTCCCCGAGACCGGTTCGCCGAGCGGTTGCCGCCACACAAATTTACCAGTCAACCGATTCAGCAGGACCAGTTCCTGATGTGTCGTGTCAAACAGGACAAGTCCTGGAACCGTCGTGTCGACGGAAATCGGAAAGAATGGCGTGTCGAGTCCGATAGACCGGCGCCAGACTGGATCACCCGTGACGGTGTCGATACCGAAACAGCAACCCTGCGCGACGACAAAAACGGTTCGACCTTCACTGACATCTTCGGTTCTCGCCCGAGTGTGTAATGTCAGAGTCAGGGGTTGTGGAACGGGCAGCTCTCGATCTTCTGTCGAAGCGGCACGATCAATTTCTTCAAAGGTAACGAGCCCTCGTTCAGTCTCCAGTGTCTGCTCAAGTAACGTAGCGAGCTTCCCGTCTTTGATGAGATCCGGGTATCGATCCAGCAGGCGTCGTCGCGATTTGAGAGCGTCAATTGGTCGTTTCGCTTCAAGAAATTTGGCGATCTCTTTGTAGGTGTCCTGAGTGGTCTCGTACTTGCGGATTGAGTCGATGGCCTTTTCCCGAGCCAACTTAATCCTGACATGAACCTCAACCGGCAGGTTTTCCTGATCGCTGAACTGGTCAATCTTTGGCTCTGCTTCTTCCGAGATATCCAGCAGCTTGCGGTTTTTCGACTTGCCTGCGGTCTCCAGCGCGCCGAGCGAAATCTTCTCGGCGATCTCAGCCAGCATGGGGTACTGATCGGGGTAAGTGGCGAAATCGCGGCAGTCATCAATGTACCGGTTCAGCGCTGCCAGTCCTTTTTCCCAATCGGGAGCCGACCCGCCAATCTGCTCATCAATTCGAGTTTTGGCGAGTTTGAGTGTCGCCATCTCGGTATAGCTGTCTCGACCGTGGTTGAGAAGAAATTCCTCCAGCATCGAGATCGCCTGATTATATCTCTGTTCGGCGATGGCGTCATCGACCGCCATCATCTGCTTCGTAACCGTGTCGCGGCCAATGATGAACCAGAAAGCGCCTGCGGACACAATCAGAATTGCCGCTCCGGCCGCCAGAGTTAGGACGAACGGCGACTTCAAGATCTCCTGTTCACCTGGTCTTTTTTTACGAGCCGCCAATCGTGCAGCCAGTGATTGCTTCTTTTCGCCGTCGCCCGAGCTTTCGACTTCATCGCCGGACGACTCCCTGGCTTTCTTCTCCGGCTTGCCGCGACCGCCCTTGGGAGATTTTCCGCGCGATGGCTTCCGCGAAGATTCGCCATCTTCTTCGAAGACGCCGCCTTCGTCGTCGTCGAAGAGGTCATCTTCGTCGAGCCAGTCCGGGCCATTCTTTGCCATCTTCCAGTATTCCTCAAAGTTAGCCGTTAGTGTGTCAGGCTGCTGCTCAGCTGTGGTCGTCCAGGCTTGTCAGGTGCTGCTTCACGCCAGGGCCAGTGCAATCGTGATGGCCCCGTCGTCGTTGTTGTCGTCAGTCATTTCCTTTGACGATGCCGACTCGGATTTTCTGCATGCCGACCTCATTGGAAGCGTCGATCACCTTGGTCAGCATGTCATGTGTTGAATTTTCGTGAGCGGTAATCAGGACTTCGGACATCCGTTTCGATCTCATAATATCTGCCAGACGGGTCGGGTCGTTGAGCGGTTCATCATCGACGGAGATCACATTTCGCGAGTCGATATGAACGAGAACAGATTTCTCTTCCATATCTTCAATTTTCTGAGACTGCGAGGCGCCACTCTCGTCAGGATTCGGCGGCGGCACTTCCAGAGTTTTCTGAATACTGAACGACGCTGTAATCATAAAGAAAACCAGGAGCAGGAACGTGACATCGACCATCGGTGTCAGATCCATCTCTTCGTCGTCGCCCGCGCGGCTTCCGCCCCAGGATTCGTCCTCATCCTCGTCTTCATCGTCGTCTCCGGCAAACAGCTCGTCCGGAATCGATGCTTGCGGAGTCGGCGCCGGTTCGTCGTCTTCAAGCGACTGTTCAAAGGCCAGAACGGCGGCCAGGTCGTCGTCCGCTGCATCGGCTTCAGACTTAGCTGCTTCTGTCTCAACGTTATCAACTGTTGCCGGCTGATCGTCTTCCTCAACAGCATTGGCACTGGCAGCTGTAGAATTCTCAGGAGCGTCGTCTGCGGAAAGGTCAACGGCATCGCCACTGCCCACTTCGTCATCATCATCCAGCAGATTCTGCATGGCCGCAGCCATGTCCGCCTGTTCGTCTTCAGGCTGCTCCGAAACGCGGGCGTTTTCTGTTCTGGTTTCTTTGGCTTCTTCGTCAGCGCTCGACTTCAACGCTGGAATGCGCATTTTCGCGTCGCACTTCTGACAGCGCAGCGACGTTCCAGCCTTCTTGCTGGAAATGCTGTATGCCTGGTTGCACTTCGGGCAACGAAACTTGATTGGCATCCGAACCGCTTCCTATTGAGGATCCTGGACGCCGATGGCGAACTTCAAGCCGTCAATGTCGGCCAGGACTTTCAGAACTTCCTGGACTCGACCCTCCATCACGTCGCGTTCTGCCTTAATGATGCAAAGCTCTTTTCCTTCGTTGTATGAGGCCTGAACGTGACGTCGAACTAGATCGAGATTGACGATCTCCTCGCCGTCAGGACTGTCTCCCAGGACGACTCGGCCAAGACCGCCTCCGGAATCGGCCAGGATCGAAATAATGGTCGCTTTGTTGGCGTCGGCTCCGACGCCGTGTTTGGCAGGCGGCACGTTCGCGGCCTTCTGGTCGTCCATCGTGGATGTGACCATGAAAAAGATCAGCAGAAGAAACACGACATCGATCATCGGTGTGATGTCGAGTTCGGCTTCGTCTTTCTTCTTTTTCTTGATGGAGTCTCCACCCAGCGAACCTTTCGCCATGTTTAACGTCTCCCGGCTTTTGCCACGGCGGCTTCAAGATCTTCCAGGAAGACTCCCAGGTACTGCTGAACTTCGTCCTGAAGCTTGCCAATTCGAACGTTAATCCAGGCTCCACCCATAACGAGCGGAATGGCGATAATCAGACCCAACGCCGTTGTGAACAAGGCGAAGCTGATGTCACCAGCCAGCGCACTTGGATCAGAACCGCCTTTCGAAGCAGCGGCGATTTTACCGAACGCCTGGATCATACCTGTCACTGTCCCGAGCAGCCCAAGCATCGGAGCCGTCTTTACAACAGTGTTAATCCAGGACATGCGATAGTCCAGGTCGGCCTGAATTTCGCGATCAAAGTGCTCGCCCATTGTCTTGCGAATCTTGTTGATCGGTCGCTGACGATTCGCCAGCCCCACCATGATCAACTGAGGAATCGCTTTCGCCCAGTAGTTGGGAGAGTCACACAGGTCAGCGGCTTCTTCATAATTCTGATTGTTCATGCTGTCTCTCACACCGTCGAGAAACTCATCCGCAGCGGCATGACCGCTGAATCGTTTCTGAGTGATTCGCCGGGCGAGCAGAATGACCGTGAACACACCGTAAAGAGCAACGCCCGCCATCGATGCGTAAATAGCGTCGCCGATCCAGCCAAGAATTTGAGTTAGTTCCATTTCAATCCATCAATGCTGCTGTAGTTGAATTCGGCTGACTTTACCTGCCGGGCGAGGAATCGCCTGCTCGATGTCAGCGGGAAAGGTACGACTGACTGGTGACGACAAATTTGTAACCGGGACCATCTTTTCTGACGGAGAAATAAGTGCTGCGAATTTCTGTCGACTTGCGGTTTCGATAAGCAATTTCTGTGCGGGCAAGCAGTTGTTCTGTTTCCGGAGCATAAAAGTGCATCAACATCGCGGAATCAGCATTCGGGACGCCTGCCTTCTTGAAAAGCGACGCATCGGCCTGCTTGCGCGAACCGCCTCGCCAGGTCATGTAAAGGCGGTCTTCGCCGCTGCCTGTCTGCACCACTCGCTGATCAGGCTTCGGTTTGGATAGATTCTTGATAAAGACCAGCCGACCATCTTTGAACAACGCACCGAGTTCGATGCTAAAAAAGTCCAGCTGCTTGGCGTAAGTCTCAAGATCTCCGTCGTCGAATTTGATCCGCCAGCGCTGTTCGCGACCGATGCCGCCTTTGCCGCCCCCCCCCATACCCAGTGGTCGACCACCGGTTCCGGATGCGCTGCCCACCTGACCCGAGTTAGCCTTCTGATCCGACTTAAGAGTCTCAACTTCCTGACTGGCCGAATCGGAAAGCTCAACGATCGTTTCCAGCATTTCCTCGATCTGACTCTCCTCTTCCTGAGACTCAGCGATGGCTGGATCGGGAACTTCCTCCTCAGGAGACTCCAGCTCCATCGTTTCGTCTGGGCTGCCGTCTTCATACCCGCCGGGCATCTCGACGATTTCAAACGGCACAGGTTCAGGAGGAGCCGGGAGACGATTCGTAAACCAGACTGCGATCAGCAGGGCGGTCAATCCGAGCAGGCCTGCGACCGCCGCAATCATCCCAGCAGACGCCTTGTCGTACTGAGTCGTCCCCATGACTGGTTGAGGACGGGCTTCCAATGTCGGCGGCGCTTGAGACATAGACCGTGCAGACTCCACTGGCAGGCGTCACGAACGTTGGTCGATTACCAGAATCTTCAGCAGTTCACCAAGGAAATCATCTTTACAGACACATCAGCGAGTGACGACAAACGGTGCCGCTGCATTTCCGGCAATGATCCATTGCCGGAGACTGCTTTGCTGTGAGTCTGGGATGTGCAGGTTCCGAAGCCGGTTGATGTTCAGAACAAGCCTCTCCTGAACGGAGAGAATAATACAGACAAGGTCGGCCATCGTATTTCTCCCATATAACCCTGTCAACGACCAGTCCGGAGACGATGCGTCGGCGACATCAATGCGGTTTCCGACCAAGTATCGCCTGCCGAATCAGTTTCCCTTCCGAGCGTTTATGAACCGCAAACTACGATTTCAGAATTGCTTGCAGCCGACGACTCAAGTCTTCAAGTTCGATCCCTGAAACGACAAACGACTTTGTGGGTGAAGTGGCGCCACTGCTGAGTTCAACCTGGGAATTCTTCACCCCGAACTCTGCCGCGATCACCTTGACCAATGCCTTGTTGGCCTTTCCTTTCTCGGGCGTCTGCGTCACGGAAACTTTCAACGCTCCATCATGCTGTCCGGTAATCCCGTTTACTCTGGCACCAGCGTGAGCTTTTACCGGAAGCAGAATTCCATTTTCCAACTGAACCAGATCAATCACTGTCGACAAGGCTCCGCCAAAAACTGCAACCCGACTTTCCAGTCACCAAATTCTCCAATGATCATTGCGGGATCGCGGTTACCGACTTAATCAGCTGCCAGCAGATCGTCGCCGTGCCTGCTCCCACGCAATAGTAGGCGAACCAGTAGAGCCGGCCTTTGGCGATCAAAGCGACGAGCCAGCGAAGCGTGAGCAATCCCACCAGAAACGCGGTGACTCCACCGACGATCAGCGGCAGTGGATCGCCGATAACCAGATCACCGGAAAGGACGTCCTTTGCCTTAAGAAGAGCCGCTCCGCCGATTACCGGGACGGCCATCAGAAACGAAAAAGCGGCAGCGGCGTCTCGCTTCAAACCAAGCAGCAGTCCGCCCGATATCGTGCTTCCAGAACGGGAAATCCCAGGGATCAAGGCGATCGCCTGAAAAAGCCCAATGATCAGCGATTTGCCAAACGAGAGCTGGTCGTAGTCCAGCTCGCTGCGCTCAAGTTTCTGTCCACCAACGAGACAAGCCGCTGTCACAAAGAGGGCGACGCCTACAACCAGGGGTGTTTCGAAGACCCCTTCTAACTGCTCCTTAGCAAGAATGCCGAGCAGCCCGGCCGGTACGGAAGCCAGCACGATCAGCATGCAGGCTCTGGGTTGCAGCCGAAGATTCCAGAGTTCTTTTCGGTAGACGATCAGAATTGAGAGCAGCGTGCCCAGGTGCAGCACGACATTCATCAGCAGCTTGTTCGCGCTTTCGGCACCTTCAGTTCCTGCGGACTGGTCGAGCAGCGCATCGGCGATCACAAGATGCCCGGACGAGCTGATCGGCAGGAACTCGCCGACACCCTGCACAATGCCCAGGATAATTGCGTGAAGGATTTCCATTTCCGAAACGACCGTCCCTGATTGATTAAACTGGTTACCGCAACTGCCGCGAGGTCAATCGTTGTCCCTCAACAGAATCCGCCGTCGGCGCAGGCTGACAGCCCGTGGTTTTATCCTTGTCCCGAAAAAACTGACTGCCAGCACAACCGGATTCGGTCCCGAAACAACAGCGTGACGCAGCCTAGTGGTTCGAAAGTCGGGCGACCAGTTGCTCGGCGGCACGACACGGATTGTCCGAACGGCAGACAGCTCCGCTGACGGCAACGCGCGACGCGCCGGCTTCGACGACAGCGTCGACATTCGATAAGTCAATGCCGCCGATCGGGAACCATGGCAGCTGGATCTCGGCAGCCACTTCCCGCACAAATGCCAGGCCTGCGAATTTGTCAAAAGACTTCGTTCCGGACTGAAAGACCGGGCCGACACCGATGCAACTGGCACCGTCCAGTACCGCGTTGCGAGCCTGCTCGATCGAATGCGTCGATACGCCGATCAGGCAACTGGGGCCGACGATTCTGCGAACATCTCGAACACTCAATTCATCCTGCCCGACATGAACGCCGTCCGCTTCGCACAAGACGGCAAGATCCGGCCGGTCATTCATAATCAGCAGTGTGCCGGATTCTCGCGTGATCTGGCGAACCTTTCGGGCATAGTCAAGCAGTTCACGATCGTCCATCGACTTCTCGCGAATCTGAACAATCCGAACTCCGCCAGCGATCGCTTCTGTCAGCACACGCTCAACGTCGCCGGTGCACTGATCAGAACTCAACAGCAGATAAACATTGCGACTTTCAAACCGTTGTCGCGAACCGACCGTGGTGAGTACCGCCTTTTCGATGGAATACAGCTCGTACCGAAGCTGTTCAAGCTTCTGCGCGGCGCTCTGCTGAGCCGGATCTCCCACAGAAACCGGCAGCACCTTCGAGTACTCTTCCAGCGTCCGCGTTGCTTCCTGGACACGTTTCAAACTGGCTTTGACAACAGACAGCAAGTCGCTTCGGACCATCTCTGCCGAAGTCGTGATTTGAGTGCCAACGTCAGCTCTTGTGTTCCGGCAGTCGACCAGCAACTGATGGTCGAAATCCTGTAAAACCGAACGCAATTGATGACGTGCCTTTTTCAGCAGTTCGGACAGATGAGCGTCATCCAGCGAGAACCTGACAAAGTCTTCCACGACGCGCAGCCCTTCTCGAGCTCTGTTTGCGGACGCGTCGAGTATCCGAAGAATCGTTGTCTGCTCACTGGTCGATACTGATTGCAGATCGATTTCGAAAGAGACCGGCATCGGCTCGGTCAGTTCATCCGTGTTGCCATTAAATAGCTTGAACGACTCAGCAGTTACGCCAAATTCAAAGAGGAACGCTGAGATGTTCTGATCGACCTGAATAATCGCCGCCAGAAGGTGCAGGCTTGACGTCTCGACATCCCGTCCTTCGCTTCGAGCGGTTTGTCGCGCCAGTCGATGAACCCTGGCGAGTAATTCGCTTTCGTCCGGAGCGCTTTCGGCATTCACCGTCTTGAACACGGCTGCAACGTCGCGAGTCAGTGCTTCCAGCGAATCTTCGGCTGAGAGTTCAACGTCTTTCAACTCGGCCTTCACACCGTTGGTTGTGTAGCGGTTCCAGAGGTCGCGTTGTTCCACATTGACTCGTGTCACACCGGCAAGCTCAAGCAACTCAAACGCGTGCGACTCTTCTTCGAACAATGCCCACAGCAGGTGAGCCGGCAGCACTTCGGGATGATTCCACTCGGCAGCCTGGCGTCGCGCAAGTTCTACGGCGCGACGGCTTCCTTCTGTAAGACTCCTGCCCTGCATCATGATTCCCGGCCGGTCGCGAAGTGGTCTGCGACCCTACGAAGATTGCTGCGAGGCCGCTGCAGAAACCAGTCCCTGAAGCGGCAGAAACGGGTAGTGTATCGCGTCGGCGAAGTAGGGGGCCAGCAGTCGAGCGCCGCCGCCTGTCAGCAGCAACTTGCGACGCGGACTGTGGCTGACTGTGAGTGGTTGCTGGTGGTCTGACAATTGTTTGCAACCTGCCGATTGCTGCTGGCTCAGCCGAGCAATCAATTCCCGGACAGCCCCGATCTGTCCCCAGAAGACGCCGCTCATGATCGCCGCCTGAGTGTTGCTGCCCAGTGCCGGGTGACAGTCTTCGCTGGGCGGCAGGTCAAACAGTTCGGTCATCGAAATCAGCGGCAGAACTTCGGTGTACTGATTCAAGGCTCGCGCGCAAAGTGTGAAGCCCGGCAGGATCGCTCCGCCGCAAAAACTGCCGGATGAAGACACCAGATCGACCGTCGTCGCCGTTCCGCAGTCGACGATGATCGCTGGCACTCCCACTTCGCGAATAACGTTGGCTGCCACGGCGTTCAACAGCCGATCGAGCCCGACTCGCTGCGGCTCGTCAACCTGAATGTCGAGCTTCAGCGATTCCGAGCTGCGCAGCACGACCGGCTTTGCGAGCCACTTCGGCCATTCGGCCACGACTCGATCAACTCCGCGTTGATTGGAACCAGCAATTACCGAATGAAATTTTAAAGTACGATCGTGGCTTTCGAAGATCGCATCCCAGTCGACCGAAGACTTCAGAGAAATCGAGTAAAAACCGACAGACTTCGGCAGCTCCCCGGAACTCGTAACCTGGCTGCCGGGGACGACAGCTTTCAGGTCGTCATTTCGTTCTTTCAGGACGTTAAACAGTCCAACCTTGATCCGGCTGTTTCCGACGTCGACCGCCAACCAGAATGTGCATGGATCCGCCGACAACGAATGCCTCGTTTCTCTCGTTAAAGATGTTCAGACAGATTTCAGAACACGGAGAATCACGCTCTTCGTCACTAATTCAATCGTGATTCGGGACTCTGTTCTTCGTGATAATCAGCGAAGATTAGCGTTCCCTCTTTCGTGATAAAGCGGATTCAGGCAGTTACTGTTTCGGAACTGCAGAATTCAGTTCGATGCCGGAGATCAGCGGCTTGCCCTCTTTAGGCGCGAAACGAATTCGCAGGCTGTCGGTGATCATCACGTTGTCGACGGTGTGGACGGCGGATGCAGAAGCATCAATGTCTGGATCAAGCTCGACGTCGCGCAGCACGAGTCGGTCCTGCAGGTAAACATCGAACACGCTGCGTACGAGCCCGGCCTGCTGGGGGGCACCGAAGAACAGCCGCACGCGAAACGGTCGGGCCTCACCGCTCGGCGGCGCCTCGCCAGATTCGTCTGTTTCGACGAAAAGCCGCGGCGCAAGTTTGCCATCGCCGTCAAACGATTCGGCAACTCGCTTGCCGCTTCCGCTGACCAGGAAAGCAAGCGAATTTCCTGACTTCCAGTCCGGCAGTGAAACGACTTCTCGAATCATTGCCGACAGGTCAGGAGTTCTTTGAGCATCCCGAGCTTCGCCCACTTTCGACCATGCCGCTGGCTGCCAGGCAACTTCGGACACCGTACGGTTGCGGGACGAAATATCGTGACTTTCGGCCTTGAAGCGATCGGCGCTGGCTGACTTTTCCGCCACGATGATTAGCGACGTGTTTGACCTGGAAGATTCATCACAAGTGAACTGGATGAATGCTTTTCGGATCGTCGCATTCCGAGGCAGGTTCAACCTGTTGAATCGCATCCCGACGATCTGGGCTCCCTTGTCTTCGACAAATTCCAGGTCGCTGCTGGTCAGGTCAACTTTTCCCTTTTCATTTTCTTCAGCATCGTCGCTTCCGTGCTCAATCGCGATGCCGGAATTCGAACGCGCCCCTTCGGACTGCTTTAATCCGATCTGAATTTCGGAGGCACCTTCAATGCCGGAGGCCAGCACCCAGTTCAGGTCGCGTCCTTCCATCGTCGATCCATGACGACGGAAATACTTTCCCTTCGAGTCAACGTTGATAGCCAGCGGCGGCGACTCACCAGCAACAACGGGATACTCCAGCCAGAGCAGGCCGTCAGGGTCGCGACGGTCTCCCGGCGCGCCGAAGTTGATTCCGAATCGGCTCACGGGTTTATCTGAGGAATTCACGTCAGCTGCCGCCGCGGCGATGTTGACCGTCCACATTTCCATTTCCGGCATATGGACCAGTGCCAGCGACGTCTGATTCTGATAAGAGCAACTGCACGTTCTTGTGTAGTCCGGAGCGTTCAGCACGCCATTGGCAACAACAAGATTGGAGGTGCATCCCGATTTGAATCCGCCGAGATTGCCCGTGCCGGAATCGGTGAGCAGGTCGTAGAACCCAGCGGCTCCCGATCGAAAAGTGAGAAAGTTCTCGCTTGCGATGATACTGTTGCAGCCGTATGCCCGAGTGATCTTCCAGGGCTGAAGTTCGCCTGTCAGCGGGTTGGCGATCAGCTTCTGCTCGCCGTTGTCGATGTTGAACGCCCCTGCTGATTCTTTGTACGAGTTTGCGTTTGTGATGATCAGATTGTTGTGCAGGATGCAGGGCCCCGAGTAGCTCAACGAATTGTTCTGCCAGCGAACTTTCCCATCGGCGCCCGAGTAAACAGCCATGCCGGTTCCGGATTCGTCAGACAGTCGGTCGCTGGCGGACGCACCGGCCTGAAGCAACGCATCTTTCGCCTCTGAATAGCCCAGCCAGGTGCCGAAGATGTTCTCGTTGATCTGCCACTGCTGCTGACCGGTGCGGTAGTCGATGGCGAGAATCCGGTAAGTGTCAGGCGAGGCCTTGCCGCGACGTTTCAGTACCTCTTCAACGCGTTTCGGATTGCGATCGAGGCAGAAAATACGACCGTTGCCAGCAACGATTCCGTTGTGCCAGAAACTGTGGACGGCGTCGATTTTCCAGAGCTGCTTTCCGGAATGCCGGTCGAAACCTGCAAGCGCCATGCTGGCGGCGCGGTCAAGACTTTTACCCCCAAAGCCGGCCTTGTTCTTTGACAGGCCTTTGTCACCGTCGAACGTGATCTCACCTCGCGACCGGTAATTGGCGAAGCCGACCCCGCCAATCAGGACGTCCTGGTAAACGCCCAGGTAGCCCCATTCTTTCTGGTCGCCCGAACTGTCGGTCGGCAGGCGAATGTCCTGAAGCGTTTCGCCTGTCGCCGGATCAAGAGCATGACAAGTGTCGCCCTCGACGATGTAAACACGGTCGCTGGCGACGACGTAGTTGGTGCCTCGACCGTTGGCTCCAGGGATGTGAACCTGGTTGTACTGTGAATCGAGCGGCGTGTCCTTGTAGGTCGCGTCGTAATAAACGTCGAACGTTCCCAGGTTTTTAAACTCACGTTTCCATAGCACACGGCCGGTGTAAACGTCTCTCGCGCTCAGACTGTTCATTCCCTGAATAAACAGACGCCCGCCGACGACCTGCTCGGTCGGACCGTGGCCGTGCCGAGGCAGTACATCCATGTTGCTGCTTCCGCCAAACCAGAGCACGCCCAACGGCAGCTTCACGCGGCTGTCGTTCGATTTAATCGTGTTTCCGATGTCGCCGTACTGATGAGTCCAGTCGGCTGAGCCGGGCAGCGCTCCGACTCGCCGCACAATAACTCCGTACCGAGCGACCGACACTTCAGCCTGTTCGAGTTTCATCGCTTCAACTGCTGCCGCGATGCTTAAGCGATCCTGGTCGGCCAGCAGGTACATCACTCCACCGTAGGGACGCACAGCTTTATACATCTCTGCGATGGTGTGTGAGTCGGCTGACATTGCGAGGTCGCGACCGACAAACACCATGTGTGCCACGTGCTGAGGCGGCAGGAAAGTTGCGGCTTCCGACTTGTGCGAAGTCACTTGCCCATAAATTCCGGCGGCATTCATCCGTCGTCGCAGCCTGTCCACGCGAGTTGTGTCCTCATCGACAACGGCTAGTTGAACGAACGGAGACTCTGCCGCGACGGCGTCGATCAGTTCGTCGTCGGCCGAGCCGAACCAGAAGGCGTAGCCTTCCGCGTCGCCGGACGAAAGAATCTCTGCCGCAACCCGGGAGGCATCCTTCGAAACGGCAACCGCCAGTGGGGCTTGTTTGTCGTAATGGGTCGCGTCGTTGCCGAGTCCGTAGCAAAGGATCGAACCTTCCAGGGTTACCGCAAAAAGCTTTCCATCAGCAGCCAGGAGTCTCTGCACCGTTCCCGTGGTGGGAAGTTTCCAGTCGATCGCAGCAGCATTGTTTTCCTTACCCTCGGCGATCCAGACGGCTGTTATTGCCTGCTTTCCTGCCGCGACAAGCTGCCTGCCGCAGCGGATTAAGTCGCCGGTCGCGTCGACGTCGAGTTCCCACAGCGTCTTCCGACCGGAGCGATAGGCGCGAACAAGCGTTGTGTTTTTTTCTGTAACCGGCGCAAAAACCAGCCCCGCAGAAAGCACCGGCTCGTTCGGCATGAACGCGGTCGTGGCTCCGTCGTTGAGCTCAAAGGCTCGCGTGCCTCGCAGGCGAGTGTGGACATAAAAGTGCTCCTCGTCCGCAGCGAGAAACGACCCGCCCGTGCCCTTGCCACCCTCGTTGAACCTGAAATAACGGAATGCTCCGGTGCGTCGATCAAAGGCCGCCGGCACCGAACGTCCACCCGGCACGAGCAGCATTTCATCCGTGGCGACAAGAACCCCCTGCGGTGCCACACCGGCGAACGACGGCGCGCTGTGAGGCTGCTTGATGTACTGCGATCCGGTGCTGTCGTTGACCCATTGAACGACCCCGGTTTCGGCATCGACGGCGTAGATAAAGGTGCCCATGAACGGCCAGATACTGGCCGCGAAGTAGACCGTTTCTTCACGGACAACTGGCCCTCCGCGCGCGACCCACGCCGAAACAATTCGCTGATTGCCGATCGCGTGCTGAGCACTCGGGCCGCCTCGCAGCTTCCATTGCAGCGTGCCGGTCGAGGCGTCAACGCAGTACAGAAATCCGTCGTCGCTGCAGAAGTAGACCTTTCCATCGTGTCCGGCTGGTGGAACTCGAACGGGCCCTTCCGTAAAGAACGTCCAGAGTTCTTCTCCGGTTTGTGCGTCCAGCGCCGTCAGTTTGTCCTGATCGTTGAAACCGACAAACAATCGCCCGCCCATGACGATCGGTTCAAAGATCCGGTCATAGGTCATGAGGTCATTGTTAAGCGGATCGTCCCACGCCTGCTGACGAGGTCCGTAGTCCCGACTCCACAACAGCCGCATTCCCGATGGCAGCGTCTCGTTCGACGCCGCTGTCCGCTGAGCATCACACCGCCACATCGGCCAGTCGTCGGCGCGTGTCGATGTGCAAATCAGTGGCAGCGTCGCCATCGTCAGGAGCAGCGTTCGATAACCCTGTCGCATCTCCGAGGCTCCGTGAACTCCTGGCTGTCAAAGTGCCAAAGGGTGGTGCAGGTTACCAGCTCCTGTCCCACCCTTTGAGTCCGTCGACATTCTGAATCGATCGGAGTCAGGCAATTGACGTTGGCCAACTCATTGCGATCGATCGTCGTCTTGAGAAAGATATTCTACTTGTGAACGTCGATCGTGACGCCCGGCCAGTCGTCGGAGCGGAACGGTGTTACTGGCAGACCTTCCCGGCTTTGCAGGTTGCAGACCGGGTTGTCAGCCCAGGCGTACCGAACGGCGACAGGACTGGCGACGTCTGCACTCCAGACTTCGATCCTGTCATTGCCGATGATCTTTCCCTGAGCCCATTTGAAGACTTTGTCTTCTCCCGCAACGGCAAGTCCAACGGGCTGACGGACGTCGAAAGTATCCAGACCTCCGCCTACGTGATCCATCGTCACGATGATCTTGTTGCCCTTCACTTCAGACGATTTGAATTCCGGGCTGCGGCAGGGGATCTGGATTCCGTAATCCTTTGCGAGAGCCCAACGTGCCAGACGTTTGGCGACGTTCTGCTTGTCTTTCGGATGAATGTCGTGGGCTTCGCCGAGGTCGGTGATGACGGCCTGTCCGGTATTCGGCAACCTGGCCAGCGTCATCGTCTGCGCTTCGCGAAGCTCGGCCCAACCACTTTCCTGAGGACTTGCCGACTCGTCGCGGAAGTCAGCAAGCTGCACGAAGTAGTACGGAAAATCTCCCTGCTTCCACTCGTCCCGCCAGCTCTGAATCATCAGCGGGAAAAGGTGACGGTACTGGTAAGCTCGGCCAGCGTTTGATTCTCCCTGGTACCAGATCGTGCCACGGATGCCGTACCCGATGATTGGTTTCAGAACCCCGTTATAAAGATTTGCAGGACGATGCTGTCCTGCGAGGATGTCACGAGGAGCACGTGGAGCGTTTGGGATCGGCTTTCCAGCGGCGCGGGCTTCATTGGCCTTTTCCTGCCAGGCAGCTCGTTGCTTTTCGTAGGCAGCGACGGCTTTCGCATGGTCGTACGACTTTTCGGTTTCTGCCCATCTGGCGAGCAGTTCGCTGTAACGCTTGTCGGCTTCCAGCAGGTCGCGACGAACCCACGATTCGCACGCGGAGCCGCCCCACGAATTGTCGATCAGCCCGATCGGAACATCGAGCGTCTGGTGAAGCTGTCGTCCGAAGTAGTATCCCACTGCTGAAAACTGCCCGACTGTTGCAGGAGAACATTCCTGCCAGCCGTCGCCGCCGAAGTCGTTCTGCGGTTCCTGCGTACCGACCTGCGGAACGGTGATCAGCCTGATTTCTGGAAACTTCGCAGTCAGTTTTTCGATGTCCGCGTCGTTGGCCGAGTCGACCGGCCACTGCATGTTCGACTGGCCGGAGCAAATCCAGACTTCGCCGATCAGCACATTTTCGAGCTTGACCGAATTCTTTCCCGAAACCGTGACCGTGTGAGGCCCGCCCGCCTTGTGAGCCGGCAGCTTCACGTCCCAGCGTTTGTCATCGCCAGCTGTGGCCACTGCCGAGTGTTCGCCGATCGTCACCGTGACTGTCTCGCCCGGCTCGGCCCAGCCCCAGACGGGAATCTCCCGGTCGCGTTGCAGAACCATGTTCGAGCCGAAAATTTTCGATAGCGAAACGTCGGCCTGAGCCACGCCTGTGGTCGCCAGACTCGCGACGGCAGTCAATCCGGGGATCACCCATTTGAGTATTCGAGTCGTCAGCATCTGATTGTCCTTATCAGTTTTCAGGATCGGTTGTGAGGACTGGCTGCGAGGCAGCTGCAATCTTGTTGTGTCATAGACGCAACGCCGAGTCGCATCAACTGATGGCGATCCAACACCCGTATTGCTGAGATTTTCGAACCGCTCGTATACTCCGGCCCCTCAAAGCCAGCGGCGGAGCCCGTCCTTCCAGCCAAATCCTGGCAAGCCGAACGGATTCGGCAGCGTGTAATCATTTCTGAAGACGACCGGAGCGCCCGTGTCGGGGCATTTTCCGCAGTCACAACCTGACAGTTTGCAGCAGCTTCGGTTGCAAACCGTGATTCAGTATGCGTTTGCATTGCTGATCGTGTTGACGCTGCGCTCGACAACTGTCGCGCAGGAATCGGCAATCGCTGACTCTTCCGGAGGAATTCGAGTATCGGCGGACATCTCTCACCAGTGGAGAGCGACCGACGGCGCGATGGTTTCCGTGATGCGTGGAAATTGCCTCGTCGAGCAGGATGAGACCTCGATCGTCGGACGCCAGATGGTCGTCTGGCATTCCAGAGTCAACGGTCGCGATCGAGTCGAGCTGTACCTTGAAGACGACATTCGAATCAGCCGGCCAGGCCAGACACGTACCCATTCGCGAGAATATCTCGATCTGTGGAGTCCGTCCGGCGTGACCTACAAGGCTCGCTGGCCGCGCGAGCATTCTGAACCAGTGATTGACCCCCTGCTCAGTCGCGCGACAGCTCAGCGGAAAGTATCCTCGAAAACGCTGATTCAGCAGGCTCAACTGCTGGAACTTCCGCCGCCCGGATTCAACTACAGCAGTTTTCGGCTGGAAGATTCGAACGCACCCGTCCGCCGCATTCGCCTTTATGCTCGGACCGGCCAGCCATTCTCGTTCAAAACGGAACGTTCCACTCAAACGACTCCGATCGAACAGATCGCGATCATTTCCGGCGGGATCAAGTTGAACGTTGATTCGCCGACGCCGGACGGAACTCCAGATCCGAAGGCGATGGAACTTGCCGCCGACAGCATGGTTATCTGGACGGAAGCCACCGACCTGACTGACCTGTCTTCCGGAAGCGAGAAGATTCAGACAAACGACATGCCGCTGCAGATTTATCTCGAAGGCAACATCGTCATTCGCCACAACGACAAGACGCTGCGAGCGGACCGAGCGTACTATGACGCAAGAAACGATCGAGCGCTGCTGCTCGATGCCGAACTCAGCGTCTACGTCCCTCAGGCTCAGAGCCGGCTGCGAGTCCGCGCGAATCGAATTCGACAATTAACCGAAGGCTCGTTTCATGCCCAGGAAGCGTGGATGTCGGCGAGCTATTTCGGACGACCTGGCTATCGACTCGAATCAAGTGATGTCTACTTCGAGCCTCGAGTCATCAACCCGTGGGTTCAATCGAATGGCGGATGGATCGACCCCGTCACGGGTGAAGTCGACGATGGTAAGGTCAACTGGCTGACGACGCTTAATAACCGCTTCGTGATTGGCGACGCTCCGGTCTTCTACTCGCCGTACCTGTCTGGCCCGGCGGAAGATCCTCACCTGCCAATTAAGAAAGTAGCTGTCCGGTCCGACCGCATCTTCGGAACGCAGATCACGACAGCGTGGGATCCGTTCCACCTGCTGACTCAGGACTCGCCGGAAGAGTTGTCTTCCAGCCTGCTGCTCGACTGGTATTCGCGACGCGGTCCAGCCGCCGGCCTGGAAGGAGCTTACGATGGCGAAGACCTGCTCGGCATCATGGGGAAATACCGGGGCGACTTTCACATCAAGTATTTCAACGATCACGGCCAGGACAATCTTGGATTGGGACGCAACGGGCTGGAGCCAGACAACGACAATCGCGGACGAGTACAGATTCGGCATCGTCACGATCTGCCCGGAAACATGTCACTGTTCGGCGAAGTCGGCTACGTCAGCGATCGCAACCTTCTGGAGCAGTGGTACGAAGACGAGTTTGACCGGCAGAAAGATAACGAAACGCGGCTGATGCTTGAGCAGAAGCTGGACAACGTTGCGTGGAGTATTCTCGCCCAGCCACAACTCAACGATTTTGAAAACTCAACCGAGTGGTATCCGAAAGGCGACATCTTCGCGCTGGCGGAACCGATCTTCGGCAGTCCGATCACCTGGACGTCGCACTCGTCGGCAGGTTACGCAAGGCTGAACCGAGCCGACGCGCCGTCCGATCCCGCTGATATTTTCACCCCGCTGCCGTACTACGGAAATGTAAACGGCGAAGTCATCATGACTCGCAGTGAAATCACGCTGCCGTTTACCGCCGGGCCGTTTGTGGTAGCTCCGTTCGCGATGGGCGAGATCGCCCACTGGGGTGAAGATCTGACGGGCAATTCGCTGGACCGATTTGTCGGTTCGGGCGGCGTTCGCGGCAGCCTCACGATGTCGCAGATTTTCCCGTACGTGCAAAGCAGCATTTTCAACCTCAACGGTCTCGCGCACCGCATGGTGTTTGACATGGAGTATTCCTACACCGACTCGTCAGACAACATCACGAACGTCGCCCAGTACAACGCGATTGACGACAATGCTCAGGAACGATTTCAGCAACGATTCCCAGGACACACGTTTGGCGGAGCGATTCCAACGGCTTTCAACGCGAGACGATACGCCATTCGTTCCGGAGCCGGTTCGCTGGTCACAACGCCGTGGCACGAACTGGTGGACGATCTGCACGTTCTGCGAGCTGGCTGGCATCATCGGTTACAGACAAAAGTCGGACCGCCGGATCAACAACGAATCCGAGACTGGATGACGCTGGATCTGGAAGGTTCGTGGTTCCCGAATGCTGGCCGTCATAATCCCTCCGGCAGCGACTTTTCTGAAGACTTCGGACTGCTTTCCGCTCGGTACAAGTGGCTGCTCAGCGAGCGAACCGCCCTGCTGGCTGGCAGCCTTTACGACACTTTCGACGGGGGGCAGCAACTCTGGAACGTTGGCCTGCTCAGTCAGCGAAGTGCTCGCGGCAGCGTTTACGCGGGCGTTCGGCAGATTAAAGGACAAGGCGTTGACAGTCAGATCGCCACTGGCAGCATGAGCTACCTGTTCAGCGAAAAGTGGGCTGGTACCGCCAGCAACGCTTACGATCTTTCCGAAGGGCAGAACCGAGGCCAGTCGCTTTCGCTCACGCGGATCGGCGCGGACTTCCTCTTCCACTTCGGCTTCAGCTATGACCAGAGCAAAGACAATGTCGGCGTTGCCATCGCTCTGGAACCCAGATTCGGACCACGCACGCCGTACTCGTCTCAGATGGACAACCTGCTTCAGGTTCAGTGATCAAAACCAAATTCTGCCGACTGATATTCTTCCGCAAAGTCGTCTCTCATGAATGATCGAATCTGCAAACTGGCAACAGCGATGCTCGCCTTCGGCGTGCTCGCCATTGTTCCGGGCTGCGTCCATCGTCGAGCGACCATTCGCACCGAACCGCCCGGAGCGTTGATTTCGGTCGGCGATCGAGAAATCGGTCACTCGCCGGCATCGTTCGACTTCACCTGGTACGGCACCGAAGAAGTCACGATTCGCCGCGACGGCTACGAAATGGAGTCTCACTACATAAAACTCCGACGCCCCTGGTACCAGATCCCGCCGCTCGACCTGATCACCGACAATCTGCTGCCCGGCAGAATCCAGGACCGCCAGGAATTCAATTTCCAGCTCCGCCCCCGAGTGGTCGTTCCCGGCACCGAACTCCTCGAACGAGGCAACGCTCTCCGCTCCGAAGCCGAAATTGGTCAGTAGGTCGCATTCGTTGCACTCCATAGAAATCGCAGCGTCTCCTGCCATCACGCCACCTCGATGGCAACGCACGGTCACGGAGCCAGGTTGAAGCGTGGCTTCCGGCTGCGGATCAGTTCGGATTCGTAGGCGCGACGCATTGGTTTCAGACGGGCGGGCGAGTCGGCGGCAAAAGCATGCAGCTCCAGAGTGACGCCTTTAACTCCGTTGGTGGCCAGATAGTTAGCCAGCGACTGCCGGTCGGAGCGGTCGAGGTGTTTCTTGATTCGGTCGTGCAGGTTTGATGACTCGCCGATATAGAGGTAACCGGTGGCGTCTCGGAAAATGTAGATGCCCGGTTGCTCTGGAACTTTTTCAGCATTCTTCTCCGCATCAGCGGCGGGCATCGCGATGATGTCTTTCTTCCAGTCGGCCACTCGAAGGACCAGTTCAGGCTGCAGGCGACGTGACTTTCTTAAAGTAAGGCTGGCTTTTCGCAGCAGGTACGAATCGACTTTCGGAGCGACCTTTTTTGCCTCGTTGTCGTACTCAGCTCGAAGCTTCGAATCGCACAAAATGCGGTCTGTGTTGACCGAGTAACGGTCTTCGAGAAACCTCGCTGCGATCTCAGCGGCGTGCAGGTAAGCGTCCGAGTTATCTCGCCGCCGCTTCGAGGCGGAGACGTCTCGAAGTTCGCCGGCCTTGCGAAGATTGAGCAGTGTCCAGTTGAAATCGAAACTCGGAATGTCCGGCATCCGGCGATGGCACTCGGCAAGGAACTGGTCGTTGAGTTCGGTTTGAAGCAACACTTCGTCCGTGCTCCACCCGTCATAGACCTTCAGGTACGCGAGCCTGGCAACGTCTTTGACTTCACGCCGGGTTCTCGCGTCGAGGTCGGCTGGATGGCCCGGCCTGGCCGAGTCTGGTTGATTTGCCGGACTGTCTTCCGCTGAGAATACCTGAGAGGCATTACTCAAAAAGAGAAGACAGAGGCAAACGGCGATCGCCCGTGGACTGAGAATCTGCGTGGCCCGCATGAGATTCCTTATCTGCAGGATGGGCACCGCCCATCACCTGGGATGTCTGGTGGGCGATGCCCACCACCCTACGGTTTGCACGGTGACTTTGTCAGTCGGAGCCTGACCTACACGAAGAGTTCTTTGATGGGTTTACCGCCGTCGGTGATCGGGACGGGACGGTCGTCGGCGTAGAGTTCTTCGGATGGGTTAATCCCCATCGACCAATGAATGCTCGCGTGAAGATCGGGCACGGAAACCGGTTGATTCACAATAGACTTTCCGAGTTCGTCGGTTTCGCCGATGACCTTTCCGGTTTGCAGCCCGCCGCCAGCCAGGACAACCGAGAACGCTTTGGACTGATGGCCGCGTCCGCCGCCACCGTCAAAACCGGGTGGGCGACCGAATTCCGTTGAGACGACGATCAGCGTGCGGTCGAGCAGTTTCTTTTCCTCCAGATCGAGCACCAGCGTCGACAGCGCGCTGTCGAGCTCCTGGATCAGCAGATGCTGATTGAGCTGCCCTTCATTATGAGTATCCCACCCCGTTCCGTTGACGAAGTTCAGGTTGTGCGAGCACTCAATAAACCGCACGCCCCGTTCGATCAGACGCCGAGAAAGCAGGCAACGCTGACCAAACTCGCCGCCGTAGCGAGCACGCAGGTCGGCGGGTTCTCGATCCAGCTCGAACGCTTTCATGAATTCCGGACCGGACAATCGAAGCGCATCTTCAATCGTTGAATCGTAGTCCGCGATTCGTTTGTCGCCTGCAGTGCGTTTTCGATATGCGTCCCGCACACGGCTGAGCAAACGTTCGCGACGGTCCTGCCGTTCGTCGGTGATGCCCGGAAAACGGCTCAAGCCATTTGGCCCTTCGCTGGTACTCGTCAGGTAGACATAGCCAGCTTTCGCTCCCAGAAACCCAGGACCGCGAGTCACGTTGGGGTAACCGATTAACACGTAGGCCGGTGCGTTATCGGACGCCGCTCCACGTTGATGAGCGACGATCGAGCCAATCGACGGATAGACGATCGTGCCGCTGGTCGCTCGTCCGGTGTGCATTCTGTAGGTGGCGGCGGCGTGCTCGTCGATGACTTCGTGATGGACCGAACGGAGCGGGTTGAACCGGTCCAGGATGCCGGCACATTTCGGAAGGTGCTCGCAAACCTGCACACCGTCGATGGCAGTGTCGATGGGGTCGTAATACGAGCCTGGCTTCTTAGCCTTGGCATCGCCCTTCATTTTCGGATCCCACGTGTCGATATGGCAGGCACCTCCGCCCAGCCAGATCATCACGCAGTGGTCGACTTTCCCTTTCGGGAAATTGATTGCGTGCGTGCCTTCAGTTTCTGTTGCTGAAAGTTTGCTTGATGCCAAAGTGGCTCCGGCAGAAGCACCGGCAACCTGCAAAAAATCGCGGCGAGTTGTGTGAGGTTGATTCAAGCTGAACACAGCAGCGTCTCCATGAGTGACGAGTTTATTCAAGAGGCCAGCGTAACGAAAAATACGACTCAACGACAAACAGCTTCACGGTGCATCGCAGTGAAATAACGCCGAGCCCTTGTGATTAGTTCAGAAAGGTAGTTTGGTGGCAAAGCTCTAACGGTGCACGTCTTCCGCCACCTGTGCCCAGACGACGACTTCCACGGCGGCGTTGAGTGGTAGCTCGTTCACGCCGACGGCGATTCGAGTGTGGCGACCGGACTCGCCGAAGATTTCGCCCAGCAGGCTGGATGCTCCGTTCAAGACCTGAGGTTGAGCGTGGAAACCGTCCGCTGAGTTGACGAAACCTTCGACTCGGACAACCTGTCTGACCTTATCAAGCGAGCCAATGCAACTTCGAATCTGAGCCAAACAATTCAACGCGGCGACCCGTGCGGCGGTGGCTCCTTCTTCAACCGTGAGATCCAGCCCGACCTTGCCGCTGGCGGTGAGGGAACCAGCCTGCATGGGCAACTGACCGCTGGTAACGACGGTGTCTCCGAAACGGATGACCGGGATGTAATTGCCGATCGCGGCCGGTGCTTCGGGAAACTCGATCCCCATTTCGACGAGGCGTGCTTCAGCGTTGGTGGTCATCAAGGCGTTTCCGGCAAAAGATTGCGTGTGGCAATTCAATAGTGCAGCGGTTAAGGAATCGTCTGACGCGAAGTCGCTAAGACGCGGAGTTTCGCAAAGGGGAATTCGTGATTATTACCGAGCAGTCAATTATCGAATTCTGCAGCCAGTTATTGACGTCATGGTAATGCTCTTGATGGTCATACTTCTGGTGTTGCTTGGCGTCTGTGGACTTTGCGTCAGAGTTCCGAGACCAGAACAGGGGCACTCAGAATTTATTCCCCAGGATGTGGATCAGGCCTGGCGGACGCCGACGGTCAGCAACAGGTTTGCCCATAGAGCTTGCTCGGCTGTCTGAATTGTCAGGACCAGATCACGCGATGCGACGGCGTCGTAGAAGTCCCATTTCTGAATTGGCTGAAGTTCGATATCCAGGTTGCTTTCTTTGAGCATCGTGCGGTACTCGTTCCAGATCGGAGGATCTTCTCCGGTGCAGTACGGATCGTCGTCCGGGATACCCATCGTGTAGCAGGCTTCGATCGGGATGGCCGAAAGCAGTGCCTGCAACGTCTGCGTGCAACTGACGAGGCCAGGCATCAGGTTCAGACTGACCAGCTCAGCATTCGGGCCGAGCGTTGACGAAGCTGGATAGTTTCCGTCGGCGATCAGAATCTTTGAGTGGTGACCACAGCGACCGAGGACTTCGTTAATTTTCGGGTGGATGAGTTGATGCTTAAGCATTCGTCCGTTCTTTCTGCAGTCTGCGTTATCAAGTGAAGTGTGGTTAAGTCGAGGCAGTGGCCTGCATCTTCGTAGGGTGCGACTTTCGCGACGTTATACAAGAGAGGCTCGGCTTCGTGCCATGATTCGCGGCGATTTCGGTTTCGCTCGGTCGCCACGGTGGGACGTGTTGCAACCTCGCCGACTACATCGCGTTGATCAGGTAGTTCAGTTCATCCTGAACTTCTACCGGGTCGTCGACGGTTGTCGTGATTCTGGCGACAACGATGTGGCGGAATCGTTTGCGCAGGCGGTGGACGGCGACCTTGAACGCTCCATCAGACATGTCGAGTGACCGCGCGGCGTCGATGGCGGTGTCGTGGCTGGACGGCGTCACCAGCCAGCGTTGCAAAACTTCAAACTTTGCAACGTCGCCGTTCGATTCGGCTTCAGATTGAAGCGTGTCAATGGCATCCTGAACAACCGCCAGAGCCCATTGGCGATCAAAGTAGGAATCTGGAGGGAAGCCGTTTGGGTCAGCGACGTCGATCAAAGACTCCGTTGACTCAGCTTGCGACGAAGCAGATGAGGCGGAGAACGATTCGGTGTGCCGGCTGCCGCCTCTTTTCAAAGCATGTTCGCGGTCTCGATGGTCGGCGAGAAAATGTTTCACGGCTCCCAGCAGGTAACTTCGGAACCGGCCTCGCGTGCGATCGGCGTTGTCCAGGCTGCGTCCTTCCAGAAGCCTTGCGAAGAACTCGTGCGTCAGATCGGCCGCATCCTCTTTCGACGTGACGATCGTTGTTGTGATGTAGCGTTGAACGAAAAGCTCGACGGGCAGGTAATACACTTCACACAGCGAGCGTAACGCTTCTTTAGCCTCGGGCGATTTCCCACGGGCGGCGACCACTTGCGTCCAGTGAGTTGTCTGAAATCGGTGTGACACGTGAGTGGCCGATCGGGATTAGTACGCGCTTTGAACTTCGACATTCGTGCGATGTCCGGGTTGCAGCGAGACGTTGCAGAATTCAATCCACTCGTAACGACGGGACTGGACATGGAATCTTTTGATCGATTCGAATTCTTCCACGGGCAACGTTGTCAACGAGTTTGTCAGTCCGTGACTACCGTCGGTACCGTTGCCCTTCAAGAGGACGATTGTGCCGTCGTCCTTTTCATAGACGAGCCTTGTTTCGTGATCATCCCGGTTCGAATAGCTGAATGCCAGCGGGATGGAATCACCTGTTGGATCGGTCGTTCGGACGACACCCTCCCACGCTCCGTCCTGGCCACCGGCCTGCGACCGGCTGAAATGGTTCTGATTCGGATGTCGGTCGAACGTCAGCGATGTTTTCCATTCGCCGTCAGCAATACCCACTTCGAAGTCTGACGTCGACGCTTCTGGCGGGCACGCAATTGTCTGAATCAGCATGGCATGTACTCGCAGGACATCGGGACGGTAGAAGGAACATCCCATCGCATTGATGTCCGACTCAGAAGAGAATCGGAGCTTCGGTTGTGAAGCCAGATTCGTTTCACTGCGAACTTGAACGACAACTTCCTTGATGACTTTACCCGCCGCCGAACTGGAACCATCACGGTCCGGTACAAGTTCGTCTGCACCAGCTTCGCCGTCCGCCTTCCAGACCTGGTAGTCGGTTGGACCGGTCTGCCGAAGTGCAACGAGTTTAACTTTACCCAGGCTGTAGGCTCCTTCGAACGGCCCGAGCTTCGGGCTGGCCGGCGGTTCGATCGTGACGAAGCGGACCATTTCATTGTCGGAGTCATCGAGCTGAGAATCCGGAGTTTGTCCGTCGGGCAGAATGATCAGAGTCGCGCCGACTCGCATCAGTGATTCTGTTGTGTAGTGAAGAAGACTATGGCCATGCCGAGGGCTGGGGCACGACATCCAGCCGCTGCTCGGACCAATTGATGCCAGCATTTGACTTCTGGTTTCGTCACTCGTTGGCAGAAAGTCGAGTGGGACTCGGACTCGACCGCGCCCGCTGAGTTTCGCCTGGTACCGCTTCACGATACTCGGTTGCTTCTGCTCGTCGTCGTCAGGCTGCGTGCGTCGAAGCTGGACATTCTCAAGAGTCAGCCAGACGTTCCAGCCGGCAGGACAATCGACATCGTGACGGAACGAATAGTGTCCTCGATCGATGCCGGCATCGAGAATCCTGACGGAGGCCTGAGGAATCTGATCGACCGGCAGAATTCTCGCCCCAACGTACGCCAGAATCGGAGAGGCCATTGCCAGCACTGCAATGAGGGAAAAAAGTCTCCGGCGAGGGTAGTGGCGATACTTTGCTCGGAATTCGAAGAATGCCGCTATGCCGAAGAATCCAAAGAAGCCGTACATGCCGGCGGCTCGTTCAAAGCCTGGCAGGTGACGCGAGAATCCCAGAAAGCCAAGGTGCGCGATGGCCAGAAACCGGACCGCCCACGGGCTTTGCATTCCGAGTCTTGCTGGCAGTGAGCCGGTCGGAAAAAGATTCTCAGGCGGCGGCAGCTCAGAAGAGTCCTGATTGTCAGTTGTCGAACTCGGTGTCGCGGGCAGGCGGGACTTTGATCTCGACCACATGGCCAGAAGTATGGGGAGCGTGACAAAGATTCCGAATGTTCCGAACGTCAGAAACGGCAACCAGGCAAATCCATCTGGCGCCCCAGGCACGTCTTCTGTTGTGAACCAGCTGAGTGCTACTCCGAGTGGAATGAGCACGGGAATGACCAGCAACGCCAGCCCCCATCGAGAGCTTCCGCCGGTTCCCAGGTTGTGTGCAGGCGTGGATGATGGAGTCTTGCCTGTTGCGTTCTTCGTGGCGGACAGAATCGAATTATACCAGCGGTGAACTCGCGAGTTGAAGTCGGACGGCAGCCCGAACAGATCCTCGTGTGGTGAGAACAGAAGCTGGTTTCGCTGGCCATCGATTTCGTACGTTACGCTGATGAAGTTAAGACCTGCCGGGTTGACCAGCGCGGGATAGCGACCAATGCTCAGGTCAAGAATTGAGTTCAGCGGGATGTTGTAAACGTTGTCGGCCCGTGTAATCGTCAACTGATGATCGTCGAGCACCAGCTGTCCGTGACGTCGCCAGAGAAAAAACTGTCCGGCGAATGTGGCAATCTGCTCTGGAGTTGTGACATGGCACGCGGTGGACCGTGGAACGCTTCGACATTCCGAATCGGTCGGTCGAGAAAACTGCTCGACTGGAGTCCGGACGACGGTTTCCACCTTGTTGCGAAATTCGGTCGCCGTGAGGTATCTCAGATTCGGGTTCTGATCGAGGGCGCGCATGACGATCTCGTCGAGTCGAACGTCGATTTCAACACGGCGTGATGGCGGCAGCAGCGTTGCTCCGGGCAGTTCGCCGGTCAGCATTTCGTAAAGCACGACGCCAAGCGAATAGATGTCCGCGCGGTGGTCGACTTCCGCCGGATGATCACGCTGCTCGGGAGCCATGTAGCGGGGAGTGCCCAGCACGGCATCGCGGGTGAGTTCTTCCGGGCTGGCTTCGCCGCCGTCCGAATCGGCTGTATCGGCAACGTTGGTTGATTCCGAGGGCAGCCCGCCTTCAGCATCCGTTCTTAACATTCGGGCGATGCCGAAGTCGGCGATTTTGATTCGTCCCTCTTTGTCGAGCAGCAGATTCTCGGGTTTAATGTCCCGATGGACGATGCCGCGATCATGCGCGAATTGCAGCGCTTCGCAGATTGGCGGCACCACGGCCAGCGCCTGATTCGGAGTCAGTCGTCCGGCGGTCATCGCCTGCCGCAGGTTGACTCCGTCGACGTATTCCATCAGCAGGAAATAGAAGTCTCCCGCTCGACCGAAATCGTGAACCGTGACAATGTTCGGATGATTGACCTCGGCAAGTATTTTTCCTTCCCGTGAAAATCGGTCCGCGAAATCCGGATTGTCCGCGTGTTGCGGCGCGAGAATCTTCAGCGCGACCAGCCGCCCGAGCGATTTCTGCCGAGCCTTGTAGACGGCTCCCATCCCGCCGTGCCCGATCAGCTCCATGATTTCGAGCTGCTCGAACTCACAGGCAACTCCTTCGACAGAAGGCGGAGTCCACGGCGTGGCCGGAATGCTGTCGGCGGCTGTTCCGAGAGCGGCCTGTTTCAGAAGGCAGGTCGGGCAAATTCCGTTCGCAACCACTCCGTCAACTTCCACGCCGCATCGAGGGCATGTTGACTCGCGGGCACCTTCTTCAATTTCAATTGGCTCATTCATTGCGATTCCGGCCTCCAAGGAGACGACAGGCAGCAAAAACTACTCTATCTGATACCTGAGGGATCCTTTCCGGTCGGTTACACGCAAATTCGCGGCTTCGTCAGAATCAATGATTAACTTCGTCGCAAAAGGCTCCGCCACAGACGCCGCGTGAAATCATTCGTTTTCATTTGTTTGCGCAAATTCCAAAGCAAACTGGCTTGGTTCGGCGAATTTTCCGACCGAATACAATAAATTAGATGCCTCAAGCATCTATCGGGAAAGCCGGATTCGTTTTTCGCTTCGGAGGTTACCAGGCAATGATCAATCGCAGAAACATGCTTCAGGGAATGGCCGCCGGAGTTGGTGCCACACTTGCTTCCAATCTTATCCCGGGCCTGACAAAAACTGCCGCCGCCAAATCAGGAACAGCCTCTACCGGCACTCCGAAACGCATCATTTTCTTCATGCAGAACCAGGGTTTCGATCCGAAGACCTGTGTTCCGGAAGGGATGACCAGCAGCGGATCACTGGCAAAAGCCAAACTTCCTGAACCGATTGAAGCTCTTGAGCCGTACAAAGAGCGGCTGCACATCATCAACGGCCTGCACGGCGTTCATACCAGCCCCTCACACAGCGCCTTCTTCGGAGCGCTCGGCGGCTATCGTGGCAGCGACGGTGTGCCGCCCAGTGGCCCCACGATCGACTACGAACTCAGTAAGGCACTACCGCAGACACTGCTGCCGCATCTGTGCATCGGCATGGACTCGATCGAGAACATGAAGACCAAGCCGACGATTGCGAATCTCTCCGCCAGCGGTGCGGGGCAGCCGATCTTCATGCATTCGAATCCGAATCATCTTTACCAGATGCTTTTCGGCGGCATTTCGACAGGCGACATTCGGCTCCAGCATGAAGCACGATCGAACGTAATGAATCAGATCGAAAAGCTGGCCGCGACGAAGGGACAATCGCTTCCGGCTGCTGATCAGCAGCGCTACGATCAGTACGTTCAGGGATTCCAGGATGTCAATGGCCTGCGCGATCGTCTCGACACAGTTGCCGATCATCTCCGCAAGTTCGCACCGAAAGTTGACGAGCGATACACCAGGCCGGAATTCGAAACCGACTGGCATGACTGCCTGCTGGATCTGGGTATCTCGGCACTGACGTCGGGAATTACCAACACGCTGACGATTGGCTCAGGCCGTGGCGAAATCTTTGGTGCCTGGAAGGGGCTGGGTATTGCCGAACAGGGGCACAATCTTGGCCACATGAAGCAGCCCGATAATCCGATCTGGATCAAAATTCGTCAGTACAACAGCCGCATGCTGGTGAAGATTATGGAAACGCTGGAAAGCGTCCCCGAAGGCAGCGGCACCATGATGGACCACTCGCTGATCGTCTACACCAGCAACAACGCAGACTCACAGCACACCAGCGGTGCTAACTGGCCAGTCATGCTGCTGGGCAATCTCGACGGTGCCTTCAAGACCGGATGCTTCACGCAACTGGACGGCAAACGCCCGATCAACGCGTTGTACACGTCACTCCTGCAGGCCGCCGGGCAGAATGTTGATCGCTTCAACATGAACGATCAGCTGGCCAGAAAGTTCGACGCCGGAACCGGTCCGCTCAAGGAAGTACTGGCGTAATCCTGCCCCTGCATGGAACCAGGATTCGATGCGTTGAGGCTGCTTTCGGGCAAGGTGAAATTCGGACAGGGCGGATCCGCCACCTCAGGGCTTACAGTTTCCGGGCCTCGCTGCGGCGAGGTCTGGACTCTTTGTGATATCGACGTGTTTTTCCACGTCTGCTGAATTCTTACGAATTCCGCTACAAAGCTTGATGCAATCTCAGGGTGAACCATGGTCAGATTTGCTTTAGCAATATTGTTCTCGTGTGGCCTGGTGGCTGTAGCCAATGCCGAAACCTACACGCCTGGCGAAAAAATCAACAAGGACTTTGACGGCTTCGCTCGAGCGTTTCTCACCGCCCACTGTGTTGACTGTCATGGCGAATCCGAACCTGAGGGAGGCCTATCGCTCACTGAGCTGGGACCGGTGGACGAAGTTAACGCCAGTACGTGGACGAGCGTCTGGGCGCAGGTTGCTCTCAAGGAGATGCCGCCCAAAGATGCGGACCAGCCGGGTGTCGTCGAGCGTCTTCAGTTTTCAGACTGGATCGTCGGAGAACTGACACGCGTTATGCGAGACAAAGGTGGATTCAGTCTTCACCGTGACCCGAACAAGGGCAACTTCGTCGATCACGATCTACTGTTCGGACAACTGCCCGACGGGATCAAGCTTACCCCGACATCTTCACCGACTCGCATCTGGCGGGTGACCCCTCAGGAACACATCACGCGGCTGAACGAACTGATCAACACGGAGCCGGAGTTCGATCCGGAAAAACCAGGTCTTCGCACGCGAGGCGATGTCGTTCCCACCAACCACGGAGGCGAACTCAAGCTCTATTTCGGTACCGACCGCATCATCAAGTGGCAGGGCGGCACAGTGGCTTATGCCACATCGGTTAAAAGTGTGCCCGCCGTTCTGTCGTCGGCGCGAAATCACGGTCTGGAGAATTACCCCGACTTTTACACAGTCAACAGTGCAGAGGCGACGCAGATCATGGGCGTCGCCAGCGACATCATTCGGTACATGGCTTATGGGCCGCTGAGCATCGCGAACCCTGAGCAGATCACCGACGACCCCAACACCTACAAAATGGAAGGCGATATCCGCGGCCTCCCGACAGCTCTGGTTTACAGTACTAAAGTCGTGCGTCCGCTGACGCCGGTCTATGACCTCATGAAAGAAGAGGGCGTCACTGACGATAGCCTGCGAGCAGCGGTCGATTACCTCTTCGAAGCGTTGACCTTCCGCCCGCCGAACAGCGACGAATCAGACGCGTACCTGGCGATCGTCAAACAGTCCATCGAAAAGCTCGGTAAGAAAGACGGCGCCGTCCTGGGTCTGTCATCCATTTTTCTCGACCGCGACGCGCTCTTCAGGCCAGAGTTGGCCGAAAACGGCAAACCCGATCAGAACGGTCGCGCGATGCTGCAGGACTGGGAACTGGGGTTGGCAGTCAACCACGCTCTGCGCTACATCAAGCCGGACGAAGAACTGCGACAGGCCATCATCGAAGGACGGATGCGGACCAGAGACGACGTTAAACGGGAAATCACGCGCATGCTGGCCGACGATAGCATCCGAAAGCCGCGTGTCCTGCGATTCTTCCGCGACTACTTCGACTACGACCTGGGCGGCTACATCTGCAAGGATTCAAGAGCACTGGCCGACACCGGCGTCAGTAACCGAGGAACAAGTCACTATCGGTCGATGTTCGACGCGACGGCAAGCACCGACCGACTGATCGAACTCATCCTGCAGGACGATAAGGATGTCATCAAGCAGTTACTGACAACCGACAAAGTTGTGGCCACCAGATCAGACAATGTCTACTTCGGTCGAAAGCGGACCAAAGAAGAAGTTGCTGCATCCGTGGCCGCTGCGAGGTTAGCTGAGGCCGAAGCGGTAAAGAAAGAGGCGACCGAACTCGAAGTCGCGGAGAAAGAGCTGGCCGAACTTGAAGAGCTCCTGAAGTCTGAGCCTGAAGAAGCACGGGCGAAGAGAAGGGAACTCGCAGAAAAGAAGAAGGCGGTTGCTGACGCTAAAAAGAAACTGGACGCGGCGAAGAAGAAAAAACGCGACAACGTGAACCACAGTGTCGCTGAAGCAAGTCTGTCAGGCTCAAAGGTTTTCGCCCGCGTGAGTCACCGCAGCTTCGGTGCCGGGTCCATGAAGCCGGAACGCGTCCTCGCCACAGCTCCCAAAGATCAACGTCTGGGACTGCTGACTCATCCAAGCTGGCTCGTTTCACACTCAGACGCCATGGACAATCACGCCATTCTGCGAGGACGATGGATTCGCGAACGGCTGCTGGGGGGCGGCATCCCCGATGTACCGATCACCGTAGATGCCATGCTGCCTGATGAGCCGCACAACACGCTGCGCGAACGGATGCGAGTCACCAGAGAAACCTATTGCTGGACATGTCACCAGAAGATGGACCCACTTGGCCTGCCTTTTGAAATGTTCAACCACGCTGGCCTCTACCGTGAAACAGAACTCGACAAACCGGTCGACACGTCGGGCGAGATTATCAATTCCGGCGACCCGGCACTGGATGGCAAGGTCGAAAACGCGCTGGAACTGATCGATAGACTGGCCCACAGCAAACGAGTCGAACAGGTCTTCGTCCGCCATGCCTTCCGCTACTGGATGGGCCGCAACGAAACTCTCAACGACGCTCCCGTACTTCAGGATGCTTATCGCGCCTACAAGGACAACGGCGGCAGCATGAACGCGCTGATCACCTCGCTCGTCACGTCCGACGCTTTTCTCTACCGGAAGACGGATCACAACTGAGTTGATCCTCACGATCGCGCCTGTCCAAATTCAGGTCCGACGAAGACTCAACGATCTTCCCCCCATTCAAAGCTGGCCTTGCGCGACATCCCGAGTCAGCGTCGCGCCATCCACCCTCAACCGCGCCGCCGCGACATCATGAATCCAACTCGCTGCAGCCCGACGCCTCTGCTCAAAGTTCAGTCGCCACCTCTGTCCAGATCGAAGTGTTTGGCGGCAGATTGCGCAACGTCTCCTCCCGAAAACACACAGACACAACGGAGGTTACTGTTCAGCGCAGGCTAAGAATCGTCCTATTGACCAAGGAAGTCCCCGTCGTGCTTACTGAACCCGGGATATAACCCAAAAACAACCGGCAACCGAGTTCTTGTTAGCTCAAATCTGCAATGAGATTGACTGAGGGGCTCAAGCTCCAAACGGGCTGAAATTCAAGTGCTCATTGTAATCTTTAAGAGAGCCATCGACTTCGTAGTGAATGACTGATTCTGAATCATCGTACAGAAACTTCACATCGTGAGTCCTTGCCGTGTCGTAAGGAGTAAACGGCAACGCCACCACATCCGCCGTTCCGAGCGTCAGCACGCAGAACACTGCCAGGATATCAGTACCTGCTTTCGAGTAATTCCGTATCTCAAACTCGTCGAATGACCCTGATTCCGTCTGACCAGAGTCGCGAGGTTCGCCTAGCTCTTCAACAACGTCCTGCCTGGTTGGGAGCGCACTGAGATTTGGACCGCTGCTGGCAATCATTGCTGACATGCAACCAGGAAGGACGAACAGAGCAAACAACGGAGCGAAAACCCGCATGTTCAAATCCTTCCGCCGTACACATGAACAACTGCCACCGAGTGAAAGCAAGTCTCTGAGTTGGACGCATTTCGGTATTCAGCACTCGCGCAAACAAATACCGAACTCATAGTCTGATATTTGACCAACTGGCAGCCGCAGCCTGCTTCTCAGCTTCAGCAATTACAGCGACCATACTCGCAACGTGGGCCACAATTGCGTGTTGGATTTCCAAGGGGGCTGATTGCTCAACCCATAGATCGTACGACGGTTCAAATTCGAACGAACCCACTTTCACACCGTCAAGAAAATAATCCTGACCAACAGTCTGCATGTAGGAACTACCTGATGAGTAGGGTTGCTTTCGCTCCTCGATCACAATCGGCCTTGAACCAACCATGAGGCTTTGTTCTGCTGATCGCGAGCTGCCCAGGAAATCGTCTTTTGTCAATTTTGTCGCGAATTCTGCAAGTGGCTGTCCATTTCGGGTAATCAAGCCAAGGTACGTCCATGATGATCCCAATGGGATCTCGACCTGACCCGTCTTGATAATTTTGTCACCTCGTTTAATGCCACGAGCGACGTGGAGCACGTCGCCGGATGGTGTTGCCAGTTCAAAGACAAAGGGTTTGCCTTTAGTTTCGAATCCCGCCTGCTGAACTCCAGTTTCGGAGGTCGTTGTCCCGTGCCACGAGTTGATCTTCTCCGTCCGATAAGGGCCGAGATTGACCCAGAAATTACCCAACATGCCCTTCTCAACCTCGACATTCCATGAGCCTTCCCGCCGAGCGATGGGCGGCTGGTAATTACCGGAATCTGAAGCACAACCAGCAAACCACACTGCAAACAGAATAACCATTGGATTGTGAGTCCGAAGATGGAGTCGTGTCATGGGATTCCTCTGTCTCGCAAATGGTCGGACCATTCTGACATGCCGGGACTGACTCAATTCGAATCGTTGCACGAGCATATGAACTGACGCACGCACATCTATCGCTTTTGAGATTATCGACCGATTCAGGCCGTTTTCTGAGATTCAATTCGGTTATTCCGACTGCCCAATTTAGGGCATCCTGCAAACGCCCTTGCCGCTCAGGCTTGGTCAGAGACGTTGGCAGTTGACAATCACCTCCGGATTACACTTGATCGGTGCTGGTAACACCCTTCCCGAACAGCCAGCGTTCGCCTGTCAGAATTCCTGTAATGTATGGTCGCTGGACGCCGAAGCCGTCGCCGTCAAGAATTCGCCTTTGCTGAGTTCTTCCTCATTTCTTCACAGTGATCACATCACGCAACGGTCGGTCTGGCCGGCTTACGGATTTTTCGATGACTGATTCTCTAAGTACGGGCGGTGATTCTTCAGCAAACCAGCAGGCAGCGCAGGAGCGGGCGGCTCTTGTGAATGAGCTTCGCTGGAAGAAGTTCCAGGTGCTGGACGACGGGTTTGTCTGCCTGGTCGACGTTATGGGAGACGATGCAGCAGTCACGCAGGCAGCTCGGGTGAGCTATGGCGAAGGGACTCGGAAGGTGTCTGACGACCGGACGCTGATCCGGTATCTGATGCGGCATCGTCACTCGACGCCGTTCGAGATGGCTGAAATCAAGCTGCTCGTACGAGTCCCCATGGACTGCTGGCGGCAGTGGATTCGGCACCGCACGGCAAACGTCAACGAGTACAGCACGCGATACTCGATCGCGATCGACGCTGCACAGGCAACCCCTCCCAATGAATGGCGGACTCAGGCGGAATCCAATCGGCAGGGCAGCGACGGACTGCTTGACGAGACGCTCGGGGCTGAGCTGACGGCGTCTGAAAAAGAGCTGCAGGAGATGTCCCGCCGCGTTTATCAGGAGCGGCTCGATAAGGGCGTCGCCCGCGAGCAGGCTCGCAAAGATCTTCCGCTGTCGACGTACACGGAAGCTTACTGGAAAGTTGATCTGCACAACCTGCTGCATTTTCTGGCGCTGAGGATGGACTCGCACGCTCAGTTAGAGATTCGCGAATTCGCTCGCACGATCGGTGAGCAGATCGTGCAGCCACTCTTCCCCTGCGTCTGGGAAGCGTTCAGCGACTACCGCGTGAACGGCCAGTTTCTGACGCAACCTGACCAGGGAGTCATCCAGCGACTGATGGCTGCCGGAGCTGAACGCGGAATCGCTCCGCCATTTGACGAGGCGTTGTTCCTGGAAGTTCAGGACGAAAAATGGGCACCGCTGAAACGCAGCCGCGAACGCGACGAGTGCGGCGAGAAGCTGCGGTCGCTGGGGATCCTCGCTCCGAGTGCGGAGTAAACCTGAAAAGCTCATGGTTCCGTCGGTGCGGGCATGACGGTTGATCGGCCTGAGTGCCGTCGATCGGTGAAAACACGACTGACTATTCGGGATGTGTCGTCAGGATTTGTCAGGAATTGAGCCGGTAGCGGACGTGACCGTTGCGTGGGGCGGTGAACGATCGTAGAACGCAGGAATTCGGGTCTGAATCTGGCGTTAGTCTACGGTCGACAGTGACGCCTGATCTGAGTTTCTCCCGTTAATGGCCGATTTCCATGAGTAAACGCGAACGAGCATTTGCTGTCCTGCCCACGCTGCTGACACTCGGCAACGCGCTGTGCGGATTTGCGGCGATTACCTACGCCGCTCGGCTGGGCATCGAAGATGTGCAGGCTGGAGATTCGCACCTGCTTTACGCGTCGATGTGCATCTTCGGAGGCATGCTGTTTGACGCGTTGGACGGTCGAGCCGCACGGTGGGCGAATCAGTCCAGCGAATTCGGCGCACAGCTCGACAGTCTTTGTGACGTCGTCACGTTCGGAGTCGCGCCTGCATTCCTTATGAGGCAGTTTTCGTTGCAGAGCATGCTGCATCCTCGAATTATGTGGGTCATCGCCGGACTGTACGTTGCCTGTGCGATTCTTCGGTTGGCGAGATTCACTGTCGAAACAGACGAAGAGGACTCGCACGACGTTTTCAGCGGGCTTCCTTCGCCAGCCGCCGCCGGAGTCATCGCTTCGTTTCCCGTCGCGATGTACGGGCTCGGAAAACTGACGGGGCCGGGCGAAAATGTTTCGGAGTTTGCTCGCCGAATCGCAACATGGCTGGAGCCGGCATTCCTCGAAGTTCTGCCTTTGATCACTCTGGCGGTGGCCTGCCTGATGGTCACTCGGATTCGCTACTCGCACGTCTTTAATCAGTTGTTTACGGGAAAACGCAGCCGTGGCCATCTCATCCAGATCGTCTTTACCGGAGCGGTTGTCTTCAGCGTTCGTGAGATGGCGGTGCCGCTGATCTTCTGCTATTTCGCCTTCGCCTCGCCCTGTAGAGCATTGTGGCAAAGCGTGATGGTTCCGAAGTCGCGGGAGCAGTCTGGACTGAAAGAGGACGCGTCGTCGTAGATCGGGCTGTGCCTGACGATGTACGGACGAGGCTCACGCAAAGGGCGTAATGACGCTAAGAAGTACAATGACTGCGGAGCGGCAAATCAGGATTCCGTCAGGTACAGCCTGACCTACGACACAAAGAGAATCGACATGTTTACCGGGCTGGTGGAAGGACAGGGCGAGGTTACGGCGATCGTTCCGGAAGGCGACGCGGTGCGGCTGGATATTGCGGTGCCGGATGAGATTCGAAATGGACTCGGTATCGGCGACAGTGTCTGCATCAACGGTTGCTGCCTGACGGTGATCGAACTTGCCGATGAAGTGGCTGCTTTTCAGGCAGGAACAGAGACGCTGTCGAAGACGAATCTGGGACGGCTGGCGGACGGGCATCCGGTTAATCTGGAGCGGTCGCTGCCGGTGGATGGGCGTCTCGGCGGACACTTTGTGCAGGGACATGTCGACGGGACTGGCGAAGTTGTTTCGGTCGACCGCGACGGCGAGTGGGTCACGATGTGGTTCAAAGTGCCGACGGAACTCGCTCGGCTGATGGTGCCGAAGGGGTCGATCACAGTCGATGGAATAAGCCTGACCGTGGTGAACGTTGAAGAAGACCGATTCAGCGTCGCGTTAATTCCTCACACGCTGGAAGTCACCACGCTGGGGATCCGGACTGAGGGCGAGATCGTTAACATCGAGACCGATATCCTCGGAAAGTACGTCGACAAACTGATGGCCGGTCGAAGCTGACAAGAGAAAATCTAATCGCAGAGGACGGAGAGGCACGACGCGGAGAGCGGGGAGAACCGTTCAAAACTCAGCGACCTCGGCGGTTCTCCTCTGTGAACTCTGCGATTCAAAATCCACGAACCCGAAAACTGCTCCACATGCGCGAAGCTGTTCGACAAACTCGATCTCATTTAATGGACCTGTTTAACAAGCATGGGTTCAATCCTCGCGGGGATCTTGGTCAGAACTTTCTGATCGACATCAACATCATCGAGTTCATCGTCGAAGAGGCCGAGTTGACGGCTGATGATGTTGTCCTGGAAGTCGGATCGGGCACCGGCGGAATGACGACGTTTATGGGCGTTGCGGCCGGTCATGTGGTTTCGGTCGAGTACGACGAGAACATGTACGGGCTCGCGAAGGCTCAGACGGCCAACTTCGACAACATCACGCTGATGAATCAGGACGCCTTGAAGACGAAGAACCTGATCGCTCCAGAAGTCATCGCGGAAGTGCAAAAGCAACTCGAAGCGAAACCCGGTCGCCGGCTGAAAATGGTGGCCAACCTGCCATACAACATTGCGACGCCGCTGATTTCAAATCTGGTCGCGACTGACCTGCCGTGGGAAAAAATTGTCGTGACAATTCAGCTCGAACTGGCCGAGCGGATGGCCTCGGGGCCGGGCGTTTCGAATTACGGATCACTGGCCGCCTGGTTGCAGGCTCAGGCCAAAGTTAAAGTCATCAAGCGGATGCCGCCGACGATTTTCTGGCCTCGACCGAAGGTTGATTCGGCGGTCGTGAAGATCGCGCCGCAGCCCGAAAAACGCGCGAAGATTGTCGACCGAGTGTTCTACCAGGACTTCGTTCGCCGAGTGTTTCAACATCGCCGCAAGCATATGCGGAGCGTGATTTGCGGCATGTATCGCAAGCAGATGCCGAAGTCGGCGGTTGATGAGTGTTTCGCAACTGAAGGCCTCGTGCCGGAAATTCGAGCGGAAGAACTGGAAGTTGCCCAGCTTGTTTCCCTGTCGAATTCGCTCAAAAACGCTATCCTGCGGCACGAGTGACCACTCGGCACAATGAAAGTGCTGAATGACCAATGATCAATAACCAATGTCCAGGTAAGCGGGCTTGACGACCAGTCGCCCGCGCCTGCCCCTGGTTATTGGTCATTTTTTCAATGGTCATTTCCCATACCGTGCCACGCTCACAGGAACTCGATCATGCAGGATCGCATTGTCTGCCCAGGAATCACGTTCGACGACGTTCTGCTCGAACCAGCCTTCAGTGAAATTCTTCCGTCCGACTGCGATCTCGGCACGAGATTCACGCGACGGATTTCGCTAAACGTTCCCGTCGTCAGCAGCCCGATGGACACCGTCACCGAAAGTGACATGGCCATCGCTCTGGCTCAGGAAGGCGGCATCGGCATCATTCATAAGAACATGTCGATCGAGCAGCAGACTCTGGAAGTCGATCGGGTCAAACGCAGCGAAAACGGCGTGATTGCGGATCCACTCACGCTGCGACCGAGCGCGACCGTCGGCGAAGCTCGTCAGATCATGACCGAGCGGAATATCGGCGGCGTGCCAATTACTGAAGAAGACGGCACGTTGCGTGGCATTCTGACCAGCCGCGACCTGCGATTTCTTGAAGGGGAAGACACCCGGATTAAGGACGTCATGACGAAAGAAAACCTCGTCACCGCACCGGAAGAAACAGATCTGATAGCTGCTCAGAAGATTCTTCTCGAAAATAAAGTGGAGAAACTGTTACTGATTGACGAAGAATACCGATTGAAGGGATTAATCACGATCAAAGACATCGATAAGAATCTGCGCTACCCGAAGGCATCGAAAGACGAACGGGGCAGATTGCGAGTCGGGGCGGCGATCGGGGTCGGCGATTTTGAACGTGCTGCCAGCCTGTTGAACGCAGGTGTGGATGTTCTGACCGTCGATTCGGCTCACGGACATTCGAAGAACGTCATCGATACCGTCCGTGAACTGAAATCCCGCTGGGATATCGACGTCATCGCGGGCAACGTTGCGACGGAGCAAGGGGCTCGCGATCTGGTGGAAGCTGGAGCGGACGCCGTAAAGGTCGGCATCGGTCCGGGTTCAATCTGCACAACTCGGATCATCTCGGGAGTAGGAGTTCCTCAGCTCACTGCCGTGACAAACGCTCTGCGGGGCGTTGGCGATTCGGGAGTGCCGATCATTGCGGATGGCGGAATTCGATTCAGTGGAGACATAACGAAAGCTCTGGCGGCAGGTGCCAACACCGTAATGCTCGGCGGCCTGCTGGCAGGACTGGACGAAAGTCCGGGAGAGCTGATTCTGTACCAGGGGCGAACGTTCAAGACGTACCGCGGTATGGGGTCTCTCGGAGCCATGGTCAAAGGCAGCAGCGAACGCTACCGGCAAGGCGGAAAGGATTCCGGCAAAGACGGTGGCAAGAAGCTGGTGCCCGAAGGAGTTGAAGGGCGAGTTCCTCACAAGGGGCCGCTGAATAGTTTCCTGTATCAGCTCATGGGCGGGCTGCGTGCAGGAATGGGTTACCTTGGAGCAAGGACGATTCCAGAGTTGCGAAACGCTCGGTTTATCCAGATTTCCGCAGCTTCGGTCAGGGAGAATCACCCCCATGATATTTCGATCACTCAGGAAGCACCGAATTACACAGCAGAGCACGGACCTATGGACCGGCTCTGAACGCAGAGGTCGGCAGCGACTGATTGCGATTCTTGGTCTCTCGCTGCTGGCAGGAACGGCCTCTGTCGATTCCTTCGGCACAGCCAGCGCGGCAGAACCCGGCGAGAGACAATCCTTCCTGTCGAAGACGCTGCAGAAGTTCAAAGGCCGCTCGGCCGAGAAGCGCTACGAACAGTACAAGGCCGAGCACCCTCAATTCCACTCGAACCAGCGGGCGACAGCTGAGCCCGGTCGGCTTCCGCAAAACGGTGGTGCAGTCGCGGCTTACTCCGACGAGCCAACGGTTTTTGTCCTGGTGAGCCAGGACGGCGGACAGGGCAATGAGGGAGCATCAGCGGTGCCCCCCGCACCGGCTGACAACTTCGATTCCGGATTGTTTCAATCGGCTCCGCTGAACAGTTCTGTCGGAGTGGACGCTGTCGAGTCGGCTTACCAGAAAGCGGATTCCGATCCGCGAAATCTGAAAAGCATTCGCGACATTCAGCCGTTTGCTGATTATCAGCCCGGCACGCACATCGAACAGGATCTTGATCCTGAATTTGTCGCTCCGGAGGAAGTAGAACTCGGTCAAGTCAGCGACGGAGTCCGCAACTACGAAGCCATCCTGTACCAGTGGCAGGCGTCAAACCTGCATCACAACCCGCTGTACTTCCAGGATCCAGGTCTGGAACGCTACGGACACGTTCATCACGAACTGGTCCAGCCGTTCGTCTCGGTTGGAAAGTTTGGCCTGCAACTGGTCGGCCTGCCGTACCAGATGACGATCGACCCGGTCTGCAAGAAAGAATACGCACTGGGCTGGTACAACCCCGGCGAGTGTGCCCCCAAACAGACTCATCAGATTCCGTGGAACAGTACAGCCGCTCTTAACCAGGCTGCGGTCGTGACCGGTCTGACTTTTGCCATTCCATAATGGTCGGCCCAACGCCGAATCCAATCGACTGAGCACTGATTCGGTCATCAGGAGCCTGCCCGGCATCGCCCGGACAGGCTCCTTTCTTTTTAATTTCTGATATTGTTCCCTGTCTGTCGCAAAGTGCCGACGGAATTATTCTGCACTCAGCAGAGGAGTCCTTCTCTTGCTGCTCATCGAGATGGTCGATCGCGTGGAGTCCACAATGAAAATAAATTTCTGGATGATTCTGCTGCTGGGAGTCGCCACGGGATGTGGCGACCCAACTCCCGCAGATCCCTACGCAAACACGGGTGCAGATTCTGCCCCTTACGGAAGCTATTACGGCAGCGGCGAGATCACGTTCGTCGATGACGCTTCCAGCAATTCGTCACTGAACGCCGGCCTGACTTCACTTTCGTTTATCGCGTCGACCGGTGAAGAGCGAATGATTCGAGACCTCGCTCCCGGCAGGACTCTCGTTGTCGTCGTTACCCGAGGGAACACGGTTCCGATCTGCCCCTACTGCTCGACTCAGACCGCACAGCTGATTTCCAACTACGAAAAATTCCAGGCGCTTGAAGCCGAAGTCGCGGTCGTTTACCCGATTGAAACGGGCTCAGACAGCGAGCGTCTCAACAGCTTTCTGGACGAAGTCAGGACAAAGCTGGACGACGCGACCAGCCCGGTCCCGTTTCCTGTCCTGCTGGATGTCGAGCTGAAGGGTGTCGATCAACTGGGAATTCGAAAGGATCTGTCGAAGCCGGCCACGTACATCGTCGACTCGGTCGGTAACGTGCAATACGCCTACGTCGGCGAGCACATTGGTGATCGACCCAGCATTCAGACGATGCTGACCGAGGTCGAAAAGCTGAAACGTGCCGACGACTCAGCATTGGAAACTTCTCAGCCCGGAGACACGCCAGTCGTCGATCCGGAACCGGAGACAGCTTCGAATGAAACTTCCTCCAGCGAGAAACCAGCAGCCGAATGACGTTCGACGTTAATAACCCGGCGGCCGATGAATTTCTGAGACTGGCCGAACGTCTGAACTACGCAACGTCGGCATCGCTTGCCCGGTTAGCCGAAGAGTGTCGGCAGACGTCGGTCGCTCCCGAGACACTGGCTCTGCGCAAGGGCCTGCTCGACGCAATCGAAATTGAAATCATCGGGACGCTGCTCCGTCCGAAAGAAACCGTACCCGGCTACGAAATCCTGAGCGTACTCGGCAAGGGCGGCATGGGTGTCGTCTATGAAGCGAAGCAGTTGAACCTCGGAAGAACCGTCGCCCTGAAGACTGTTCTCGTCAACCGAATGGGTTCGGCATCGGCGCTCAGTCGGTTCGAGCAGGAAGCACGCACGGTCGCCCAGCTTCAGCATCCAAATATTGTTGGCGGATACGACTTCGGCAAGACCGATGGCCGCGTCTACTTCGCGATGGAGCTGGTCGAGGGCGAAGAACTTGCCGATCTGATCAAGCGGAAAGGCCCACTCGACGAACGGCTCGCCTGGGGAATCGCGCGTCAAACGGCGGCCGGCCTGGCTCACGCGGCCAATCACGGAGTCGTCCATCGAGACATCAAACCAGGCAACCTGCTGCTGGTCGAGCCACCCGAAGGCATTCCGTTTCCTGCCGACATGCCGCTGGTCAAGATCGCCGACTTCGGTCTGGCCATCCTGACCAACGTCGACGAGTCGGGTACTCGACTTACGTCGGACAATACCACCGTCGGCAGCCCTCACTACATGGCTCCCGAACAGTTTCAGCAGAGTGATGTCGACCTTCGCGCCGACGTTTATTCGCTCGGAGCGAGCGTCTACCAGATGCTGTCCGGAAAGCCGCCGTTCGATGGTTCAAACCTGACTCAGATCATGGCCAGAAAGCTGGCTGACCGCCTGACACGCCTGGAAGAACTCCGTCCCGGCCTCTCGCCGGGAACTTACAGACTTCTTGACCGAATGATGGCTCAATCGGTCGACGATCGTCCGGAAAGTTATCCGGAGCTGCTTTCACTGATCGACAGCGTTTGCCCTGACCTGTTTGGCGGCAGGACAGCCACAGGGTCGTCGGCACCAACGCTGGAATTGGCGAAACCTCAGCAAGCAAATGCAATGTTAGACGCGGGCGAGTTGAAAACCGATTCTGGTTTTGCAGATGCTCAATGCGCGGACGACAAGACTTCGAACCGCCGACAGATCCTGCTTAAAGGGTTTATCGGAGCTGCGTTGGCCGTCGCCGGCACGACCTGGATTTTGGAGTCGCGAAAGAACGCCGCTCACTCGGTCCCGCCGTCAAAAATCAGGATGAAAGATCTGGGCCCCTCGCTGCGACTGTTTAACGGAATCAACACCGCAGGCTGGCAACAACGCAGCGGCAACTGGATCGTCCCGCCTCAGTCAGCGACGCTCGAAGGTACCAACGGACTACTCGTGAGGACGCTCTTCAAGAAAGACGACGGGCAGCAGCGGCCGATCGAACTCTACCGATTGATCGTTTTTGTTGATCGCGCGGAGGCTGAGTCTGCCGAGATCCATTTCGGTTTCGCGCCGCATGAGCAACGCAATGGCCCACGATACGCCCTTCAGTTCAGCGAAGCCGGAATCAGCGTCGGCGAACGAGCTTCCGACCTCGGCGACTTCAGGATTCTCGGCAGCAACCCGCCTGCGCAGTTCAGCGGCGAAGCAGCCGCCATCATCGAACAACAACCGAACGGATGGTTCGTTTCAATCAACGAACGCCCGCTGGCCGCTGTGCCACGACGACCGAACGGCGAACTCCCCGAAATCCGTCTCGCCACAAAAGGCGGTCCTGCCAGGTTTTCGGAGATCACGCTGACTGAACTTACGCCGGACAGTTAAGTGCGTTCAGTTCCCAAGTCGGAAAACGCCGCAGGGAATCGATGTGGTCCCTGCGACGTTTGATCAGTGAATCTACCGGACAAATTCTGAGAGTCGATTACTCAGCAATCAGGATCGGCGTGCTGAGTGAAATCTGCTCGCGGCTGACGATGTCGAGTTGCTGGATGGCCTGCTGCACGGCAGCGACTCGGTTGGGGTCAAGCCCCTGCATCAGCGGCAGCACAGACTTCCACAGACTGTCCTGAGAAACGGAAGCTTCCAGCGATAGCGTTTTCGACTTCTTGTCGGAGCCGCCATTCAGGTCACCCATCAGCAGTTCGGCAAAGTTCTTCGGTCGAGGGAGCACTCGGACTTCGTAGTCTTTCACTTTTGCTTCGTCAGCGACGAAAGCAATCGCGTCGTGGATGCCACCAATTTTGTCGACCAATCCGTGCTCAAGAGCCTGCTGGCCAGTCCAGACTCGCCCAGCCGCCAGATCGTCGATTGGCTTCTTCATGCGATCGCCTCGGATTGCCGTCACGTGGCTTTTGAACTGTCCGTAGACTTCTTCCATCCATGCCGTCATGCGGGCTCGTTCGCCTTCAGTGAAAGCCGTCGCCGAACCGAGCATGCCGGCCTTCCTGCCTCGGGCAATCGGCGAGAAGTTGATGCCGACGCTTTTCCACATGTCGGTGGTGACAAACTTGCCGGACAGAACTCCGATCGAGCCGGTGATTGTGCCGGACTCGGCGAAGATCGTGTCCGAAGCGCAGCTCACGTAGTAGCCACCGCTGGCGGCTGTGTTGCCCATTGAAATGACGATTGGCTTGTTCGCTTTCACTCGTCGAGTCGCGTCGAGAATGATTTCGCTGGCGACGACAGAACCGCCGGGCGAGTCCACTCGCAGCACGACGGCTTTGATCGTGTCGTCTTCTGCGGCCTCGTCGAGTGCTTTGCGGATCGGAGTGCTGTAAGCACCACTCGCGGCGCCAAATGGAGAACCTGCCGGCGTGCCAGGCAGAATCGAACCTTCAACATAAATAACGGCGATGCAGTCCTTGTCCGACTTCTTCTTCGAAGGCCCGGACAGAATCTGCGCCCAGAGCTGCAACGCGGCAAACGGATTTGAGAAATCGATCTGCTGTTGAGACTTTCGACCGTAACGATTGTCGAAGGCAATATTCTCGCCGTGCTTCTTCTTGATCTGTTCAACCAGATCCTGGCGATAAGTAACTGAATCAATAATGCCGGCTTTGGCGGCCTCCGTGGCCGAGTAAATTCCGTCGTCGATCCAGGTCTTCACCTTTTCAGGTGTCACTCCTCGTCCTGAAGCAAGAGCGTTGACCGTCGAATCGTACATCCCGTCGAACAGCCACTTCGTCATGTCAGCAGCGGCCGGCGAAGCGGATTCGAGCATGAAAGTTTCGGCAGCGCTTTTGTAAGCGCCCATCGTGATGAAGTCTGGTTTGATTCTCAGTCGGTCGAGCAGTCCTCGAAGATGAACCTGCTCGCCGTACAGACCGTGCAGAAAGATGTACCCGGTTGGCGACATGCTGATCTCAGACGCTCCGCTGAAAATCATCACCTGCCGAGTCATCAACTGGTCGGCGTGCACATAGACAGGTTTGCCAGCCTTTTTGATATCGGCCAGAAGCTTGTGCAGCTCCTCAGCCTGAGCAAGTCCGGGAGCTGTATTGCCCGCCAGAATTACGACGGCTTTGACATCGTCGTCGTCGATGGTCTTTCGCATTCGAGTCGTGAGCGACAGAAACGAGTCTGCCGACTGGCCAGTGAAAATCGCCAGTTCTTCATCGCCAGGTTTCTCAGTGACGCCTCCGTCGATGCTGAAGACGGCGACCGTGCCAGCTGCTTTGTCTGCACCATCGGCGGCAACTGTCGGTTGGAGAGATGTCAGCAGCAACGCCGCGATCAATACTGGAATCGTCCATCGCCATTTCAGTTGTCTCATGGTTTATTCCTCTTGAATTCCGTCTGAAGAGTTGAGTGCGGCAGCCGATTCGTAATGTGCAGGGTGGGCGGTGCCCACTCAGTGCGTTGTTGTAGCAACTCTGCCGGTCAGAGAAACGTCAGGTGACCAACATGCTGCAACTTACCCGCTATGCAACGTGCCGGTTTCTCGAAATCGCCAAAGGAGCGAATGCGAAGGGACTGACGCTGAGCATCAGAACGCCGATCACAAACAGTCGATGCAGCGGCGGTGCCGGCACAATGAACCAGCACAGCAACGACTCGACGCCCCAGAAACTCAGGAGCAACGTCGCGGAGCCCGGCGCCATCATTTTTCTTTGGATGGTCGTCTGAAAGGCCCACAGCGAGCCGGTCACAATCGCAATCGCCGCAATGCTCATCGACACCTCACGAAGCAGCGTGATCGTTTCCTTGTCCAGGAAGAAGCTCAGCAGCGACAGTAGAATGACGTGAGCCAGAACGCCGATGATTGCAAAGAATGGAAAGAGATGATTCCCCGTCCAGTGCAGAACAGCGAAAGTTGCGGTCAGCGTCCAGGCGAGAATTCCAGAAGCGAGCAACGCCAGGGGCAGGATCATCACTCCGTATGACCACTCCGATGTCTGGTTGAAACGGTCAATTTCTCTGAGCAGGGAATCGACGCCGTTGTAAACGACCGCCGCCCCGAGTGACAGCAGCCCGAGAGCAACAGCCACTGCCCACGCAATCAGCGACGTCCGACGGGCATTCGACAGGAGCCCTCGCGCGAGTCTCGCATCCGACATAGGAGACGTCGCCAGAAACATGGTGATCCGCTCGCGGGCGGTTGATGGTGCAAGAATCCCGAGCACCGATCCTGTCAGAAATCCAACAACGCCCGGAATGATAAACAGCAGCACAACAATGCCCTCAAGACCTCGACGTGAATCGAAACTGGTGAAGAAGAGCAAAATCGCCAGAAGCGTTCCAAGCCCGACTCCAGAAGCCAGTGCAGCATCGCGCCCGCAATTTCGCCATTGGCTCCAGGCAATCGCCGCTTCCGGCGAGTCGTGGTCCCTGACTCCGTCGGGAAAGATGATCGCCTTGATCCAGGACGAAGCGACTTCGACTCGATTCTCAAAGGAAAACCCGACGTTGTCACCGCATCGCTCTCGCGCAATGCCTTTCCTGGTAACAAACCAGGACGAAGCAATGACGGCGGTGCAAACCATCGTGTCGAAAATTGTGAAGTCCAGCCAGGACTCAGCTCCGGCGCTGAAACCGTAAGGGTAGTAATGCCGGGCAAACCAGAAGATCAGAATGCTGCCGAGTACGCCACAAACGAGAAGCTTCCGGAAGCTGAATTTTTTCAGGCTCCAGTACATCGCCGTCAGCATGGAAATTGTCGTCGCAAAAACTGGCTGGCATGGACCGATCAAGCCGTGGTTGTCACCAAAGACGGCTCGTAAGCTCCAGTCAGAAAGCGTTAATCCGTACAACCAGTGCACCAGCAATTCCTGCCCAAGGACCGCCACGATCGAGGCCGCCACCATCCAGCTGGCGATGAACTGATTCGATACCGGAAACGCAAACATTCTCTGGGACGCACCCTTGAAGGCCTCAATCAGCGGAACGGACATCAGCAGGAAGCCCAGCGTGAGGTACACACAGTGCCAGCTCAATGGTGGAATGTCCGCAACTTCCATCGACAACTTCGCAATTCGGAACAGACCTTCGACACCGAGCGGTCCGATGATCATGATCGGGATTGTCAGGGGGACGGTTGCCGACATTCGACGAACGAATTCCCAACTGAGAGCTTTGATTGGACCGATCATGAGCACATCCTCACAGAATGTCGTGTCCGCATTAACCATGAAATGAAGTGTGCCACCGGCTTGCCCAGCAGTTCGTCGATAGCACTTCGCCACTGCTGGGCGATCCAGCAGTGGCCCCCGGCGGGGCACATTTCGAAATCACTGGCAAAGCCGGTGGCACACATTGAAAATGTCGTCTACCCATTCATGCGAGCGACAAAGATCTCGTCCAGTGTCGGAGCCGCCCTGCCGACGATCTCGCCGTTGAGCTGTGTTAGTTGAGCTTCGACGCTGGCTCGTTCGCCGTTGCAAAGGACCGTCCATTCCCGCCCCTCGCCTTCGCATCGAAGAGCACCATCGAGCTTCAAGGGTGAACCAGGTGGTTGCTCGAACCGTACAGTCAGTCGATGGTGAGAGGTCAGCACGTCGTCCATCGACGAAGTCAGCAACATCTTCCCGAGATGCAGCATCGCGACGTGATCGGACACTCGCTGCACTTCGTCGAGCAGGTGCGATGAGAACAGGACCGTTCGGCCTTCGTCAGCAACGGTGCGGATAATCGCCGAGAGGATGTCTCGTCGAACGACCGGGTCCAGCCCGGACGACGGCTCATCAAGGACCAGCAGTTGCGGCCGGTGAGCGATCGCGGCGATCAGACCAGCTCGAGCACGCTGGCCTCGCGACAGCGTTTTGACTTTCTGATCGAGCGAAAGCTCAAACATATTTCGGAGTTCTTCCGCAAAAGCATCATCCCACGACGGGAAGAAGGCTCTTGTGTAGCTCATCAGTTCGCCGATCTTCATCCAGTCGGGAAGGTCGCGAATTTCTGACAGGTAGCCGATTTCGCCGAGCACTGCTTCCGGATCAGTGACTGGGTCCTTACCGAAGACCCGTACGGAACCGGTTCGGGCTTTGAAGAGTCCCAACACATGTTTCAGCAAAGTCGTCTTGCCCGCTCCGTTTTCTCCGACCAGCCCGACAACACAACCTTTCGGGACGGACAGGTCCACATCGTCCAGCGCGACCTTTTTTCCGAACAACCGCGAAACTCCTTTGATGTCGACTACTGATTCGGTCATGACTTGTCTCCCCACGTTGAATCAAACTTTTTGCTGCGTTGATCGATCAGTTTAAGAAGGGAGTCCACGCCCACTCCCAACTGGCTGGACTCGGTGAGCAACGCGTCGATGCGTTCGTGCAGAATTCGAGTCTTCTCTTTGCGGGACAGCGGCGAGCCGGAGTCGGAAACGAAAACTCCGGCTCCACGTTTCGACGCGACGACGCCTTCGGATTCGAGTTCGCGATACGCTCGGGCGATCGTGTTTGGATTCACGAGCAACTGCTCGGCAAGCTTCCTGACTGGCGGCAACTGCTCGCCCTCTTCCAGCCGACCAGAAGCCACCAGAAATTTCACCTGGTTGACAACCTGCTGGTAGTACGGCGTCCCGTCTGCCTCAGTAATGTGGATCTGCATGGTCTTAATCTTTCGATAAAACTGTATTAGAACAATAGTACAATTCAGCTTAGTGTCAACAGGCGACTCGAAAAGTTTCTGAATGCGTGGATGCGGACATTCGTCGAGGCTCAGAAGTGGATTCCAGAACAGACGGCAATCCCTTTTGAAAAAGCAAGGCGGCGGAACTAGGATTCGACTCGATCGAGACTGTCGCCTCGGCAGATCGATCAGCGTTGATCTGAAAGAAGTTTGCCCCAACGCCGGAATTGTCCCTGTATTCTGCAGGAGGCTTCACGGCATATATCTCCAGGGAATCTGCGATGAGTATTGCTGAGACGGACCTTCAAACTCCCGGTTACGAGCTGCCCGCACTCGGAAGCGACCCTTCATCCACCTCGCAGGGAACAACTCCCGGCAGTTTTGCCAATCCGCCGGCGATTGCCCCCGGTCGAAAAGGAGCCATGACGTTTTCCTCGCCGGACACCCCTGGCATGCCTCAGCCATCACAGAAGACCGCCTGGGATTTCATGCCGGAAGACTGGGTGCTGAACGCCGGCTTTGAAGATGACTACGAGAAACCCGAAGCATGGGAACCGCCACTTGGCTGGGAACCGGTCACGCAGTTGGAGCAGGGCCGCCGAGGCATTATCAGCCCGGAAATGAAGCGCGTCGCCGAGCGGGAACCGCATCTTACGCCTGAACAGGTTCGTGACGAAGTCGCTGCGGGCCGCATGGTCATTCCGGCAAACATCACCCATCTGAAATATCAGTTGGATCCGATGGCGATTGGCCGGGCGTCGAAAACCAAAGTGAACGCCAACATGGGCGCGTCGCCGGTTTCGTCAGGAACGGAAGAAGAAGTTGAAAAGCTGAAGTGGGCGGAAAAGTGGGAAGCCGACACGGTCATGGACCTGTCGACTGGCGGCAACATCAACGAATGCCGTGAAGCGATTATCAAGAACTCGACCGTGCCGATCGGCACCGTGCCGATTTACTCGATGATTATCGGTCGGAAGATCGAAGACCTGACCGAAGACGACATCCTGCAGATGCTCAAGCATCAGGCAAAGCAGGGAGTCGACTACTTCACAATCCACGCTGGCGTCCGCTTCGGACATCTGCAGTACGTGCAGAATCGTCTGATCGGAATCGTCAGCCGAGGCGGATCGCTACTCGCCAAATGGATGATCACTCACAACAAAGAAAACCCAACCTACACGCTGTGGGAAGAGATCTGCGACATCATGCGGGAGTACGATGTCACCTTCTCCATCGGCGACGGACTGCGTCCCGGTGGGCTGGCCGATGCCACCGACCAGGCTCAACTGGCCGAACTGGAAACGCTGGGCGAACTGACTGAACGAGCCTGGCGACGCGGCGTGCAGGTCATGATCGAAGGTCCGGGGCACGTTTCGTTCGACCAGATCGAGTACAACATGAAGCTCCAGCGGACCCTGTGCCACGGTGCTCCGTTTTACGTTCTGGGACCGCTCGTTACGGACATTTTCCCCGGCTATGACCACATCACCAGCTGCATCGGTGCGACGGCTGCCGCCTACCACGGCGCCAGCATGTTGTGTTATGTGACTCCGAAAGAGCACCTTGGTCTGCCGAAAAAAGACGACGTCAAGCAGGGCTGTGTCGCGTACAAAATCGCCGCTCACGCTGCCGATGTGGCGCTGGGAATTCCAGGCACGCGAGACCGTGACGACGAACTGACAAAAGCTCGCGCGGCACTCAACTGGGACAAACATTTCGACCTGAGCTTCGACCCGGACCTCGCGCGAGCACTCCACGACGAAGACCTGGACGTCGACACCGACTTCTGCGCGATGTGTGGCCACGACTGGTGCAGTGTCCGCATCTCGAAAGAGATTGAAATGTTCGTTTCCGGCAAGGACGAGGAATACGCCTGGGACAAAGCCAAAGTCACCGAGGCTCTGAACCCGGATCAATTGGCCATTCTGGAAACTCGCGGAGTTCTTTCCCCGGACGAAATTCACAAACTCGCATCCAAGACGAAGAAAGCGGTCGGTGCGGACGAAGCAAAACCCGATTGCCACAGCGACTACGTGGCTCCTGAGGAAGCTCAGAAACTGCAGGAGCAGGTGACGCCTGCCTGACAGGTGCTACGCCAATCTTTGGCATAGCGATCTCCCGAAAGGATTCTTCGTGATCCTTTCGGCGTGCGGAGTTTGTGGGCTATCGCGCCCGGCGACTCCAAACGGGGGATCGTCAACTGACCGAACGAACGTCGCCGACGTCAGCCTTACTCACCGGGGAAGATTCCGAGAATCAGCTCGACGTCGGCGAAGTCTTCGCACAGGAAGTCGGGGTCGCAGACCTCCAGGTCTTCGATGGTGTAAAGCCCTGTCGCGACAGCGACTACGGTGGCATTGATGGCTCGGCCACACTTGACGTCGGCGGGGGTGTCGCCAATCACCCACACTTCGGTGGCACCCTTCGATGCCATTCTTTCCCGGACAGTCTCAATCGCTGTCCGGGCGACGTCGTCGCGTTCGAAATGGTTGTCACCGAAACCGCCACCTTGGAAGTACTGGCTGAGCTGGTAGTGGTCGAGTTTCAGTTCGGCTCCCCGCTGGAAGTTGCCCGTCAACAGGCCCATCGTCAGTGACGGGCGACGGTGAAGTTCTGCCAGCAATTCCTGAACGCCGGGCAGGATCAGACCTTCTCTCGAAGTCAACTCGTGGGGCAAACGTTCAAGGTAAGCACTGACGAACTGCGTCCAGTTTGCTTCGGAATTCTCGACACCGTGAAAGTTCAGAAGCTCCGTTACGATCGCTCGGTCAGTGCGACCGGCCACCGAAATTCCCTCCGTGGGAGCAGTAATCCCGAAGGCGGACTCCAGCGCCACTTCCATCGCGGCCTGGCCAGCTCCACCGCTGCTCAGCAATGTTCCGTCAATATCGAACAGGCAAACTGCCATCGAGGTAGCCTTTGTCAATCCGTGACACGTCGAGAGAAAAAACGGGCCTGACTAACTGTTGACGGCCTGCAGCGCTTCTTCGCGCGTATCAAACGACGGCCACAATTTGCCAAGGCGGATGCACTTGAGCAGTTCGGCCATATTCTCGGATGCGTTGCAGAAGACCGACTTGCCTCGTCGCTGTTTGCATTTGGTCAGGCAGCGAAGGATCGAACTGATAATCACGGAGTCGACATAATCGACGCAGTGCAGATCGATAATAACGTGCAGCATGCCGGGGGAATCCAGACAGCGGTAAAGTTCATTCGACTCCAGGTGAACTTCGTTGTGCTGAAACTGGAGCGCGGGACCTTGTGGCAACACGATCAGCGTGTTGCCCTCCCGCTCGACTTTGAACACCTTCTGGGGATCTGGCATCGGAAACTTCAATCAGGCTGTAAACAGGTTTACGAAGACAAGCGACAGGAATTGCACCGAGAAAAGAATACGGCAAAGACTACCAGAGTAAGACTGATTCTCCTACTGCCCGCGAGGCCCGTTTGGATTTGCGAATTGGGATTCGGCATCCAGTGGGAATCTGATCGTCAGTTACCCAGCTCGCGGATAATTCGAAACGCTCCGTGCAACCCGGTCACAGGATCAACGAGTTCCGGCTCACGGACGTGTCTGGCAATTTCTGCTGCGGGATCGCCAAATCCACCGCCAATCTGAGGGCGAAGTTGACGACGATCTCCTGCGGCAGGATCCAGGCACCATTCGTACTCGTTGCCGAGCGTGTCGAAGATGCCAAGTGCATTGGGACGTTTTCCGGCTACTTCGTGAAATTCCATACCAGCGTTTTCTGCATACCAGGCGAATTCAGTCAGCCGAGACTCGTCGTCCCCAAAGAACCACCACGTAGAGCTGCCTCCGGCATTCAAAACCTGCCATTCTGCAACGGTCGGCAATCGATACCGAGCGTTTTCACGTTCGCTCAGCCAGTCGCAGAATGCCTGCGCGTCGAACCAGCAGATGCTGCATGCCGGGAACTGTTCTGATACGGGAAGATTACCGAGGTTCTCGAAACTGAACTCCAATCCCGACACCCAACGGTTCCCGGCGGCCCGTCCAAACCGAGTTGTGCTTTGCAGCTGGTACCCCGAGTCCTCGACGAAACGCCGGAACTCCCGGACAGTAACCTCAGTCGTGCTGACGAGAAACGGTGTGCGTCCCGGCTCGTCGGTTGGCACAACGGCCAGCACCATCCCGAGCGTGTTTTCGACGAAGGGCGAAATGCCGTGCTCTTCTGCAACCTCCCGCTGGCGGTGTTGAGCCGCTGAGGCATCCGGCCAGTCGCACTTCGGTTGTGGACGATCGGCCAGCATTGTCAGCGCTGCTTCTCCCTGCGGAATCGCCCCTTTTTTCGAATCGTTGCTGCGCTGCCCGCTGCCCACATTCTCCGATCCCGAGGTGCCATCGTCGTTGTCTGGCCACAGGCTCCAGCCTGCGAAACAAAGTCCGACTGTAATCACGACGGCACGAACGAGTATCGACTGCTGTGACGCGGTAGCTTTTTTCGCAGTTGAGTTTGCGGTCTCGTCGAAGCGAGCGGCGTCGGGGGCGGTTGCCGGAACATCGTCGACGGTGCTCGTGATAAAGGTAGGCTCGGGGAGTTTGGCTTCGAACAGCGTCTCTGGAGAAATTCCGGGATTCGCTCCGCCGCTCGTTTCGCTGTTGACTGACGAGAGCGACGGCGCATTCCCGCTGGACTGTTCGAGCAAGGACTGGACAGAGTCAAGAGCCTTGACAACGTCGGCCATCGATTCGTAACGATCGGCCGGTTGTCGGGCGGTCATTCGAGCGAAGACTGATTCCAGCGCCGGCGGAATTTTCGAAACGCTGGTGACGAGCGACGGCCGGGAATCCTGATGATGGGCAAGCAGCCGCTCCATACAGGTTTCGCCGTCGAACATCGCTCGGCCCGTCAGCAGAAAGTAAAGCGTGCAGCCGAGGCTGTAGATGTCGGACCGCTCGTTCGCGTTGCGAGTGTTGGTGGCCTGTTCCGGCGACATGAAATCGACCGTGCCCATGATGACGCCGCTTTGCGTCAGCTCAGTCTGCTCGCCTGCCGGCGATGCGGGATCGGCAGCGGTATTTGTCGGATTCAGCCGAGCAAGACCCATGTCCAGAATCCGCACATGCTGTTTTCGATCAACCAGCAGATTCTGAGGTTTGATGTCTCGATGGATGATGCCCTGAGCATGAGCACAGGCGAACCCGTCGGCGGCCTGGCGAACGTAGTCGACGGCGCGGCTGGCGTTTAACGGGCCGCTTTGCCGAACGAGCCGGGCCAAGTCGATTCCGTCGACAAGCTCCATCACCAGATAATGAGTGTCGTTGTGTTCGCCAGCGTCGTAGGCAGCGACGATGTTCGGATGCGACAGTCGAGCAGCCGCGCGAACTTCCCGCTGAAACCGCTGCACGGAATCGTCGCTGCCGGCCGCTCGGTCTGTCAGCGTTTTCAAAGCGACAAGGCGATCCATCCGCCGATGCCTGGCACGATAGACGATGCCCATTCCGCCTTTACCAAGCGGATCGAGCAGAACGTAATCCCCCAACACCAGCGACTCGGACACAGGGGGAGACTTTTTCGTCAGTCGATCAACCTGCCACCGAGTCAGCAGCTCTTTCTCGCCGAGCAGGACAATGACGTCGGCAGGCGAAATCTGGTCCAGTGGCTGCTCGGAATCGGCAAGCAATTTCAGAGCATGCCGGGCATCGACGATTCCGAGACCATCCAGGCTCCGCAGAAATTCAGCACACTCGACGGCGAGTTCGTTGAAAGAATCCGCTGAGTCGCCCACATCGAAGATTTCTGAGTCGAACTCGCCGAGCAATTCAGAATCGGTGATTGCCAGCGTGCCAGGATCTTCAGGCGCGACCGTCGATTCTGAACCGAGCAACGCTTCAAGCCGAACCGGATCAAGCATCGGAAAACGAAACAGATAGCTGTCAGCAGTGGGCGTTTCTCCAGATTTAAGACGCCATGCAATTTCGATCGGCAGCAGTTCATTCAGCAGCGGCCCTTGAGCAGCCTCGGGGAAATCACCGAGTACGTCGTCGACAAAGGGGCGTTCACCGGATCTCCACGCAGACTCAAAGTCGTCGCATGCCTGATCGATGCGGCGGAGAATCTCATCTGGCAGATTGGGATTGGACGGCGAACTCATCGTGGGAATTGTGAACTCGGGAAACGAGTCTTAGAGAAGGGGTAATTTACGCCGCCAATGTCGCGAAGGTGGCAGGCTGGAACAAGCTTCAGCCTGCGACCAGACAGCATCTGCTGAAATGTGGCCTTCTGCCCGCTCGACGTAGCCGACCAAAGAAGGATAGTCTCCTGGGCTGCGGACGTCGCCGCCACTGGTGAGGATGCCGGAACCGGGATTTCGTGCAACAATGTGACGACGACTGAGGTACTGAGGGGCGAAACTGAAATTGCACGCTCAAATAACGAGGCCAGGAATGACCAGAGTTGATCGATCATCTGCCGGTTTGAATTACCGATTGAAAACCGCCAGCCTCGCGGCAGGTGTTGCCTTTGCCTTTCTGGCCATGAGTACGGGGCTGGTTTCGGCAGCCGAAACGGCAAATCTGGTCGGCAGGCAGGTTACGGCATTCTCGGCAAAAGACTTTCGTGGCCGGACGCATTCGCTCGATGAATATTCAAGCAGCAGGGTCGTCGTCCTGGCGTTTCTGGGCACCGAGTGCCCCCTGGCAAAACTTTACGGACCGCGGCTGGCGAGCATCTCGAAGCAGTATGCCGACAAGGGGGTGACGGTCCTGGGTGTCAATTCAAACCGGCACGATTCGATTACGGAAATCTCGGCCTATGCAAGGATTCACGAGATTGGTTTTCCAATTCTGAAGGATCTCGATAACCGAATCGCCGATCAGGTCGGAGCGACTCGCACGCCAGAGATTCTGATTCTCGACGAAAAACGCGTCGTGCGTTACCACGGTCGAGTCGACGATCAGTACGGAGTCGGCTACATCCGCGATGAGCCTCAGAAGCCGTTCGTTACCAGCGCGATTGACGACCTGCTGGCTTCTCGGAGTGTGAGTACTCCAGCGACCGAGGTTGTTGGATGCTTCATCGGTCGCAAGCGAACGCCCGATCCGACGAGTCCGGTCACCTTTTCGAATCAAGTCGCGAGAGTCCTCAATAAGCATTGCGTCGAGTGTCATCGTGAGGGTGAGATTGCGCCGTTTTCGTTGACCAGCTATGACGAAGTCGTCGGTTGGGGGGACACCATTCTGGAAGTCATCGACGATGGTCGCATGCCACCGTGGCATGCCGACCCCAGGCACGGTGAATTTCTCAATGCCCGCATCATGGCAGCGGAAGAGAAATCACAACTTCGACAATGGGTCGACGCAGGCTGTCCCGAAGGTGACCGAAGCCTGCTCCCCGAACAGCCAACATACGCCAAAGGCTGGCAACTGCCTCACGAGCCGGATGTGGTCGTCAACATGCGCGACCAGCCATTTGACGTCCCGGCTGAAGGCACCGTGAAGTATCAGTATTTTCAGGTTGATCCCGAGTTTAAGGATGACATGTGGGTCAAGGCCGCCGAACTGCAACCGGGCAACCGAGCGGTCGTCCATCACATCCTTGTCTTCGTTATCCCGCCGGGAGGTCGTTCGAAGGAAGTGAAGTCGACCACCGGCGAATTCCTGGCCGCCTACGTGCCGGGGCATCGATCACCGCATTACTCGGAAGGTCTGGCGAAATTCATTCCGGCGGGTTCAAAACTGGCCTTTCAGCTTCACTACACACCTATCGGAACACCGCAGAAAGATATCAGCCGGTTAGGTCTCGTCTTTGCGAAACCTGATGAGAAAATTGAGCAGGTCGTCGTCACGCAGCAGGCGTCGAACCATCGCGGGCTGGTGATCCCTCCGAACGCCGACAATCACCGGGTGGAAGCGCGATCGCAAACAGCTCCCACCGATGTCCAGATTCTGGCCTTCATGCCGCACATGCACCTGCGAGGCAAGTCTTTCAGCTACGCCGCTCACTTTCCGGATGGCCGCAAAGAAACGTTGCTCGACGTTCCGCATTACGACTTTAACTGGCAGACGGCTTACCGCGTCGCCAAACCGGTTTCGCTGCCGAAGGGCGCGTATCTGCAATGCGTCGCCCACTATGATAACTCGGAAAACAATCTGTCGAATCCCGATCCCACAAAAACGGTCCGTTGGGGCGATCAAACCTGGGATGAAATGATGATTGGATACTTCGACGTCGCCATCCCCACGGAAGTCCTCGGCCTGACATCCGGCAAGGCAAATTCCCGCACGACTGAGACCACCGCAGGCAGCAACCAGACAAAGGCCCGAGTCCTGGAAATTCTGAAAGCCATTCGAGATTTCGACCGGCAGGGCAACAACAACGGTCAACTGGAAAAGAGCGAGGTGCCACCAAAACATCTTCCGATCTTCAGGATCCTCGACTCCAACAAGGACGACGTTCTGACTGCTGAAGAAGTCGGCAAGATGATCAGCAAGCTCCGCGTCAAACAGGATTGAACAGAATCGACACTGAAGGCTCGCCGCTCATCGAACCGAGTGGCTCATGAAGCCGCCTCTTCGTCTTCGTCGTCGTGCCTGGCAAGTATCAGACTGAAGCAGACATTGGTTTGATTGAATCAGCGATTCTTCAGCCCTAAGCTGCCCGATTGTCAACCGCCTGGGACGTGCGTGAATAGCGGCTGACCAGCCAGAGACGAGTTAACACGAGGAACAACACGATGGAAACGACGAACGGTTCACTGAATCGCAAACTGAGAATGGCGCTGGCCGGCGGCGGAATGGGCTCTTTCATCGGTCGCGTGCATGCCACGGCTGCGGTTCTTGATAACCGGGCGGCACTCGTCGCAGGGGCACTTTCTTCCAACCCGGAACGGTCCAAAGCCTCCGCTCCCGCATACGACATCGCCGAAGATCGAGCTTACGGCTCAATTCACGAGCTGGTCGAAAAGGAACTGGCTCTTCCCGAAGACCAGCGAATCGACTTCGTATCGGTCGCCACGCCCAACCACACGCACTTCGAAATCGCCAAGGCCGCCGTCGACGCCGGCTTCAACGTCATCTGCGACAAGCCGATGACCTTTGACCTGGCTCAGGCCGAAGAACTGATGAAGGCTGTCGAAGCCTCTGACGTCGTCTTCGCCGTTTCGCATAACTACACTGGCTACCCGCTGGTCCGTCAGGCTCGTGAGATGATCCTTGGCGGAGAACTCGGAGAAATTAACGCAATCCGCTCTAACTATATTCAGGGCTGGCTGAGAACGCGTCTGGAAGCCGACGATCAGAAGCAGGCTGCCTGGCGCACCGACCCGTCCAAGTCTGGAGTCGCTGGCTGCTTCGGAGACATCGGCACTCACGCGTACAACCTCGGTCGATACATGACCGGGCTGCTGCCGGAAGAAATTTCCTGCCATCTGAAAGTCTTCGTCGAAGGCCGAGCACTCGACGATTACGGCCACGCCGTCATCCGTTACGAAAATGGAGCACTCGGCACAGTCACTGCCAGCCAGATTTCGCACGGGCGCGAAAACGATCTCTTCATCGAAGTCGATGGAACAAAGGGCGCACTCCAGTGGCGACAGGAAAACCCGAACGAAATGATCGTTCGTCAGAACGGCAAGCCTCATCAGATCTACACACGGGATCCGAATGCTCCATTCATGAACGCATCCGGAGCCGCCGCCTGCCGACTTCCATCCGGCCATCCGGAAGCCTTCTTCGAAGCCTTCGCCAACGTCTACCGGTTTGCCTATGACAACATGATCACGCGAGCGGCAGGCGAGTCGTTTGAAAAACGTGACACGATTTACCCGAACATCTACGACGGTGTGGAAGGCATGTTCTTCATCGAGCAATGCGTCGCCAGCAGCAAAGAAGGCGGAGCATGGCTCAACATGAAACACCCCGCCGCCCGCCGGTAATTACTTGCTCAGAATCTTGACGAACAGCTTTTGCCCTTGAAGACGCCGACTGAGTTCCAGTCGGCGTTTTTTTTGTCGCAGGTGGTTTCAGACTCCGACTGGCCTCCAAAGCAACAAGCAGTTAGCCTGTTCGAAATCTGTCCGGGCCTGTCATCCACTCGTCAAGTTGTCTCGACCATACTGTTTATGACTGTTTCCGCTCAGCAGTTTCAAAAACAACTGATTGACTCGGGCCTGCTTGCTGAATCCGAGCTGCTTGCGGCGCTCGGGCTTGTGCCTGTGGACGCGCGCCCGAAAGATGGAGAGCAGTTCGCGACCTGGCTGGTGAAACAGAAGAAGCTGACCGCGTACCAGGCGGAACAACTCCTGCTCGGCAACGGCAAGTCGCTCGTTCTGGGCAACTACGTCGTGCTGGATGAGCTAGGACGTGGCGGAATGGGCGTGGTGCTTAAGGCTGAGCATCGACGGATGGATCGCGTTGTCGCGCTCAAGATTCTGTCAGCAGCGATGACCGACACTCCGGAAGCCGTGCTGCGGTTTCAGCGTGAGGTCAAAGCGGCTGCGCGGCTGGAGCATCCAAACATCGTCGTCGCTTATGACGCCGATGAAGCAGACGGCACCCATTTTCTCGTCATGCAGTTTGTCGAGGGGACAGACCTCTCGTCGTTCGTCAAAGAGAAGGGGATGCTTCCCGTCGATCGAGCCGTGACGATCCTGCTGCAGGCGGCTCAGGGACTGGAATATGCCCATTCCCGTGGCGTGGTTCATCGAGACATCAAACCAGCGAATCTGCTGCTGGGTCGAGATGCGACTGTCCGGATTCTCGATATGGGGCTGGCTCGACTTGAATCTGCGGGGGTTGATCAGGATCAACTAACCGGCAGCAATCAGATCATGGGCACCGTGGATTACATGGCACCGGAGCAGGCAAAAGACACAAAGAACGCCGACGCTCGCGCGGATATTTACGCACTTGGAGTCACGCTGTGGTACCTGCTCACCGCGCGGCCTCTGTTTAAGGCGGATTCTGTCGTTAACAAGCTACTGGCGCATCAGAGCGAGCCGATTCCGTCGTTGCGTGAGGCCTGTCCGACGGCGTCAGCAGAACTCGAAGCAGTTTTCACTCGAATGGTCGCCAAGAATCCGGACCATCGTTATCAAAATATGTCAGCCGTTCTGGCCGACCTGAAACACTGTTCGGGCTGCCTCGAATCCACGCCGACGATAGGACCAGTTCACAGCGAAGACAGTCGACTCAACGAGTTTCTGTCGAATCTGGAATCTTCCCGAACTCACAGCACGTTGGCTCAGAATTCAATCGACGAAGAACAGATCGACGCGGAATTTGCTCCGACAGTGACGCTGCAAACAGATTCGTCGGACACCGATCCGCAAACCCAGCATTCACTTGATGTCCGCGAGTTCGCGCAGGCAGCTTCCGCAGTGAGCCCCTCCGGAAAACAACGCCGTAAGACCGGCCTGATCTCGGGGTTTGCCGGGCTCGTGCTCCTTGCATGTGTGGCGGTTGCAATCCTTAGTCCGTCACCAGGAGATCGCTCGAGATCGACGACCGAGACAACAGACGGAAACGGCAGGACGTCCTCTGAAGAGAGTTCCGTTCCGCAATCATCCCTGAGTGGCAGTCAAGTGACGAGCACTGTCACAGAACCAGGAATCGCAGTTGCGGCAAAACCGCCTGCGCCGATTGACTACGCGCTGTCGTTTGACGGTGAGGCCAACGAAGTCATTGTGCCAACGCTGTTTTACGATGGCAGCCATCCGCTCACGATTGAAACCACCGTCACAATGCCGGATTCAATTCAACCAACTATCCAGAAACTCATCGGCACGGATTGTTTTCAGCTGACGACAACCAACTACCAAGGCCAAAGGGTTGTGACGGTTACCGTTGCCTTAAAGGACCGCCTGATTGCGGTTCGTTGGGAACCCGTCGATACGGGATTCATCGCGGGCCTGCAGTACCGCATCACGACCGTGTATGATGGGCAGCGTGTCGACCTGTTTGTCGATGGTAAGAAAGTTCCCGTCATCGCAGGTTATCTTCGCGGCAATGAAGAAGTGTGGTACGAGGGGCCCATCATTATTGTCGACAACTGGAACCGTCCAGTTCGGATCGGACTGTTGCAGAACACCGGCAACAATCGGCAGGCATTCCGCGGCTTGATTGATGAGGTTCGCATCTCGAACGTGGCTCGTTATTCGGAGAGCTACAAGCCACAGAAGCGTCTCGCTCCGGACGAGCAAACACTGGCTCTGTTTCACTTTGATGAAGGGGAAGGCGAGCGGCTGATTGACTCGTCAGGCAACAGCCATCACGGCGTCATTCACGGAGCGACCTGGGTGCTGGCTGATGGCTCTCCCGCCCCCGACAGAGGCGACTGGAAGTTTGCAGAACCGACAAATCTCGGCGAAATAGTCAACAGCCCACAGGACGACACCGAACCCATTTTGTCAGTCGACGGCCTGACTCTGATCTTTGCGTCGAATCGACCGGGTGGATCTGGTGGTGATGATCTGTGGATGGCGACACGTCCAGACATTGACCAGCCCTTCCCTCAACCGGTTAATCTGGGTGAGCAAGTTAACTCGTCTCGCGACGATACGGCTCCAACGCTATCGAGCGACGGGCGGCGGCTGATCTTTGCCAGCAATCGCAGCGGTGGTCGAGGTGACTTCGATTTGTGGATCAGCTCCCGCACGACGACAGACGGAGACTTCCGCTCGCCGGTCAATCTCAGTTCGGTGGTCAACAGCCCGTATCGAGATTCCGAGCCAGCCCTCTCGGATGACGCGAAGCAACTGTTTTTTCACTCGAACCGGCCCGGCGGCGAGTCGCAACTATGGATGAGTTCACGGGCCAACGAGTCCGAGGATTTTGGCCGGCCAGTCAATCTCGGCGACGAGTTTCAAATCAGGCAGAGTCAGCATTCGCCTGCGCTGGCCGACCACGGCACGCGTCTGTTCTTTCACGCCGGACGATCCGATGGAGATCCAGGGACTCTGTATGTGGCCCGTCGACCGATCCATACCGATCGCTTTGCCGATCCTCAACCAGTGAGCGGTCGAGTGAACACCGAGTCGATTGAAGGAGCCCCGTTTGTGTCGAGCAATGGCCGAACGCTGCTGCTCGCTTCCAATCGTAAAGGCGGTCACGGCGAACTGGATCTCTGGCAGACACCGCGTGACGACGGCCAGACGCCAGACTACGCACTCTCGTTTGATGGGAAAACGTCGCTCGCTGACATTCGGAATATCAATGTCGATCCGACCAAGCCGCTGACGATTGAAGCTTTCGCGACGCCTCGCTCGTTCCCTCAGGGAGTCGCCGGAATTTCAGATACCGGGTTTGTCGTCAGATCAGACCGAATGGGGTTGCGTCTGCAGCCGGACTTAACCTGGGCTGTTATGGGAAGCAAATCTCGCCGTGATTTGCTCGTCAAATCACTGTCGAAAGCGATACCAGGAAAACGGGTGCATCTCGCAGCCGTGCATGATGGAAAACGTCTCCGCTTCTTTCTCGACGGTCGCATTCAGGGCGAAGTACCAGCCAGTGATCTGAAAGAATCACTTGGCTGGATTTCCATTGGTGCGTCATGGGCACACCTGGGTCGAGACGAACGCCATCAATGTTTCGACGGTGTCATCGACGAAGCTCGAATTTCTCAAATCGCACGTTACGAAGATGACTTCGTTCCGCAGGAACGGTTCCTGCCCGACGAACACACGATCGGTCTGTACCACTGCGACAAAGGGGCTGACGACGAGCTGATCGATTCGTCCGGAAACGGCCACCACGGCACAATACGCGGCGCCACCTGGGTCAACGCCGATGGCACTCTACCCAGGCCACTGCCGATCGAAAATTGAATCGACGTGCGATATCCCATGACTGGCGGACACCGGAAGGATTCTGAAGAATCCTCTAAGTAGATCGTCGTGTCCGAATGTCCGAAAAATCGAAGCTGCCACGCCGTTCGTACAGTGATGAATTTAAGCAGGTTTCTGTACAGGAGCTGGTACTCGGGACGGCCATCGTTTCCATTGTGGCCATCCTGCAGAACACCGAAAACGAATACTGAATTACCAGCGTGAGAGTGATGGTTCAGTCGCCCGCGATTCGTACTGGTCTCAGACTTTCCTGTAGACAAACTCCGAAAATGCTACAGCCACGGTCAAGGGGCCAGCAGATCGGCGTCCAACTGGCTGGCCGCCGCTCCCGGAATTTCTAATGTCTTCCGTTCTCACCGCCCCTGAGATGCCCGCCAGGATTCATCCAGACTTTTCCGCAGCAACTCGGCCAGCCCCGCGGATCTTCCAGCAGCCAGCCAACTCCGCACATACAGGCTGTGGTTCGCCGTCTCGATCCATGATTCCGGAAAGCAAAACCGCATCCACTAAATGCGTAACCCTGTTTTTTCGGTAATCAAGTACATTTTTCAGTAAGGAAACTCCAGTGACAGCGTCACCGCACCGAGACGTTTACTTCTTTGATCGAATGCTGGCTGCTTCGGTAGTGCTGCTTCGGCGTCGGATTGTTCCGAGATTCTAGAAAATCACCGCGTTCGTATCGGTCGCGAAAAAGGAATTACGATGAGTTCGCTCGTTCAACTGCAACCGTACGATGAACACAATCAGAAGCTGGAATCGTTCGTTCATCCTCAAGGCTGGATCAATCCCGAGCCGGCAGGCCGCTACAACCTCGTCGTGATCGGTTCCGGGCCGGCGGGCCTGATCACGGCCATTGGTGCTGCCGGCCTGGGAGCGAAGGTCGCACTGGTCGAGAGGGAATTAATGGGCGGCGACTGTCTGAATGTTGGCTGCGTTCCGTCGAAAGGCGTGATCAGTGCGGCACGTGTCGCGGCGATGGTGCGCGACGCGAACGAATTTGGCGTGCAGGTTCCCGATGGTTGGGGCGTCGACTTTGCCGCCGCCATGACTCGCATGCGGCGGCTGCGAGCCGACATGGCTCATCACGATTCTGCGGCAAGGTTTCAGGAAGTCGGCATCGACGTCTTCCTGGGCAGCGGTTCGTTCACGAATGACGGGCACGTCGAAGTCGCAGGCAAAAGACTCAACTATAAGCGAGCCGTCATCTGCACTGGTGGACGAGCGGCCAAACTGCCAATTCCAGGTTTGAAAGACGTTGACTATCTGACAAACGAGTCGATTTTTTCGCTGACTGAATTACCAGAGCGACTGATCGTGATCGGTGGCGGGCCGATTGGAACGGAGATGGCTCAAAGCTTTGCCCGCTTCGGTTCGCAGGTCACGCAGATCGAGAAAGCCCCCAACATTCTGCCGCGAGAAGAAACCGACGCCGCTCTGATTATCCAGAAGTCGATGGAGAAAGACGGCGTCAAGTTCGTGCTGAATGCAACCACGGTGCGGGTCGAGCAGCGTGGTGATGAGAAACTCGTCGTGGTCGAACAGGACGGACGGGAGAAAGAAATCGTTGGTGATCAGTTGCTGATCGGAACTGGAAGAACACCCAACGTTGATGGGATGGGTCTGGAGAATGTCGGGGTCAAGTTTGACACTCGCAACGGCATCGAAGTCACCGACAACCTGCAAACGACCAATCCAAAGATTTATGCCGCTGGCGACGTTTGCTCGAAATACAAGTTCACGCACGCTGCCGACTTCATGGCCAGGATCATCATCGGAAATACGCTCTTCATGGGACGTGGCAAGGCGAGCACGCTGACAATTCCCTGGGCAACGTACACATCACCCGAGCTGGCTCACGTTGGCCTGGGACCAATCGAGGCTAAGCAAAGCGGAGTCGAAATCGACACATTCACGCAGCCTCTCAACGGAGTCGACCGGGCAATTCTGGAAGGCGATGATGAAGGCTTTGTCCGGATCCACGTCAGGAAAGGCACCGACAAAATCGTCGGAGCGACCATCGTCGCGACCAATGCCGGAGACATGATCAGCGAAGTCACGCTCGCGATGACGCACGGCCTGGGGCTGAAGAAAATTGCCTCGACAATTCACCCCTATCCGACACAAGGCGACGCGATTCGGAAAGTTGGAGATCTCTATAACCGAACTCGACTGACACCATTTGTCAGGAAGCTGTTTCAGCGATGGTTGTCGTGGAATCGGTAATTCTGAATGGTAACAGTTCGATTGATTTGATGAGGCTTGGTGTGAATCAAAGAATTTCAGGGACAAGCAATGCCTACAGAATCTGACGACGCGACACAGGTCGGCGAGGCATCTCAGGAAAAATCTGGCGGCAGGACGACGAAGGTTGTTGTCCTGCTGGCCGTGGGTGCTGCGGCCTTCTTCGCCTACTACAACTTCGGCGACGCACTCTCGCTCAAGTTTCTGGCTTCGAAAGAGACTCTGTTGCGTCAGTACAGGCAGGACAATCCCGTGCTGGTCTACGGCGTCGCGATGGCCATTTACGTCCTGGCGACTGGTTTCTCACTTCCGGGCGCTTCGGTTCTGACGCTCGCCTACGCCTGGTACTTCGGCTTTGTCCGTGGCATGGTCGTCGTCAGTTTTGCTTCGACCGCCGGCGCGACAATGGCGTTTGTTCTGAGTCGATACTTTCTGCGAGAAACGATCCAAAGTCGCTTCGCAGACAAGCTGACGTCGTTCAATGAATCTTTGAAACGGGAAGGTGCCTTCTACCTGTTCACGCTGCGATTGATCCCCGCTGTTCCGTTTTTTGTGATCAACGTTGTCATGGGACTGACACCGCTAAAAACGTCGACCTACTGGTGGGTGAGCCAGATTGGGATGTTGCCCGGAACGGCTGTTTATGTTTATGCCGGCTCACAGTTTCCTGACCTGCAAACTCTCGCAGAGAAAGGCGGTTCCGGCATTTTGACTCCGCAACTGGTTCTGGCGTTCGTGCTGCTCGGTGCCTTTCCGATCGTTGTGAAAAAGGTGATCGGTCAACGGAAAGCTTCGAAGACGACAAACGCTACTTCGAAGCAATGACGATTCCGAGTGCCAGCTCCTGTACTGAAACCATGAAGATGGTCTATCTCACATTGCCGAAGAGATGGCGATCTTCGTCGCGGCTTCCAAGTCCGCTGCTGCCAGGAGCCGTCCTGACGTTGACGCTGGGTAGGTGCTGCGCCAGCTCTTTGATGATTTCCGCGTGTGCTGGTTTTCCTGCCAGGTTGCGCCATTCATGCGGGTCGGCATCGTGATCGTACAGCTCTTCGTCGCCTGTCGAGTAGCGGATGTATCTCCAGCGAGCTGATCTGACGGCGTGATTGTTTTCGAAGAAGGTCGTGATCACCGGTGGTCGTTCCGTGTCGACGTTCTGGAGTTGCGGCATCAGAGATCGACCTTCCAGATGTGCCGGTTTCGACAATCCGCACATTTCGGCCAGCGTCGGGTAGAGATCGATCAGGCCGACTGGTTGCTGACAGACTCGGCTACCTTTGACGTTTGGCCCGGCGATGATCAGCGGGACGCGAGTCTCCGATTCCCATAGACCTCGCTTGGCCCATCGTTGTTTCTCGCCAAGAGCCCAGCCGTGGTCGGACCAGAGCGCGATGATGGTGTTTTCTGCGTGAGGGCTGGCGTCGAGTGCGTCGAGAACCCGCCCTACCTGATGATCGACAAAACTCACGCACGCCAGATAAGCGTGCACGGCTCGCTTCCATTGATCATTCTCGATCATCCAGTTGTGCCGTGGGGCCAGACCGCTCCAGGTCAGCTGGCGAGCGAAGTCGGCAATGTCATTGTTGTCCGACGTCAGAACCTTCGGCAGCTGAATGTCACGTTCTGCTCCGACGAATTTCCACCATTCCTCAGAAGCGTAAAGTGGAACGTGCGGACGGAAGAAACCGACCGCCATAAAGAACGGTTCTGCACGCGACTCCGCCAGTTCTTCAACGGCCCACGTAGCAACGCCGTAGTCGCCCTGGTCTTCGTCGTGCGAAGGGAACTTTCCCCAGTCCCATAGTTTCACGCCGTCCGGATAGCTCAGCTTCTGTTTCGGAAAGGCTCCGTTGCCGCCGCGGGGTCCGTATTCCTGAAACGTCTCGCGTGATGTCGATGCGTGATAAATTTTTCCGCCGCCGATCGTTCGATAGCCGTGCGCGGCGAAGTGTTCTGGCAGCGTCGGTGTTTCTTTGGAGTCTTTGAGCAGCGGGCAGGCTTTGCGAAAATCCGTCGGGCCGAGCAGATAGATTCCGGTGGTCGATGGCCGCGTGCCGGTCATCAAGCTGACTCGCGACGGATTGCAGATCGGTGCCTGACAGTGAGCATTCGAAAAAACGACACCGCGATTCGCCAGACGGTCCATGTTGGGAGTCTTCGCCTGAGGGTGCCCGTCCAGAAACCCGACCCAGTCGTTCAGGTCGTCGATCGCGATGAACAGAACGTTCGGACGCGATACCGTTTCGGCCCGCAAACCACCAACAGCGACTAGAAAGTGAATCGTTGCAAGGCAGATTATTTTAGAAGTCATGCGGACCTCGGCATCAGGCATCGGAGAAATGTTGGACGAAAATGATCTTGCTGAGCAATCGTGTGCCGTCGTTGACTTGGCGCAGGAGCTTTCGTCAGCCGACCATAGTCTTTCGTCAGTCGCCGAGGCCAGCAACTATCGCCGAATCCCAACCTCGTCTAAGGAATCTCTGAGATGACTCGACCAGCACAGTTATCGCGCCGTGACTTTATGGCTGCCGGAGTGGCCGGTTCTCTGGCGTTGTCGAGTCTTCCGCAGGCTCGCGCAGTTTCGCCGAACGATAAGATCAACGTTGCTTTCATCGGAGTCGGCGGGCGCGGTGGAGCGAACCTGCGAACGATCACTGGCACCGGCGAAGTTAACGTCGTCGCTCTTTGCGATGTGAATTCCCGCAACCTCGGAAAGGCCGCCGAACTGCATTCGAAGGCTCGTACCTATGCCGACTTCCGAAAGCTCTACGAAACGACCGGTGACATCGACGCCGTCGTTGTCAGCACGACGGAACACACACACGCATTTGCAACGCTGCCCGCACTTCGGCTCGGCAAGCCGGTTTACTGCGAGAAGCCGCTGACCCATAACATTCGCGAAGCTCGCATCATTACCGAAGCGGCTGCGAAGGCTGGCGTCGCGACTCAAATGGGAACGCAGATTCACGGCATGCCCAACTACCGGCGCGTCGTCGAGCTGATCCAGTCCGGCGCGATCGGCAACGTGTCGGAAGCTCATGTCTGGGTGGGGCGTGCCTGGGGACGCCAGACTCCGGAAGAAGCAAAAGCCAACCGCGACATCATCTCCGTAACCGAGCGACCGAAGGAGACAATGACGCCGCCGAGCGATCTCGACTGGGACCTGTGGATCGGTCCGGCTCCTTACCGACCGTACCACGAAGTCTATTTTCCAGGACCGAAGTGGTACCGCTGGTGGGACTTTGGCAACGGCACCATGTCAGACCTCGGCAGCCACTGGATCGATCTTCCGTTCTGGGCATTGAAGCTGGACGCTCCAACGACAATCGAAGCATTCGGACCGGAGTGCCATCCTGAGATCGCACCCGCGTCGATGTCTGCGGTTTACGAATACGGGCCTCGCGGCTCACTGCCAGCGTGCCAGGTGTCGTGGTATCAGGGATCTCACAAGCCGCAAATCTGGAAGGACGGCGGGATTCCACAGTGGGGTAACGGAGTTCTGTTCATCGGCGACAAAGGCATGCTGCTTTCGGACTACGGAAAGCATGTGCTGCTTCCCGAAGACAAATTCGTCGATTTCAAACGACCGGAACAGTTCGTCGGAAACTCTCCGGGACAACATCAGGAATGGCTGGCCGCCTGCCGCGATGGCTCACCGACGGGTAGCCCCTTCAGCTATGCCGGACCACTGACCGAAGCGAATCATCTGGGCAACGTCGCCTTCCGAGCCGGTAAGAAACTCGAATGGGACGCAGTCAATCTGCGAGCAACCAACTGCCCGGAAGCCGATCAGTTTATCGGTCGCGAGCCACGTAAAGGCTGGTCGCTTTCCTGAAGCATGACTATTTTGCTGGCTTCTTTTCCATCCTGCAGATTCGCACGTAACCGTCCCAGTGTGCGGTCGCGATTTGCAGTCCGTCAGGGTGGAGCGACATATCGCGGGCGGTGTCTTTCAGCTTGAGCTGGTAGAAGGATTTCTCTTCGGTGGGTTTGAAGAAAATCAAGTAGCCGCCTCCACCACCACCGGATGCGCAGACTTCGGAACCGTCCGAGAGGAACTCAATCTGCCACCCGATCCCTCGGACACCGTCGGCTGGTTGCTTGCAAATGGATTCGCCTTTTGCCCAGTCGAACAACATCACCAGCGGCTCGTTGACAGCCCCGAGCGGGTTGGTTGCTTTATGCAGCCCCGTCAAGGCAAGTGTCCTGCCGTCAGGACTCAGCGCGATATCTCTGACACCGCCGTAGTCCACTTTCTGACCGGTGTTGTAAGAAAAGAGTTCTTTGGCCTCGAAGGTTCGCGTCAGCTTCCCGGTCTTTGTGTCCCACTGATGAACAACTCCTTTCAGATCGCCTGAAAGGAGCGTTGTTCCATCGGGGTGAAAAAAAACGGAGTACACGTGCCCCTGGTGACCGGTCAGTTCTCTGACGAGTTTGCCGGTTGGAGTCCACAGTTTCACCAGATGGTCATCGCCGCCTGTTGCAATCAGTGTTCCATCGAAGTTCACGTCGACAGATCGAACCCAGCCTTTGTGTGCAACAACTTCAGCTTGAGGCTGCGGCTTTTCCCCGGCAACCGGCCAGAAAATAATCCGATCGTCGCAGCCTGCGGTGATGACTGTTTCTCCGTCAGGCAGAAAAGCGATGTCTCGAATCCAGCTGTCGTGAGCTTCCCAGGCGACCTTCGATCCGTCTTCGAGATTCCATCGCTGCAGCGTGTAATCTTCCGAACTCGTAAACAGAAAACGCCCCGTCGGGTCGAAGCTGCATGCGATCAACGGCTTGCCATGCTTCCACTCGTGCGCGACGTGAGTCTGTTTCGGATCAAGACTCATGCCACAATGCCTTTCGAAAAATAAGCAAGGCCGATTTCTACCGACCGAAGCGCCCACACTGCACGTCCGGAATGGCCGGTTGGAACCGGCCCGATCGTTTCTTGTGACGCGAGCTCTAAGCAATCAGTTCGCTGATCGGCCCTCTGGCCGGATCAGCCATTGGCTGCTCGCGTCCGCCGATATCGAACGAGTCGGATGATTCAAGACCAACTGCCGACAGATAAGTGTGAAACAGATGGCCGTGATCGACTTCCCGATCGATGACTTTGGTGCCGTTCTCGTTGGTCTTCCCGATGACGGCCCCCGGCTGCACTTTTGCCCCGCCCAGACAAACTGACCACGCCGAACCCCAATGATCTCGACCGTAGCGAGCGTTGATTTTCGGCGTACGACCGAATTCTGACATCACCACGACAAGAGTCGTTTCCAGCATGCCTCGTTCACGCAGATCGGTGATCAGCGTCGAGAATGCCTGATCGAACTCGCCGAGCTGTTCGAGATGGAAGTTGAAATTCTCGTTGTGCGTGTCGTAGTTCGAATGCGAAACCTGCACGAAGGGAATGTCGTTCTCGAGCAACCGCCTGGCCATCAGGCAGTGTTTCCCCAAGTCGAACTTGCCATACTTTTCATGCTCAGACGCCGGTTCTTTGTCGACGTCAAACACGTCGCGTTTCTCCATCAGCTGCAGAGCCTGTTCGTAGCTCTGAGTGTAGACGTCGGTTTCTGCCGTGCGTCGTTGAAGCGAAAACTGATCGTTCACTTTGCGTCGAAAAGAGTTTCGCAACGCGTCGGCGGATTCGGTCAGATTGCTGGCTCGCTCCGAATTGGCTGGTGGCTTGCCGGTCATACCAACACTGGCGTACTTCGGGCCGAGGTACGCGGCGTCGCTGCCTCGGGATCCACCTGGAACTTTGATGTGACCGGGCAACGGACTGTCGGACCGTTCCAGAGCTTTCGCACAGACGCTTCCAAGATGCGGATACTCAGTACCGGGCATCTGATTGCGACCGTGAGTCATCTGGTAACTGCCTTTTCCATGATCGTTGTTCTTCGTATTGATGCTGCGGACCAGCGACAGCTTGTCCATGTGCAACGCCGTCTTCGGCAGCAGTTCACAGATTTGCGTTCCGGGGACGGCAGTCTGGATTGCTCGGAATGGGCCGCCGGTGTCGGTCTTCGGCTTCGGATCCCAGCTTTCGAGCTGGCTCAGTCCTCCGGCCAGATTGACCACCAGAACCCGCATGTTGTTTCGTTTGAGCTGCTCGGAAAAAACGGGCGTCGTCAGTGCTCCCAGCCCCCCGGCCACAAAGCCACCGGTGATGCCGCCCAGAAACTGACGTCGCGCGATGAGATGCTCGCTCGTCTGGCATGAGTAGTCGCACTTCATGATTCGGTCCTTAACGGTTAAATCGAAACTCGATCGACGTCAGCAGTGCCCAGGCCATTTCCTGAATGGCGGCTGATCGATCGTCTTTGCGTTGTTCAAGGTAGTTAGTGACTTCGACAATCTCGTCAGCACGCGGCTGTCGAGTGAACGTGCTGATATAAAGTTCTTCGGCCAGCGCCTTTGGGTCTTCCAGCTTCAGCAATCGGCCAGTCAGGTTATCTCCGGAAGGAGCAAGCCAGTTTCGAATTTCCCCGCCGTTGGCCAGGAAGAGAGCCTGTTCCACCGTCGCGAAGAAGGCATCCTGAGGTTGTCCTTTTTCGCCTCCGAAAAGTGTCACAAATCGCGCAACGTTCGCACTGAGCGACTTATACATGGCGTCATCGGCCTCGCGGTTCCGCTCGGCAGTTTTTGCAGAGTCCTTCTGCTCTTCCGACGTCAGCGGCTTCGCCTTGTTGAGTTTGGCGAGTTCCGCAGCCCGTTGCCGTTCGAGCTGTCCGGATGCCTGCAGAATGCTCCAGCCAAGCTGTTCCGGAGTCAGCGGTTCAACGACTGCGATGTTGAAGTGAGAAGACGCTTCGAGCACCACCTTGTCCGACGACTCATCGATCGTCAGCTTCGCCTGTTGAACCTGTCCGCGAAGTTTCGCAACAGTTGCGGCCAGTTCAGCCGATCGATCTTTCAGCTCGTCCGCTTTCTGAGATGCCGACTCAAACGCAGCGGTCGACACCGCGAGCTGTTCCTGCAACTTCAACGCGACGACCTGTTGAGCTTCCACCAGGGTCTGCATTTCAGACAGGTCTCCGCCGATTCGCTTCTGGGCATCAGTCAGCGCAACAACGGTTTGAGACAAATCGGAGTCACTGCTCAGCAACTTTGCCGCTGCACTTGCCGCTAAAAATGACTCACCAATCGACTTATCAGCAAGTTGCAATCCGTTGAGGCGTCTTTGCAGACTGGCGAGTTCAGCCTTGCCGGTGGTGGCCGCGCTGGCAGCCGCTTTCATTTGTGATTCAGAAGTTTGGCGAGCTTTCTCAGCAGCGACGTATTCGGCCTCCGTCGCTTTGCTCACCGGCTCGGCGCTGGCCAGTTGCGGTCCGGCGTCGGCGAGCGATTTCTCAGCAGCGTCAAGTTTCACGACCGTTTCGAGAAATCGTGCTCGCCGTTGAGCGTGGCGAGCGGCTTCCCGGGTTTTCCGGATTTCTTCACGGAGTGCGACATGGGTCGCACGTCTCTCTCGAACTTTCGCTTCGACAGGTGACAGTGCCGCGCGAGCTGCTTCAACTGGCTTGTTAGCCTCGGCGAGTTTTGCTTCTGCGGCGGCGACAGCCTTGATTGATGCGTCAAGTGCTGTCTTCAGTTTTGCCGCTTCGGCTTCGAGCTTCACCGCTTTCGTGTCCAGGAGCTTCGCCGAAGCTGTCAGTTCCTTGTCGCCAGCAATCGACATCGAAGCTGCCTGCGCGCTGGCAGCGGCTGCACGGACAGCAACCGCCGCTGAATTCTTCTGCTCGAAGTTACCTTGATGAGTCGTTACGGCAGTGGTTGCTGTATCGAGTTTGGTAGCTTCGGCCTGCGCCGCAGTGACAGCCTTCTGTAACGCCGTCCGCAATGGTCTGGCTTCGGCAAGTGCCTTGTCCAGTTCTTCGAGAGCTGCTGTCGCCTCAGCCTGCTTCTCGTCGACCCGGGCGTTGTTAGAAGTAATCAGAGCGTTCAACTCGGCGAGTACCTTCTCCGCAGCATCGACCGATGGTGACAGGTCTGAAGGCAACTGCCATGATCGCTGGTAAGTTTGCGACAAAGCAATCTCGCGCAACAACGAGTGGACATTGTAATTTGCCCTCGCGAATTCATCACTGAGCAGATCAAGCAACGCAGGATTCGTTGCAGGGTTTTCGGAGTGATGCTGGTCGACCGGGTGGACGAGCCCCCGCCCCATCATCATGCCCCAGAGTCGGTTGACGATGTTGCGGCGGAAGAGTGGGTTCTGCCCGGATGAAATCAGCTCGGCCAGTCTGATCTGCCGACTGAACTTCGGAACGGGACGAACAGTCTTTGCCGGTCGCACGGTGTACTCATCGCCGATCGTGAAAACCGGTTCGACGATTTCGACGTCACCCGGCAGTCGCGGAGACGTGACCGCTTCCCGTTCGGTAAAAACTGATTTGAATTCTGACTGGCCGCTAACGGTTTCGCCGATCAACGCCGGCTTCTTTGCATCCGGCTGGAAGACAGTCAGTTGATTGACGAACGAAAAAGTTCCGAAGTAGTCGGTCTGATGGTAGTCATCGATCAACGGATGATCGTGACACTGGGCACACTGCAGATCGATGCCGAAGAACATTCGTCCGAGATCGCGCGTCAGCAGATTCGGCTCGACATCCCGCTCAAGAAAGAATGCCGCCGTCGCTCGTTGCTTCTCGTCCGTACCGTCTGCCGACAACAGGCTGTGAACGAGTTCGTTGTACGGTCTTTTCTGCTGAAAGAAATCCTGCAACCACGCACGAAATTCGACGCTCTTCACATGCTTGTCGCCACGGCGTTCCATCAGCATGACGTCAAATACGACAGCGAGGTGCCGATAGAATGCCGGACTCGACATCAAGCGATCGACGGTTCGTGTGCGTTTGTCGGGGGACTCATCGGCCAGGAATTCCCGAGCCTCGACGATCGACGGGATTTGGCCGGTCAGATCAAGAGTTACCCGTCGCAGAAATGTGAGGTCATCAACGATAGCTCCGCGAGGCCCGACAGCTGCCCGGTCTGACAATTGATCAATTCGGGCGTGCAATGAGTCATCCGCTGCGGCGCGAGGAATCTCACCAAACGCGAACCACACAGACAAAGTAAGCGTCAAGGCAACCCGCGTAACGATGCGAGTATTAGCTCCGGCAATGCTGAACATGGCGCGTGCCCGGAAGGAAGGAGTGAGGCAGGTGCAGGACGCAAGTGTGTTCCTGCGATTCAGGTGGGATGGCGAGGCTCGCCAATCAATCAGAAATCGTTGATACGTTACCCGCCAAAGATTGCAACCGTCAATTTGTCTTTGGATTTTTGCTCACGAACACACCGATTCGATCCGCACAACCGGTACGTTACACCGGTGATCAGACCTGATTGAAGAGTTGAAGTGCCTCGTCAATCCGACTAAAACGCCGTCACTCAAGGGCGATTAACTCAGCGGCTAGAGTGCCATCTTCACACGGTGGAAGTCGCAGGTTCGATTCCTGCATCGCCCACTTTTACGACAGGAACAGAGCGGAACCGCTCGGCACCATTCAGCAAAGCCTCGGATTTTCCGGGGCTTTTTGCATTTCTGAGTAGCTCGGTTCTCGTCGGTGCGTGCGGGTGCTGATCTACTATGTGATCTACTTTTTCGGGCAAGTGATCTACTTTTGCGGCTGCCGCCTCGAAATCCTCGTCTGTAACTTGCAGGTAGTGCTTCAGAGCGACTTTATGACTGTTACCGAGCCATTCACAGACGACGTGAGCCGGGTACTTACGGGTCAATTCCGTCTGTCTGGTGGACCGCAGATTCTGAAACAGCTTCGGGTACTGATCTACGGCAGCAAAATGCAGGATTCGTTTGTACTGAGCAATCAATCCTCGATGCGTCATCCCGTGTCGTTTTGAAATCACGAATTCTTCACCGTCATCAGCTAATTCAAAACTTGAACTTAGATACGGCAGGAGTTCCGGAAAGATCGGACAGTATCTCGTTTGATCTGTCTTCTGACTGTAGATACGAAATCGAGACTTACCCCAAAGAATGTCTTCCCATCGAAGATTCAGAACTTCTGTTGGACAACGTAAACCGCCAAACCTCATCAGAGCAAAGATCAGCTTCCATTCTGAATCCGGGCAGGTTTCAAGAATTCTTTCTGACAACTCGCGATCTACGAAGAACTGCCGTTTGGGATCACTGTCACCAACTGAGGTCTTCTGATCAGCAAATGGATTCTCCGCAATCAGCTTGTGGCGGACAGCCCATGTAAAGAATTGCTTTGCGATTCCGAGATATCTTCTGCGGCTGTTGTCAGCAGTGCCTTTTGACTTCAAATACTCACTGAAGTCATCAGCATCCCCTGCCGTCACTTCGGTTAATGGCTTCTCTTTTCCAAAGTAGGCAAACAGGTGATTCGTCACAGTCGTCCATCTGGCTATCGTCGATTCTGCGACTCCATTTCGACTTGCCACATAGTCTGAAATCAGACGCTCGATTGTTTGGCTCACGATCTTCTCACGAGCCGTTGCAAGTCCACATGTAACCAGCTTCTTATAGAGTTTCTCGGGAACTTCCCCGAGCCATTTAGAAACTTCTCTCTCTGGAACTGTGTTACTTTCGACAGAGTGAGCCAATCTTTCGACGTAGCTCAGCACAGATTCAGCTTGTCGTTTCGTAAGTTTCGCACCCAGATAAATCGGGCGTCGTTTCCCGTCTGGGCAAATCAGTTGAATCTTCGGTCCCTTTGGAGTTTGGGTAAGACTAGCCATTCTGTACGAACTCCTTCACCGCTGAGGCTGAGAACCGAACGCTTCTGCCAAGCCCCTTAATCTTCTTCGGAAATCGGGGGGTCTTCATCAGATTCGTGACTTGTCGTTCACTGATCTGGAACAGGCAGGAAATATCTTTCTTCGACAGCAAGCTCACATCGCTGCGAGATACGGTTTGGTCAGTTGAAGACTGACTCAAACTCTGTTCGAAGGTAATTTTAGAAACATCGTCATTCATTAGAAATATCCTTCTTGAGTAATCTGAAAAAACAAACACATGAAATAAAGAAACCCCGGAAACAGAGGCTTCTGTACCGGGGCAAAATCAATATCGATGCTGAAAATCAATCAGCGAATAAGTTCGTAGTAGTCAGCTTTCACGCTACATATTCTCTTGGCATCTCCTTTCCATGATCCGGCAGAACTCAGCAATCTCTGATTGCTCTTTGGTTTCCGTTGCAATCAATTCTTCTCCGCCTGATTCGAGAGACTCCAAGCTCCGGTTTCTTTGATCGCTCAGTTCTCCAGCCAGCTCGCGTAGTTCTTCAGTTTCCACGCCTTGTCGAAATTCAGCGTTCTCGCCAATAGCACGAGACCAAATCGCTTTTGCCGCGTGATACTTCACTCCAGCACGATCTCCAGCCTTCTCTGCTTGGGCTACACATTGATCATGATACGTGGCAATGATGAACAGCACTTTTCTTAACCATGCTGCTTCACTTGAATTCAAACTCATAAAACATCCTTCAATAGTCGGGTAAACGAAAAAAGCCTCTCCAGACCATTCTGGGAGGCCAACACAACTTCGTGATTTTCAGTCAGTGATTCTTTGTCAGGTCATTGCTTACTCTCCTTTCTGTTGTTCGACCGTGATCGATCAGTCGGCACGGCCAATGCTCGCAGTGACGAGGCGAAATCTGTCAAAACGAAAAACATAGACCCTAGGTGCAGCCCTCTCTCTTCTCTCTCTATTCTTGTTCTAGGTAGGTTTTCTCCATTTCGTAGTCTTGAGTTCAACCACGCATTTTCGGCCAGCAATCTTGCCAAGGTGAGCCGCTATCTCCTTTGACATTGCATTCTCAACGGCACTTACACTGGCTGGCGTTGTAAGCAAGCAATCATGAACGCTTAGCACTGGAATCTCTTTCCGGGCCAAAGGCAGAAAGCAGCTTTCGATAACGGCTTCGGCTTCAATCTGCTGTAGTTTCCATGCTGCTTTTCGATATGGCTTTTCGGTCGATCCACTCTTCAGCGAATCCAGAACTTTGACAGCTTTCGGAAACTTCGTTCTGAAGAACTCTGCTGTTCTGGCCCTGAGTTCTTTCTTGAGTCGCTTCGTTTCGAGTTTCTTTTTCAATGCTGCTTCATCAGGAACTGCTAATCCTTTCTTTCTGAGTCTGGCCGCTTTTCGAGTGATCGACTTTCTTTTGACTGGATCGTTGAGGGCAATCTCTTCTGCTGTTCTGCCGTAGGTCGCAGGTTTTGAATTGCAGATTGGCCCATAGGCAAAGGTCATGAACGCTGTCTTTGCCAAGTCTCTTTCAGATACCCCGATGCCCTGCTGAATCTCTTCATAAATCTGGCCCGATTCAACAATGGATTGGTACTTCGGACAGTCAGCAATCGCCGCAAGACAAAGCGGTTGAGAATTCACAACATCCACCGACATGATTTCATCGCCGTGCCAAGTGAGTGCAGCCCTTAATGGCGAGTTCATATAGGTCACAACTGACGAAACCCTCCCGGTCTTGTTTGATTGGGAAGGACAGAAAGATTGATTGGCGAATTCATTGATTGCCATTCTTGCTGAAATCTGTGCCGCTGGCCGGATGCCAGCGAATATGGCTTCTGCTTCAGCCAAATCGATTTTCAAGTTCATCAGGTTTCGATAGGTCTCGCTTTCGATTTCTGTCATGGATGACAAGTTGGGAGACGGCATGAACTTTCTGGATGTCAGTAGTTCGTACTCTTCAAGTTGCTGGCCTTTCTCCTGAATGCGGTACTTCCAGCTTGAATGATTTGGAATGTATGGGCCGCGTCTCTCGATGAATCCTTCTTTGATTAGCCAGCCTAAATACTTTGAGTAGTTGGTCCCTCCGTATGAAAGCAGCTTCGTGCTGTGAATCTTGACGAACGCATTTCTTGATTTGTTTCTTTGAATAATTGCCCAAAGAGTCAGGATGATGTTCTCTTGATGTATCCTCTGAGATTTCCAGCTTTGAAAGGCAAGATCAATAGGCTGGAGATTCTTAAAAGCACTGCTCTCGATCAGCTTCGCCGCTGTTAAAACTCTTTTCTTTGATGTTGTCACTCTTGGGTTTCCTTTCGATAGAACACGAGACACAAAAAAAGCTGCTCCGGCAAAAGCCGAAACAGCACATGGAAAGCGAGGTGGGTATTGTTTGTTCACACTCTGGTGAGATGGCATCCCCGAAGGCGGCGGGGGCCTTCATTCACGGCTAAGCAAAAGCCGGAAATCAGTCACCTTCAAACAAGCAGGAGAAACTAAGATTGTGGTTCTTCAACTGAGCTTGAGCTTCTGCATTTTCGTCGATGAATGACGAATTCAATCAGCAGAGCGATCAGTTTTCGTTTCTGATTCGAAAGCAAAAGAATCAGTTTCGTGAGGCTTCAGCATTGGCCTCTAAAGCAATGGCGGCTCAGATTGAATTGAGCCGAACGCTTTCCCCTCAATCAATTGAACTGTTTGAAGTTCAACGGTGGGACTGCTTCACTAACCAATAGCACTGTGGGAAGCTCAGTTAATCGTTCGTTCGATTTGTGACTGAGCGTGTGCTGTGGTGGTGGGGTGAGTGGTTGGAGAGAAGTGGTTGGTACAAGCTCTCTATAATACATGCCGAGAAAGAGTAGTTGTGCGAGCTGATTCCGGGCGAATCAGGCCAATTCTTCCGGATTCGGAACGGCTGTTCTGTATCCAGAGTCTCAAAGTTCCCTGATGTGCCAACGTCGGAACTGAGAGTGAGTGAAAGCCGCCGCGATCGACTGCCCCACCCTATAGGCTCTGGCGGTGGACGTTTTGGCGGATAATTCCGGGAAGTTTCCAAATTTTTCCCGAAATAGTCAGGGCTGCTGCTGGAAACTCGACGCTCAACCGTCGGTGACGTGGCTGTCTGCAAGTTCGATGTCGTCTCTCACCCTATAGGCTCCTGTAGTGGGCGTTTTACCGGATAATTCCGGGAAGTTTTCGAAGTTTTCCCGAAATAGTTGGGAAATCGGACGCAAATCGGCGGCTCAAATGCGGCGACGAATACACGAGGCATTCATTTTCATTAGATGCCCACAGTTACATTTCATTGAAGCCTTGAATTCTTAACCTTTTGATTTGGTCTACCAACTCTAAATCACCTTACAGGTTTTGCAGTTCCCGTAATTTCGAGATTTCTAAAAGCAACCCTTGAACGTTGAACTCCCAAACCAAACTGCTTTCTGTTGGCTACATGCCAACCTGGCGAAGGAGCAATTCTGCTCACGTCACCTTCCCATTTGATTATCTGCTTTCCTCCCAGCGTTGCTTCAATCGTCGCTTTGTCTCTCCGAATACTCACATCCAATGAAACCTTGATCCATTGACCGTTGGGAATCCTGCCATTCGACCGTGTTTCATTCTTCGACGAAGATTGCCCGTCAATGTGATCCAAGCAATGGTATTCCCCGTCGGCAAATGGGCCGCCGTGGCTAATATGATACGACGCAGCAGACGACCCTACAGGAAAGAAGATCATCAGAGCGTTGTCTCCTGACAGTCGATTGATCTCAAGTTCGAGTTGAAAGCTGCCAGATGCTTCAACAGGAAGAGAAATAATTGAAAGGTCAGCCGTATTCATGATGCCGCCTTGTGCGATTGCCCAACTTCCCTTTTCTGTTGCAGGTGCTACTGCTTTTACCCCTTCGAATACATCGATCTTTCGCCGTCTGCCAGAGCTGTAACTTGATGATCTAGCTTCTCCAGCCGGAACAAATCGAAACGGATACGTCTTGAAGATAGACGAGTTCTCAACCTGACCAGTCGCAACATTGACCAGCCTGATATTGAATTGGGCAGTAAGTCCAGTTCCTCTGGCTCGGGCTACGCTTCCAGTAATTACATGAGTAGCTCCGAGTTGCTTACCGACTCTTGCTGTCGTCGCTTCATCAAAAATGAATGTCGATTGCAGGGCCATTTCTTCCAAGGTGTCCAGTAGCTTTGCTCTCTCAACTACCTTCACTTTTCGCCGTACAAGTTGATTCACGACTTCGTCAGCAAAATGAATTGTTCCTTCGAATTCAGCCCCATTGATATCACTTGGAGGAAGTACGGCAATCGCAGAACTCGGCTGCTGATACTCAACTTGATCACCAACTTGAATAACGACCTCAAGGTCACCTTTGACTCTTGCCTTCGAGAGTCGTCCCTGAATCGCAGTTACTTCAATTTTGGCGACAAGTCTCTTCTGACGACCAAGAACTTCACCAGTATCCGGGTCTTTGATGACTGTCTCGCCACGATGGACCAAGAGTTCGTTGCCAACTGCAACTTCTCCTTTTCCCAATGTCGTATAGATGAGACCTCCGGTTGCGGCGGCAACCTTTCCGTGCAAACTTCCCTTGGGAATCGACTTTGAAAATCTCCAAGCGATGACTGCTGCTGGGTTCTCAGTAAGCTCGATTGCTTCCGTATCTGTTACTTGCCGAGCTTCCCCAGAAAGTTGTGCTTTCCGAAACGTTCGAACTTTGCCTGTTGTAACGTCCTCAAGAACAACCTCAGAACGTGAGTCTTCGTTTTCTTGAACGACTCCAACGTAGGACTTCTCGCCGATCTTTACAGCGGTCAATAGTTCCCGCGAATTCTCGCCTTGAGCATTGACAGTTGAGGTTAAGGCGAAAAGCATCACGCCGAGAATCGCCGTTGCCGTAGATTGTAGTTGGATGGAATTCATGGCCTCTCCAGTCAGAGCAAGTTTACAATTGTCGATCTCCAATCGGTTTCACTTGCTTTAATGATGTTGAATGTATTCAAGAGTTCAAGTCTGTTGAAAACAATGCGGTAACCTTGAGGCAGAAAACTTTTGGAATCAGATTTGAAACGTTGGCTATGATGGTTTCGAAGCGAGTTTCGCAAGCTGTTCGGCGAGGCTGCTGGCAAGCGAAATCAGCTCTTCGCGAGTGAGTTCTGATATACCTTTCCCGAGAATGGCAGTTTTCTCCGGGAAATCGTCGATATGTTCTGGGCCTGCATCGCCCACTTTTACGACAGGAACAGAGCGGAACCGCTCGGCACCATTCAGCAAAGCCTCGGATTTTCCGGGGCTTTTTGCATTTCTGAGTAACTCGGTTCTCGTCGGTGCCGGCAGGTCGTGCTTGAGAGCGGTTTTGTGACTGCTGCCAAGCCATGTAATCCACAGATGAGCCGTTGACTTGAAATGCAGCGGGTGATGCCACGGTGATGCTTCGCGGGTCGACTCTTGCTGACCGTAACTTCTGACGGTGAGCGGGCTGATTGAGTCGGTTTGTTGATTGATCAAATCACCGATCGATGCGACCATTCGCACGCTCTGGGTCTTGTGCTCGGGCCCTTCCGCAATCACCGCAGGAGGCTGAATCGACCTGAACTCTCAATAAATCCGCACGACGTCAAAGATAACCGCCATGGGAAGAAGTTTCGAAAACCGCAAGCATTCGATCATGAAGACGGCGGGGCAGAAGTCCAAGCTGTATTCGAAGTACGGCAAACAGCTCTACATGGCCGCTAAAAACGGAGTGCCCGACCCTGAAGCCAACCCCTCACTGCGGAGCATGATCGAACGGGCCAAGCGGGAGCAGGTGCCCAGCCATGTTATTGAGAAAGCTATTGAAAAGGCCAAGGGGACCGGTGGAGAAGATTACACGGCAGCTCGCTATGAAGGATTTGGTCCCAGCGGATGCTCAGTCATCGTTGACTGCTTAACCGACAATCCAAACCGAACAATTACCGATGTTCGAAACTGCTTCACGAAGACGGGGTCAAAGCTCGGTCCGGCGGGGTCGGTCGCCCATCTCTTCGATCATCTGGCGGTCTTTTCATTCAAAGGCGACAACGAAGACGAAGTCCTTGAAGCGATGCTGGACGCGGACGTCGACGTCGACGACATCGAGAACAAAGATGGCCAACTGACGCTGTTCGCCCCGGCCAGTGAATTCTTCAAGGCCACGCAGGCACTGCAGGAAGCGTTCCCGGAACTCGAACTGGAGGTCCAGGAAGTCACGTTTATCCCTCAGGCCAATGCTGAAATCAGCAAAGACGACCTACCGATGTTCGAAAAATTCATGACGATGCTCAACGATTGCGACGATGTCCAGGACGTTTATCACAACGGCGTTGTGCCGGATTAGCGAAGCGATACCTCTCGGACGTTCTGCCGAACCAGCGGCGAAACCAATATCAGGCGACCTGTTGCGAGCATCAGCCGAGTAGTTATCGACAGGCCGTACAAGGCGACGCGCAACGGAAAGAGGCACGGGGCTGCGGGCACGTCACGACGATAAGCAACGGTCGCGTCGCGAGTCAGCTCGATCGCCCGACTCAGCGAGGCATGTCCTGTCGTGAAACTCGGAATCCCGGCCACCAGGTCGTGCGGCCAATCCAGTACGTCGTCAATAATCTGACAGAACATAACCAGTCGAAACAACATATTCAGGCCATCGTCATGATGCGTTTGCCTGATGCCGGACTCGACTGAGCAGCGATCGTTGGCAACCGTGCCGACGATGCCCAACGAAAGTCTCACGACTTCTTCGCGATACGTTTTGACATCTCCGTGCGATCGATCGTCGCCACCCGGTAACGGGCGATGCCTTTCAAGCTCTCGCAGTTTCCTGACGTATTCGTCGACCGGCTTGCCCAGGCTGAAATCGGCGAGCGTCTGCCGGGTTCGTCGATACTCCTGGTGATCGAAATTTTTGGAATCGAAGAACGCGTTCGCGCACGCTCCAAAATCCAGCAGCGTTGCCAGTTCCTGCAGACATTGTTTGGAGAGTCGTTTCGAAGACCGAAGCACGTGAAGCGTGTCAAACGCCATCAGACAGAGAACTCGTAATGGAGTTCGGGGGCTCGATCGAAAGTAGAACGGTATTCCTCGAAGAAAGCTGACGGTGGCTGTGATGCTCGCCGAGAACCTTCCGTGCTGAATGTCGCCGGTTGTCTTCATGTTGCAACGCTCCGAGGCAATGGTGATTCACCAGCTTCGATCGCCCATCGTCAGACATGACACAGTACCACTTCCCGGGGGCATCTCCAGCGAATTGGGATGAGATCGCTGACGCCGCGACTGACGACAAGCCTTGTTGAGCCATGCTGATGACTCAGAAAGTTGTAAGGATAGAACGCTGCGCCGGGAAACAGCCTGTCTCGAAATTCGAAGGCGACCACCTGGCAACCATGCAGGTGACCGGCGAGGACCAGGTCGAAACCCTGCTGTTTTGCCGTTCGCCAGATTCGTGGATTGTGCGCGCAGAGGATTCGGACGTCGCCTTCGGGCGGGACGTCAGCGTTGGGGCCAGACACAACGATCGACCGCGAATCATTTGCGATATTCGCGTAACCGTCGTGAATCCAGTTTCCTCCGCCACGCTCGATAGCTGTTCGGACGTAGCCAATCCCCACGCGATCGTCGTGATTTCCACCGATGGCGAATACCTGGCCGACGGCTCGCAGTTCTGAAGTCAGATCGCCGAGATGGCTCAATTCCGAAACGGAATCAACAAGGTCGCCGCCCAGCAGGATCGCGTGCGGTTTACAGAGCCGCGCAGATTTGACGACCTGCCGGACCAGAAGGTCTGAGCGGCTGCGACGAAGGTGAACGTCGCTGACGTACAACAACCGACAGGCGTCGTCGTCATCTGAAATTCGCTCCTCGCGAATATGCAGACTCGTCCCAAGTCCGATTTCCAGCACGTCGTTCAGCAAGAATGCGTCCCTTTCTGAGAAACCATCATCTACACTCCTGCACGCCAACGAGTGTACTCGAATCAGCTTCCCGAGTTGAAACGGCGAGCCGCAGTGGCGGGGAGCCTGTTCCCAATGTTGTTCCCGCCTGCGGAGAATTCACTTGCTCTGCGAAGTCAGAGCAGGTTTCGATGCCGCGACGTCGTCGTTGTGAGTTTCCGATAGCGTCGTTTGAGCGACCTTGCAGACAGCCATGATGGCTGTGCCGCTCAAAGCTTTTCATGCCGGCTGTGCAAGTCTGTCGCTGAGCGTTAAATTTCCCGCTCGAATTCAAGGCAGGAACGGCCATTTTGCGGTCGCACCCTGAATTCAGTTTGCGCCGGCGCTGTCGTGACGTGTTGAGGAATCGGGATGCCATTCCGGACGCATTCCACCTGCGCGGACGTGAGGACAACTCGGTGCGACAGGCTGCGGGCCGGTTTCTGCCGGTCGAAGAACAATTATTTTCCGGCCGGTGAGATCCGGTCTTTCATTTTCACGCACTCGTCAGATCAATCGTTGGAAGTAGTGTTATGATCGTCAGTTGGGACTGGTTGCTGGAATATGTCAAGCCGACTGCATCGGCGGCGGAAGTGGCAGATAAGCTCATGATGACCGGGCTGAACCTCGAAGGCATCGAGGAGGTCGGCGACGATCTGGCGATCGATCTGGAAGTCACCAGCAATCGACCGGACTGCCTGGGGCACATCGGGGTCGCTCGTGAAATCAGTGTTTGCTTTAACGACGAACTGACGATTCCGGCGGCTCAACCGGCGGAAAGCGACAGACCGGTCAGCGAAGCAACCTCGGTAACGATCGAGTGTGACGACGTGTGCCCTCGGTACATCGCTCGCGTGATTAAAGGCGTGAAAGTTGGTCCGAGCCCCGCGTGGATGCAGGACCGACTGGCAACGATCGGCATCGCCCCGATCAACAACATTGTCGACATCACGAACTATGTTCTGATGGAATGCGGCCAGCCGCTGCACGCATTTGATTTTGACAAGCTCGCCGGAAATCGCATCGTCGTACGACGGGCGAAGGACGGTGAGAAGATCGAAGCGATCGATCACAAAGAATACAAACTGACGTCTGACATGTGCGTGATTGCTGACGCAGAAAAGCCTGTCGCCATCGGCGGTGTCATGGGCGGTGCCGGCACGGAAATCGGCGACGGCACCACCAGTGTGCTGGTTGAGGTCGCTGACTTTGCCGTGAAGTCGATTCGCGGAACGGCTCGCGAGTTAAATCTGCACAGCGACTCGTCTTTCCGCTTCGAGCGGGGAATCGATGTCGAGCAGCTCGACTGGGCCAGCCGACGTTGTTGCGAGCTGATTCTGGAACTGGCTGGCGGCGAGCTGCTGGAAGGTTCGATCTGGGCGGGCGAGCAACCGCCAGCAGATCCTGAACCAGTCACGCTTCGGTTCGCACGGATGAAGCAGGTTCTGGGCATTGATGTCCCGCGTGAGGAGGCTCTGCAGATACTCCAGTCGCTCGGCATGAAGCAGGTCGGCGACGCGACCGACGACGAGGCTTCATTCATTGCTCCGAGCTGGCGGCGGCGAGACATCAGCCGAGAAGCTGATCTGCTCGAAGAAGTCGCGCGTATTTACGGTTACGACAGGATTCCGGAAGACGCGATCGTTCCGTTAACGGTCAGCCAGAAGTCGCTGCGTGACCGAGTGATTGATCGAGTCTGCGAGGTGCTGACCGGCAATGGTTTCTACGAAGCGGTCACGATGACCTTTACCGATGAGAAACTGAACAGCCTCTTCACGCCGCGCAGGATTGAGACAACACTCAGCGTCAATCATTCGTCGCGTCGTCAGGAGAATATCCTGAGGCAGAGTTTGATCCCCAGCCTGCTGCAGGCTCGGCGTGAAAACGAGCGGCACGGCAATTTCAACTCTCAGCTTTTCGAAATCGCGTCGGTGTTCCTGAAGTCTGACCCAGGGAACCCGGCAGCGGAGCCCAAAGTCATTGGCATGGTCAGCGGCTGTTCGCTGCTGGAGATGAAGGGGCTGCTTCAGTCGATCGCCGAACGAGTTAACCGAGCTTCTACGGCCACCGTCAAGCCGAGCGACGTACCACAGTTTGTGGAAGGTCGCGGGGCTGAGATTTTTCTGAACGGCAAATCGTGGGGCTGGTTCGGCGAGTTGGATCGGTCAGTCACCGACCAGCTGGGCCTGCGCGACGCGTGCGTTGTTGCGGAGTTCGATCTGTCTTTGCTCGAACAGTCTGCCAATCTGCGACCGGAATTTGCCGAGCTGCCACGATTTCCAGCGTCGACTCGCGATCTGAATTTCGTGCTCGACGAGTCCGTGACATGGAGCCAGCTCGAAGAAGCCGTGACGACAGTTGCCGGGCCAAACTTCGAGTCGATTTCTTTCAGCGGCCAGTTCAGAGGGAAGCAGCTTCCAGTCGACAAGAAGTCGTACCTGCTGACCATCAGCTACCGATCCGCCGAGCGAACGCTGACTCACGAAGAAGTTGAAGAGGCTCAGCAGGCGGTGATCAGGTCGTGCGAGTCCGCTGTCGGCGCGCAGCTTCGTTAGGGATGCAGCCAGCATGTTCATTCGACTCGGTTGCGTACTGGTGTTTGCGGTTGTTGGCTGTCGCGGCGAAATCGATCAACAAATCGACAGGCTCAGCGCCGCCGGAGTTACCGTGAAGCAGAATTCGGCGGGTGAAGTCTTCTGGGTTGATACTGCCGGAGCGTCACTGGACGAACACTTCTGGAAGTCACTCAGTAACTTCGAACATCTCGAACAACTGGCTTTGACTGGTAGCTCAGTCACCGATGCCGACCTTACACAACTGACTTCTCTGCGCAGACTGCACAGCCTCGATCTTTCCTACACTCGCGTCACGACATCCGGCCTGAGCGTCCTGTCTCGCATGGATGACCTGCAGACTCTGTCTTTGAACGGTGTCCCGCTTGATGATCAGGCTGTTGAACCACTTAGCCAGTTGACCAGGCTCCAGTCGCTTAGTCTGATGGACTGTGGAATTTCTGCAGAAGCAGTAGAAAAGGTTCAGAAGGCGTTGCCTGGCTGTCTTTTCGTGCCATAGTTCCGGCTGCTCGGCATGAAGAGGTTTCGACTTTTTCGCCGACTGAAAAACTGACAGACTGGGAACGCCGGGCTCGGGGGTTCATCGGTCGAAATGTTTTCGATACGATGATCGACTGAAAACCTGTTGCGGGATTGCGTCGGTCAGTTCGACGGAATTTACCAGGTGGCTGCTCGAATCGTGGCACCGCTGAATCGTAATTCTGATGGTGACGTCAGGAGCCAGGGAATCAAATGTCTGCGGTAAGAAGGACCTGCTGATGTTCGATCAGTTCGCGGTTGGCGAATCCGCAGGTGCGATTGCGCATCGAATCCTTGTTGTCGAGAACGACGTGGACCGGGCTGCGGAACTCCGCAACCTGCTGCAGGAACACGGCTTTCAGGTGCAGACCGCGAAGGATGGCGGACAGGCTCACTCGGCGTTTCAGATGTACAAGCCGGATTTTGTCATCATGGAACTGCTACTGCCTGGCGAAACCGGTTTCGAAATCTGCGACCGCTTCAAACAACGAAACCCGCAGGTACCCGTTCTGGTTCTGACGGAAATCACGCTGGAAGACTCACGGAAGCTGGCCACTCGAGTGGGGGCTGATGGCTACATGACCAGACCGTACACGGCGTCTGTACTGATCAGCCAGATTTCAGAAATCGCGCAGCAGGTTTGGGAACGAACTCATCTGGGCAAGAATCGAGAAGAGGGCCGGGTTCGCTTCCACTGCCGCTGCGGAAAACGTTTCAAGATGAGTGCCAAGCATCGAGGCCGGACACTGACCTGCCCGGATTGCGGCGAACCGTTAATTGTTCCCCACCATGACTGAGACATGACAATTAGTAATGTGATTGCTGACTGAAGTTTGTCGACCGCAACCCGTTTAATACTCCGACCGAAGAGGCATCTGGATGACGGCCAGGCTGATCATCATCACCGGAAAACACCAGGGCAAAAAGATGGCTCTCGCCGAAGGTTGCAAGCTGGTTATTGGTCGTGACGAAGGCGTCGCCGTTCGGCTGGCCACTTCAGAAGTCAGTCGCCGCCACTGCGCGATTCGCGTTCGTGAGGGCGTCGTTTCTGTTGAAGATCTTGGCAGCCGAAACGGAACTCAGATCAACGATGTGACCATCACAAAACGAACCCGAGTGAAACCCGGAGATATCCTGCGTGTTGGGCCGATGCTGTTTCAGCTGGAGGTCAAAGCGAAGGCCGCTGCGGCAAAAGGCAAGGATCCCTCAGCCACAATCGAATCCGAAACCGACGAAGTCGTCATCAAAGAAAGTTCGGAAGACAGCATCGTCAACTGGCTGGCTGAAGAAGAGCCGGCGGCGGCCGACACGGACACCGTCGTCGGGAAACATGCTCCTGCCGCACAACACACAGCAGCGGATTCCGGCATGACCACAGACGATGATGAGTCGTCTGCGGACTCCAGGTTACCTGAAGTTCCACCTCCGTCGAAGAAAGAATTCCAGTCGGTCGCGGAAGAAGCTCAGGACATCATTCGTCGCCATCTGGAAATGAAAGCCCGCTAAAAACACGTCAGAAAGAACTCCCGGATCGTTCAGCAGACCTTTCAGCAGAATTTGTCCAGGCAGGAACTCATCGGCACCTCCGGGTACTTATAGAAGCCGCTGGCAAGTCAGAAGTCTCCCCTGATCAACGCAGAGAAAGAGTCATGCCTGTAAAAAAAAGAACGATTGCCGGCGGCCTGCTCGTGGTTGGTGCGGTGTTCGGAGCCTTCGTGAGCGGGCTGCTGCCAGGTTTCGGCACAGGTAGTGGAATCGGAGTTCAAAGCCCCGGCAGTGATTCAACAAGCACTGCGTCCAATAACGCGTCGCCGGAACCGGCTCCCGTTGAGCAGCCGGTTACCGTCAATATTGAAACGGCAGCTCCGCCAGCGGTGCTGGAAATTCGAATCGATAACCACGACTACTTTGTCCGCGATGACAGCTCAGCGACCGGAGTGCGACAGGTTGATCTGGACGAAGCAGTCAAGCTGGCTCAGGTAACAACCGGTAACGACGACGGAATCCGCGTCCGCATTCTGCGAAGCCAGTCAGCAAGGCTGTCTGCCTGGACATCGCTGCACGACTCGCTGATAAGCGCCAACCTGACGCAGGACTCAATCAGGATGCCGAAAGAACTGGTCGAGTGACTCTTACCGTTGCCGGTTACGTCGGAGGAAGTTCTCGACCACAGAACAGGAAACACGGATGGCTCAAAGATTCGCGAAACTGATGACCTGCCTGATTCTTTTCTCATCGCTCGGAGTCAGCGGTCGTGCTGACGAATCCGCTGCCTTTCGAGATGCGTTGAGAACTCTGGCCGAATACTCGCCCGTCAGTATGTCGATCGGAGTGACTCGAAGCGGCACCGCCATTCCAGCATTTCTGACCAACGGCATGCTGGATGTTCGAAGTGATCACTTGAGGATTCTAATCGTCGCAAATTCGTCGCCGGACTCGGCCGTCAGCAAACAGCTGGTGACAGAATGGCACGACTTCTGTTCCCACCGTCCTCTTGCGTCAACTAGAAACAAATTTGAAGCGGGAATCGTGCCCTTCGCGAACCCGGACAGCTTCGATGCCAGTTCGAACATCGTGACGTCAAGCAGCGAAACCACCGACTGGGCATTCGGATTTCCGCCGACCGGAGCTGCTTACAACGATGAGCAGAATTCAGAACGCCACTACCTTTGGCGGTGGATCGGGATGCTCGCTCCGGACATTGTCGTCGTCGTGCGCGAAAACGATTTCGACACGCTTGTGATTCCCGAGTCGATGAATCGTCAACAGCTCAGCATCAACGCTAACTGGTCCATTCAAGAAGCAAAGCCCGGTTCGCTGGCCGATGCACTGGCGACGGAAAAACCGTCGGACGTTGCCGCTGTACCTGCCGTCGATTTTCGGACGAATGGCCGGACCCCGCTCCTGGCCAGCTTCGTTCAACTGGCTGGTTCCATTCGGTCGGCAGCTCGTCAGGAGTTGTCGCGGCGAAAAGGCCGCACTCCCGTCGAAGTCGCCACCGAACTCGCCAGAGTTTACGGACACCATCTCAAATCGGTCGAGTACATCCCGGCCCTGGCTCTCGTCGGACGGATGCGTTTGTCGAAACTGACGGACGACGACAGCCACCTCAAAGAAGTATTGAAAATTGTCGACCCGTACGTCAGCGGTGTGAAGTCTTCGCTCGGCTCGCGTCCCAGCGGCAGTACGCTTTCCGGGCACCTGGTCTTTGGCGAACTGGCCAGAACAACCGGCGATCAAAGGTTCGTCAAACTGGCTCAGTCTGCCGCTGATCTGGGCTTTAATGAGAACGGCAAACCTCGTGAATCAATGCCGTTTCATAACGAGATGAGCGACGCTGTTTTCATGGGAACGCCTATCCTGGTGCAGACGGGACGCCTGACAGGCGACACGAAATACTTCGACATGGCCAATCGACATTTGAAGTTCATGTTGAAACTGAACCTTCGCAACGACGGCTTGCATCAGCACTCGCCCCTCGATCCGCATCATACGGCGTGGGGGCGAGGGAACGGTTTTCCGGCACTCGGGCTGGCTCTGTCGCTGTCAGACTTGCCGGTTGACAGTCCGCACCATTCATCAATGGCGACGGCATATCGAGATCATCTGCTATCGATGATCGATCATCAGGACGAAATGGGAATGTGGCATCAAATCGTCGATCGCCCCGAAAGCTACCGCGAATTCACCAGCACGTGCATGACAACGTTTGCCATCGTTCGAGGACTCCGGAACAGCTGGCTTGACCGGAAAACGTTCGAGCCGTTCGTGCAGCGTGCCTGGGAATCGATCAAGTGCCGCATCGGTCCGAATGGAAATCTGGTCGATGTCTGCACGGGAACCGGCAAGCAGAAAAACCAGCGAGCGTACTACGACCGCACGGCGATCCTGGGCAGGGATGATCGCGGTGGAGCGATGGCGTTGATGGTTTCGACCGAGCTGGTCTTCGCTGTTCGAGAAGGTTCGATCGAACTTCCCGGTGGATCAGAACGCGCCCGATAGTTTTCAGCAGGTCCGCCCTGACTGATGGGCCATGTTTTCAACAACGGCGGGAGGTCGGCCGATGATTGCTGTGGATGAGTTGCGAATCGACTATGGCAACCACTGCGCGGTTGAGGAACTGTCATTCTCGGTCGCTGAGGGCGAAGTCTTCGGATTGATCGGCCCCAACGGTGCCGGCAAGACGAGCACGATGAGAGCGATGGTTGGTCTGCTGACTCCGACGTACGGAGCGATTCGAATCGGCGGCTTCGACATGCGTGAAGAACCGCAGGCCGCCGGGCAGGTGCTGGGCTTTATGCCCGACTTCCCACCGGTTTACGAAGACCTGCGCGTGTGGGAGTTTCTTGACCTGTTCGCCGCCAGCTACTTCATCCCCAAGCCGCGACGTCCCTCAGAAATCATCCACCGACTCGAACAGGTCGGCCTTAAAGATCGAAGAAACTCACTGGTCGGAAGTCTGTCACGCGGTATGCGGCAGCGACTGATGCTTGCCAAGACGCTGCTGCCGGAGCCGAAAGTTCTGCTTCTCGACGAGCCAGCCAGCGGCATGGACCCGCACGGGCGAGCCCAGATGAAACAGGTCATCCGTGACTTTGCCAAAGACGGCGGCACCGTGCTTGTCTCGTCCCACATTCTTTCCGAGATGGACGAATTCTGCACATCAATCGGCATCATGCAGCGAGGGCAAATGATCGTCTCCGGTAAGGTTGACGAGATCGCCGCCAGGGTACTGGGGCAGGCAGTCATTGAAATCGAAATTGTCAGCGGCGCCGAACTGTTAAAACAAATTCTCAGTGACCACGGCCTCGACGAGGCGTCCGATACTTCTCAGCGGGAGTTTGCGGTTCCGTTTGACGGAGACGACAGCGCCGCCAGCAATCTATTAGCCGCACTTGTTAACGGTGGCGTCCGGGTTTCCTCGTTCACCAGAAAGCACGAGTCGCTGGAAGACGTCTTTCTGCAGATCGGCGCCAAGGAGTTGTCCTGATGCTCAAACAACTGCTCTTCGACAATCCATTGCTCGTTCGCCACCTGCGATCAAATCTTCGAACACCCAAACCAGCTTACATTACAAGCATCGTCGTGCTGCTGGGTTGCCTGCTGATGTTTGCCGGCTTCAAGGCGGGCGGACTGGACAGTCCAGGCTTCTACGGATTTTTCTTCGGGTGCCAGGCACTCGCCCTGCATCTGGCTGGCACGTCCCAGGTAGCCTCGTCAATCAGCGCGTCGAACGATTCCGGGATCCTTGATTTCCACCGAATCGCTCCCTTGTCGCCGACGGCGACGACACTCGGATTCATGTTCGGGGGCGCAGTTCGTGAGTATCTGATCGCTCTGATTCTACTTCCGTTTACGTTTGCGTCCGCACTTCTGAGTGACGTGGGTATCGTCGGCTTTCTGACATCAACGCTTGTCCTGATTTCGTCAACACTGATGTTTCACGGGATCGCCATCACAACTGGCCTTGTGGCTCGGCCAGGCAAGACGCGAAACATCAACTCAGCACTGGGATTCATCGTTCTCGGCGCGGGAGCGTGTACAGGCCTGGTGAGTGCCGGCATCCCTGTGCCTGGCATGCTGTCTTCAGGTCCGGCATTGCTGGAAGCCATGAATGCTGACGCCCCTCTCAATGCCATCACGCCAACCTTCTTTGGTGTGGAGCTGCCGGTGTTCGTGCAGTCTTTGTTTTATCAAATTCCGTTGACGCTGTTTCTGATCGTTGCAGCCACTCGGCGAATGAAGTCGACGAACGCGATGTTCTTTTCCAAATCGTCGGCGGTCGCGTTTTTTGCCACCATCGCAACATTGTGTCTCGGTGGTGTCATCAACCATCCATTGCTCAAAGCTGGCTGGTTGATACCAACGCTCGCGTACGTTGAGTTTCTGATCGCCATCCTGATGATCCTGTCGATCTCTCCCTCGCACGGGCAATATCAGGGCGGTGCTCGACGAGCCAGGCGGGTTGGACTGGGGCGACCGCCCCAGTGGCAGGACGATAGCTCTAACCGCGCTTCCGTGTTTGTTATGGCGAGCCTGCTGCTGGCAACGGTGCAGATTATTCATACGCTGGTTCCGGCCCTGAACATCGACGCTCGGCTATGGAGAGTTGCCGGAACGGCCGCGGCCGTCGTGGCGTATTCCGGGTTCGCCACACAGTACTACTGGCTGAAGTATCCGCGACGCGGGAAGCTGGCACTTATGATGTTCGTGTTTCTCTTCTGGCTGCTGCCGCTGTTTGTCGCCTTCTTACTTGCAGCAATGATGCAGAAGGAAGAAATGGCGTTTCACGTTGCCAGCCTGTCTCCGCTGTTTGGAATCGGAGCCGGCTCCTGGGCGGCGCTGATCTTCTCGGGAGTCATGGCCGCAATTTTCTTTGTCCTGCTGACCATTCAGGAACGCCGAGTCTGGGAAACGTTGACGCTTCGTGAGATCGTCAAAGCTGATGATCCGCTGGACGATGCCAACGACAACCCGTTCCTGTAGAGCAGCTCCAGCTACGGACTCGTAACGCGCCGCTTCACCATCAGTCGTCGACAGCCCGCTCGCCAAAGGCACGAAGTCAGCATCCGCACGGCGTCCAGTTTAGTGACAACCGGTCGAGTCTCCAGAACGCGATAACCGGTTCGCTCGATGCGTTGCAGAATGCGGAGCCCGCCGCGCGCGAAAAGTTCAATGTCAACCTGAAGCGGTCCCGGCAGAACCTCAACCAGCGGCAGGCCGGATTCCAGCAGGCCGCGTGCAAAATCGACTTCGCACTTCATCAGCTCTACGAAACCGCCTGTTGTGTGGCGAGTCAGCAGGTCTTCACGCGTCACTCCGAAACGGTCGCGATCTTCTTTCGGAAGGTAGATCCGGTTGATGTCGAGATCGCGACTGACATCCTGCCAGAAATTCGCCAGTTGCAGACCGGTACAGATTGAGTCGGACCACGCAAACGTCTGCTCGGAAACCTGCCGACAAAGATACAGAACGATTCTTCCGACCGGGTTCGCGCTGCGCGTGCAGTAGTCAAGAACCTGGTCCCGCGTGTCGTACTCAGCAATGCGCTGGTCCTGCTCAAACGCGGAGATCAGATCGGCGAACGGTTGCTCGGGAATTTGAAATTCGTCGATCGTTGGTCGCAGGGCGACGAAGACCGGGTGTCTGCACCGTCCTGAATAACACTCAGCGAGTTCCTGACGCCACCAGCCGAGCAGTTCGAGCGAGCGGGCGGTATCGCCGACCTCATCGCCAAGATCGTCGGCCCACCGGCAGAACGAGTAAACATTATAGAAGTGCTGATGCAGCCCCTTTGGCAACAGCCACGAAACCAGCGGGAAGTTCTCATAGTGCCCCGTCGCCAGTGTTCGGCAATAATCGTTGGCATTGTCGAGCGATGGAGTTTCGCGAATCAATCTCCCACGATCGCCTGAGCGACCGTCGACAGGCCACCAGTCAGCAACCTGTTCAGCCACGGGACGAGCGGCTTCTTCCCGGATCGTACGGTTCACAGAAGTGACTTTCGGCAGAAGCAGGGATCAATAGTGCGGCGGCTTCTCGTCTTCCAGCGTCGGCGTTTCTTCGGCAGAAAGAAGCCGCTCCATGTTTCCGTTGACCTTGGCCAGGTTTGCGTTCAAACGACCGATCTCTTCCTGCTGAGCGAGCAGAACTTCGTGCATCTGCTGCTGGTCATGCTGGAGGTGCATCAGGGATTCCTGCATCGTCAGAAACTCCTGCTGCAACGACGCCAGTTGTTCTGTCGTTGAATCTTCGGGGACGGATCGTTCGGTCATGCTCTGGATTCTGAATGGGAAACTGGCTGAGCGATTCCGCCCGCCGCTGATCGATAAACCGCGTGGACAACGTCCACACAATGAGCAGCCATTGCTGCCGTCACGTCGCTATGCCGATTCTGCTCCAGACAATCCAGGAAGTTCGACGCGTCAGACTTTGCCGCCGCGTTGATGGCCTGCCAGTCGTGCTTTGCTTTGATGCCGCCAGCTGCCTGAGTGCTCGACCAGAAGCCCATCGGATCTTCCGGATGACCAGTCGCCGGTTGACTCCACGGCGTCGAGTCACTGCATACTTCCAGACGCGGGCTGTGAGCATCGAGAGTGATGCTGCCGCGAGTGCCCACCAGGCGAATATCGTGCACCCCGTAATCTCGATGGCTCATCCAGCCGCAACGACCGGCGGTGATTGTCGCTTCAATGCCTCTGTCCATTTTCAGCATGACGCTGGCGAAGTCTTCGACATCATTCTTCTGATGAGCTTCGAAAAAGTAATTCGCCGTCGCCGCGTCGACGTTCGTAAATCGTTGGCCGGTCAGCCATTGAAAAAGGATCAGCGGGTAATACCCGACGCAAAGAAATTCACGCTTCGAATCAACGAATGTGAACCGCGACGCGGTCGCCTTTTCTTCACGAGGCCGGCTCAGGTCGGCGGTGCCTGGAATTCCCTTGGCAAAGGTGACGTCGCAGTGCAGGCCGATCAGCTCACCGAGTTCCCCTGAATCGACAATCTGCTTTGCCTGCTGACAAGCCGGCAGTCGAACCATGCTGAAAGCCTGCGTGAGCAAACCTCGATTCTCAATCGCTTGAGCGACCTGCCAGGCGTCGTTGACCGTCGGTGCAGGATCCTTGTCGAGATAAAGGTGTTTGCCGGCTTCGATACACGCCAGAGAAAGCGACAGCCGCCGCTCCGGCTCGGCACAGATTGAAACGAAATCGACGTCGTCTCGATTAACGGCTTCTGAGAAGTCATTCAGAAACGGAATCCCCAACTCGTCAGCAAGTCCCAGGTTCAGTTCCCTGCGGCGTGCCGGAACGGCGGCCTCATCCGTCAGTCCAACCAGCCGGCAACGATCGTCAGCAGCAAACGCTCGCGCGTAGTTTTCCTGGTGAGTCTGGTTTCCCGTGATCAGAAGCAGGCCAAACGGTGCGGACATGGGGATTCTATTCGCTCTGAGCTTCCAGGCAGGCGAGTCGATGAAACGATCGCAGGAACAGTCGACCGTTGGCGATGGCTGGCGTCGAGTGGCTGGGGTCGCCCAGCGGAGTTCGCCCCAGTTCTTTGAACTCGGGTGAAGCGGCGATTACGACGACTTCGCCATCTTCGGCGATGCAGTACAGTTTTCCGTCGATGCAGATCGGCGAGCCGCTGTAGTTGCCTCCAAGTCTTTTGACCCAGATGTCTTTGCCAGTGCTCAAGTCAACGCAGGCGCAGATCCCTTCGTCGCTCCACTCGTAAAGATGCCCGTCGTACACAACCGGAGTCGGCACGTAGGGAATGACCTTTGTTCGTTCCCAGACGATCTTCGCTCGACCGTCTTCGTCAAGATCGCCGTTCAGGCTGACGGCCATCTGTTGAACTCCGTATCGCCCGCCCTGTCCACATGAAGCGATCAGCAGACCATTTCCGTAAACAGGGGACGCGACCGTTCGCAGCGGGAACGATTGCCCCTGCCAGTTCATGACGCCGGTGTACGGGTTCAGGCTGGTGATGCCCATGTTTCCGCTGACACAGATGAGCTGCGGCTTGCCGTCTTTATCCGGAACGATGATCGGAGTCGCGTAGGATGTTTTGCGGTGGTCTCGAACGGTGCTCCATCTGGTTTTTCCGGTTGCGGCGTCAAGAGCAACGATCCGACTGGGCCCCATCTGATCGTTCGGGCAAATGAGCATTCCGTCAAAGAGTGCGAGTGACACTCCGAGGTTGTGCTGGCTTTCAAACGTGCCAAGGCTGCGTCGCCAGGCAAGGTTTCCGTCGAAATCGTAGGCGCTGACGAGGTACCGCTCGATGTCTGCGAAGGCGACGTAAACAAGCTTGCCATCGGTCACCGGCGTGCTGGATGCCCAGCTGCTCTTACTGTGTTTGTGACTGTCACTCATCGCGATTTCGCGAGTCCACTTTTCCTTCCCCGTCGCCGGGTCCAGACAAAGCAGCCGCCGGATAAATCCATGATCAGTCGCGGCGGTCACAAATAGATTGTTGTCCCAAACGATCGGAGCCGCGTGTCCAACTCCAGGCAGCTCGATGTTCCATTTGTAGTTGCCATCACTCCAGCTCGTCGGGATCCCCTTCTGATCGCTGATGCCGACACCGTTGTCACCTCGAAATCGCGACCAGTTTTCGGCGGACACCAGGTTCGCACTGAAAGCGATGCCGGTCACAACGGAGAGCAATGTCAAACGCATCATGGCGTGCTTCCTGCTGGTGAATTCGTTGAAAGTCCGATTGGCGAGAAATTCGCACCTTTGAAAGTCGCAGAATGGTGAAACACGATCGGCAGTTCAAGCATGTGCATAGCTCTGAGGAATCAGAGAATCGCAAGGATCAGGATTAATGCACGAAATTCACGGACAACACGAAAATGATTGAGAGGGCGAGCACGGATCCCGAGGTGCCTGTTCTGCTTCCATGGACTCGTTCGACGTTCTGAATCGCATCGTATCCTGATACTCACCGGGAAGCAGGGCGAGACTCTTTTCGGAAGTCAGTGGGGCGTTGTTTCGTCTGCCGGAAGAAGGCATCGCTGAAGTATTTTTCGTTGGAGAATCCAACCTGGTCGGCGATCGCTGCCAGGCCGAGATCCGTTTCGGTCAGAAGTTGTCGCGAACGCTCGACTTGAATTCGCAGCAATTCCGCTTTCGGAGTCCTGCCGAGGATCTTTTTGAAACGCCGCTCAAAGACGCTGCGCGACATGGCAACATGCCGGACGACGGCGTCGACGCGAATTCCGTCGCAGGCGTGGTCGCGAATGAAACGGACGGCTTTGGCGATGTCGGGGTCGTCGATCGCCAGCATGTCTGATGAGCGTCGAGCCACCAGTTTCTTTGGTTCCAGCAACATCGGAGCTGCAGAGTCTGTCTCGCCGATCATCATGTGATGGAGTCGCGACGCCGCCTCGTACCCAATGCGGATCCCGTCTGTGTCGATACTTGTCATTGGCGGGTTGGCCATCAGACACAGGACCGGGTCGTTGTCGACGGCAACGATGGCGACCTGGTCAGGCACCTGCACCGCTGCACGTCGGCAGGCGTCGACAAGCTGGTAACCTCGCGGGTCATGACAGGCCATGATGCCGACCGGTTTCGGGAGCGACTTTACCCAGTCCGCAAGGTCCGTCTGTTCTTCTTCCCAGCCTCGGTTGCCGAAGTCGGCTGCGGGGATCCCCGGCGTTCCGGCGTCGGCGTTTTGACGAGATGGTTTTCGCCGCGATTTCGACCTGCCAACCGGCTCACCGGTGTAGACGTCGCACGAGAATCCCGCAGCCTCGACGTGCTGTATGAAATGGGCGCGTCGAAGATCCAGTGTCCTCATCTGTCCGGAAGGAACTCCGCAGAACGCAAACTGCCTCAAGCCGCGATCACGTAAATGTTCGAACGCCAGCCGCGTGATCGATTCGTTGTTGCCGCCAATGAAGGGCAAATCGAGTTCAGGCAATCGGCCGCGAAGATCAATCGCCGGCAAACCGGTGGCCAGCACAGCGTCTGCCATGACCTGATCATCAATGCGTGCCAGAATCCCGTCACCATCCCATGTCGATAACCATTCGGGTGGAGCGGCGCCCAGTCCTTGCGGTTCGAAATACATCGACCACGGGCCGTGCAGGCGACTATAGCTGGCAATGCCTTCGATCATTCCTCGGCCCAAAGCGCGGGATGATTCGATCAGGACAGCAACTCTTAAAAGGCGGCTCATAGACGTCGAATGGCTCTTTGTTTGAGAGTGAGCAACGGAAACTCTGAGTTGAGAGCTCAAGCCAGAATTCGTATCCAGCCTGAATACGCAGGAGTATGCGTGTTCCAGCTGAATGATGACGGCTTTGCGACCGATCGTCGACGGACTTCACCCGGCAGAACAGGTACCTGCAAGTCTGGCTGAGTGTGACGCTCCTTGCGTCGATGGCTGCTCAGCGCGAGAATCTGAACAATGTGACTCAGACAACTTTCCACGAGGTAGCGACATGGCTCAAGCAATTGTTGATCCGGTGCAACTCCGGCAGTTTGCCCAGACGCTGAAGAAATTCAACGAGGGACTGCTTGAACAATCAACAGCTCTGGCCAACCAGTTAGCAACGGTCAGCAACACCTGGCGGGATCAGGAAAACAAGAAGTTCTGCGAGCAGTTTGAACAGCATATGCGACTACTGGCTCGCTTCGTCGAATCGAACAACGACCACATTCCGTATCTGCTCCGCAAAGCCGAGCGGATCGAAGAATACCTTCAGCAGCGTTGATCCGCGTGCTCCCCCGCCGCTGCCCGTAACACACTCCGCCGTATTCCCTTGATCGATTGCCCCATGTCGACCGCCAATGTCCGATCCATCGAAGCAGTTCGCGATTTCCGCGTAGCTCTGCTGACGTTTCAGCAGAACGTCAGCGATGCACTGACATCAATGCAGGAGCAGGTTTACTCGGCTCTGGAGTGGATGGAAAATGATCGTCCCAGGCACTGGCACCAGCAGGAACTGCAGGCTCTCGATCAGATTTCTGAAGCGAGAATCGCACTCGAGGGCGCGCGAATGCGGAAATCGATGGACGACTATCGTCCGTCGCTGATTGAAGAAAAGCAGGCACTTCGAGATGCTAAGGACCGCCTCGCCTACTGCCAGGAGAAGATGCGAATCGTCAAAGCGATGTGCATCAAGGTGCGGCACGAAGCGGACGAATTTCGCGGGCGGATGAGCCAGCTCGAACGTCTGCTGGAAACCGACCTGCCGAAAATGGTTGCCCTGCTGGAGCGAATGCTGACCGCACTGGAATCCTACGCCGAAGTCGATACCCGCAAATATGAGGACTGAGAATTTCGATGACGATTGAGTCTGCAGAATCTTCAAAATCAAACGACAGCTATGACCCGCTCTATCTTGAAGCGATCAACACGTTCCGGGAAAAGCACGCTCGTACGGCGGAACTCGGCGTGCGGGAGCCATCGGCCATGAGCCTGGCCACCGTCAACGCGAACGGACAGCCGTCCATTCGAACGGTTCTGCTGCGAGGCATCGACGAACGCGGCTTCGTTTTTTTCACGAACTCGCAAAGTCGCAAGGGCACTCAGATGGCTGGCAATCCTCAGGTGGCTCTGACATTTTTCTGGGACGCGTGGGCCGAGCAGGTGCATGTCGAAGGTCGCGTCGAAGTGATTTCTGACTCTGAATCTGACAGGTACTGGAGAACTCGCGCCCGCCTGAGCCAGATTGGCGCCTGGGCGTCGGACCAGTCTCGGCCACTGTCCGGTCGCGACGAATTCATGGCACGGGTCGCCGAGATTGAAAAACGATTTGAAGGACAGGACGTCTCGCGTCCGCCACACTGGTTCGGGTACCGCGTTATCCCGCACCGAATCGAACTCTGGTCTGGTCGCGAAGGCCGCCTCCACGAACGCTTTGTCTACGAAGCCGACGGTAAAACGTGGACAAAGCAGATGCTTTATCCGTGAATCGTTCTCGCGAAGGCTGCAGAAAGCAGGATCATCCGGCGGCGGTCTCCGGCCTGTCCCGTGCTTCAAATGGGACTCCCTGCAGCGGAGTGTTCAGCAGCCGGGCTTGCAACATTTCGCGCCGCTCCGCTTCCGTCGCATCGGGACGCCGCCTCAGCAGGTTCTGCTTCATCGTCGCAACGCCCGCTTCATACAGCGCAAAAGTGAGCTGCAGGTCGCTCTTGCGACGGTCAGAATCGGTTAGTTCTGTCGAAATTCTGTCACCTTCTGAATGGATTGCGGCTGTGAAGTGGGAAATCCGTCGACCGGCTACTTCGCTGTCGTTAACATTCGCCTCTCAGCAGAGAGGTTGAAAACTCCAGACTCTGCAGACGGTTTTCGGTCGCTGTTCAGCTCCCTGGTCATAATGCCTTCCCGTTGAACAACCGAAAGACGATTCGTGCTACTTTCCCGCCCTCCTGTCGACCTCGCATAATCGACTCGGCGTTCTTCTCACCGCGTTACTGGCTACCCGTCTATGGATACCTCGTTAATTCGCAACTTCTCGATCGTTGCCCACATTGACCACGGCAAGAGCACGCTGGCCGATCAGTTTCTGCTTCAGACGGGAGCGATCACTCAGCGGGAATTCAAAGAACAGATTCTGGACGACCTGGACGTCGAGCGGGAACGGGGCATTACGGTCAAGGCCCGTACCGTCGCGATTTATTTCAAGTACGAAGGTAAGACGTACGAGCTGAATCTGATCGACACGCCCGGCCACGTTGACTTTCACTACGAAGTTTCACGCAGTCTCGCAGCCTGCGAAGGCGCGCTGCTGCTGGTCGACGCTTTCCAGGGAGTCCAGGCTCAGACCGTCGCCAATACCTACGCGGCGATTGAAGCCGATCTCGAAATCGTCCCGGTCATCAACAAGATTGACCTGCCGGTGGTGCGCATCGAGGAGGTCATGGAAGAAATCGAAACCATTCTGGGGCTGGATGGTCTCAGCTCGATTCTGGTCAGCGCCAAAACCGGACTCAATGTCAATGACGTTCTGGAAGCCATCGTCAAGCAGGTTCCACCGCCCTCGGGAAAGGCCGACAACCCGCTGCAAGCGCTGGTGTTTGACAGTAAGTACGACGGTTTTCGAGGCGTCATTACCTATCTGCGAGTCAAGGAAGGCACCGTCCGCAAAGGGCAGCAAATCCAGTACATGAAGGGCGGATCGGTTCATGAAGTTCTGGAACTCGGTCAGTTCCGCCCAGGCATGAAACCTTGTGACGAACTCGGCCCAGGCCAGGTTGGATACATGCTTTGCGGGATCAAAGAGCTGAGCATGGTTCACGTTGGCGACACGGTGACCAGCCGATCAAACCCTGCGACGAAAGCTTTGCCAGGCTACGCGACTCCGCAACAGATGGTGTTCTGCGGAATGTATCCGATCGACGCAACCGATTTCGAAAAGCTGCGCGCCGAATTGCAGAAGATGGCTCTGAACGATGCCAGTTTTTCCTTCCTGCCGGAAACCAGCGATGCGCTCGGGTTTGGATTCCGTTGTGGTTTCCTCGGCATGCTTCACATGGAGATCATCCAGCAGCGACTGGAAAACGAAGCCGAGATCGACCTGATTCAAACGGCGCCAAACGTAACGTACGAGCTGAAACTGAAGACGGGCGAAGTCAAGCAGATCGACAATCCTCAGGAAGTCCCCGATTCTGGACAGATCGACGAGTTTCGCGAACCGATTGCGAAAGTGACCTTCATCGTTCCAGCAGAGAACATTGGCGTGATTCTGCAGCTTTGCGAAGACCGTCGCGGCATCTACATCGGGACCGAGTATCTCGGCACTAACCGCGCTCAGGTCACGTACAATTTGCCGCTGGCCGAAGTCATTTACGACATGCACGATCGTCTGAAAAGTGCGACTCGCGGTTATGGCACGATGGACTACGAAATCATCGGTTTCCGCCCCGCAGACCTTGTCAAAATGGACGTTCTGGTCAAAGGAAATCGAGTCGACGCTCTGTCCACGATTGTTCACCGGGACAACTCCGAACGCCGAGGCCGGGCGCTGGTCAAGCGACTCAAAGGCGAAATATCGAAGCACCAGTTCGAAATTGCGTTGCAGGCTGCAATCGGGATGCGAGTCATCGCGCGCGAGACAATCTCCGCGCTTAAAAAGAATGTCACCGCCAAATGCTACGGTGGCGACATTTCACGCAAGAAAAAACTCTGGGCCAAGCAGAAGGAAGGCAAGAAACGCCTGAAGCAGTTCGGCGAGGTCGAAATTCCGCAGAAAGCGTTCCTCTCAGTCCTTGATTCGGGCAAGGACGAATAGATACCTCACCCGACTGCTGCCGGAACGTCGGGCTATTTCCAGCTTCTGGCTGCCCTCCCGCCGGACTCGTATAGACACGTTTTCGCTCGCCGCTTTTAATGCGTGGCCTTGCTCGGCCTGGAAGGTTCGAGATCCGCCCGCATGGATGCTGGAGCTACTGAGTGGAAACTGCAAGTCGCCTGTTCCCGTATGTGTGGCCGTACCGACGTATGGCCGTCCTTTCGATCATCTGCGCAATCTTTATCTCGATCTTGTGGGCGGGGAATCTATCGACCGTCCTGCCGATGGTGCGCGTCCTGTTTCAGGATAAGAACCTGCATCAGTACGTCGACGAGCAGATTGAGCTGACGCAAACCGAGATCGAACATCGCAAATCGGTTATCGACCAGATGCCAACCGGCGACGTCGAACGTCGAGCCCGAGCACAGCGTCATCTGAGCGACACGACACGACAACTGGCACTACTGGCAACAACAAAGAAGTACGCTCTGCCCTACGTCCCCGCCGATCGGTTCGACACAATTGCCCTTATTTTTGGCTGCTTTCTGTTCGCCACTTTGCTGAAGGGAATCTTCATCTATCTGCAGGAAGTTCTGGTTGGAGGCATTGTCAATCGCGTCATTGTCGATGTTCGCAAGAAATGTTTCCGACATGCGCTGTCGCTGGATTATCAGACAATCGCTGCGGCAGGCCCCGCAAATCTGATGTCCCGAATCACGAACGACGTCGAGACCCTGGCGGTCGGCCTGCGAACAGTTCTGGTCCGACTCGTCCGGGAACCCCTGAAAGCGGGAGGGTGCATCGCCTTTGCGTTTGTCCTTAACTGGCGATTGACGCTGCTGTCTCTGCTTGTCGTGCCGTGCATCGGCCTGCTGTTCGCAAAGTTTGGCAAGAGCCTGAAGAAAGCATCAAAAGGCACGCTGCACAGCATGTCGGGAATCTATAAAGGTCTTTCAGAGACGTTCGATTCGCTGAAGGTTGTGATTGCTTTTGGAGCTGCTCGGCGACACCGTCGACAGTTTCATTTGTCGAACAAAGAGTACCTCAACAAATCGATGAAGGTTATTCGATTGAGTGCCCTCGCCCGTCCGACAACGGAACTCATGGGCACGATTGCTGTTCTTTCTGCCGTCATTCCGGGAACCTATCTCGTCCTGCGAGGTACCGACGAAATCTGGGGAGTGAAACTTGCGCCAGGGGCAATGGATATTGCACAGCTTTCCGCGCTCTACGCACTGCTGGCCGGAACGCTCGACTCGGTCAGAAAACTGTCGTCAGTCTATGGCGACCTCAAGCGATCAGCCGCCGCGTCAGACCGGATTTTCGAAATTCTGAATGAAAAGACCAAAGTCCCAGAGCCCAAAGAACCTCAAATTGTCGGTCGACACAGCAGAGATATCCGCTTCGAAAACGTCTCATTCACCTATTCGCAGGAGGCCGTCGATGGAAACGCTCGACCGCCAGCACTGCGAAATGTCAGCGTTACCGTTCCGGCAGGCGAAGTCGTCGCCGTCATCGGCGAAAACGGTTCTGGCAAGTCAACGCTGCTGAACATGCTGCCCCGGTTCATGGATCCTGATCAGGGAGCGGTGCTGATTGACGGTGTCGATGTGCGGCAGATTCGAAGTCATGATCTGCGCAGCCAGATCGGTATCGTGACGCAGGAAACTCAACTCTTCGACGATACGATTGCTGAGAACATCAAATACAGCAAACCTGATGCAACCTGGGAAGAAGTCGAAGAGGCCGCCAAGCAGGCTCACGTGATTCCGTTTGTCTCCCACCTTCCAGCCGGCTTTGCGACGCAGATTGGCGAAAAAGGGCAGAAGCTATCCGGCGGGCAGCGTCAACGAATCGCACTGGCACGAGCAATCCTGCGCGATCCATCAATCCTGATCCTTGATGAAGCGACCTCGGCACTCGACTCACAGAGCGAACACATCATCCATAAAGTGCTGAAGCAGTTTGTCAAAGGACGCACCGTCTTCGTCATTACTCACGTCATCAACGACACATTCCTTGACCTTGTCACGCGCATCGTCGTGATGGATTCTGGATGCGTTGCAGCGATCGGCACTCATGAAGAACTATTGAAAACTTGTGCGATCTATCAGCGTCTCTATCACTCGAACAAGTCTCAACGTGTGGCCTGACCGGCATCGCGATTCAAATCCGCAGTTTGTGTCTACAACCAGGAGAGTTTGGGAACCGAATCACCCGGCAGGTCGTCATACCGCACATAAATGATGCCAGTTTGCATCGAATCGTCGAAATCCGGGCGTTCAGCCGCTTGCTGTAAACTATTTCGACCGCAACTCGCAGGCTGAAACCATACCTATTCCACCCTTTCTCTCTCCCTTACGGTGAGGGACGTTTGTAACTTTGAACTCAACAGGATTGCCGTTGATTCACTTGTTGAATCGGCGTTAGTTTTCACCCGTTGTTACCCGATTGACTTAGCTGCAGATTGTTAACTGGAGCCGGGGCGCAACAGATTGAGTCGACTCTCGCGAGCGACGCATGTATCAGGGAGCAAGCACAGTGGCGAAAAAAGACGAAGCACCAGCAGAAAACAAGAAGGCTGACGATGCTGCAGTAGCAACGGCCGAAGCGCCGGCTGCAGCCGCAGCCGCTCAGGCACAGCAGACACTGATCGTCGACGACTCAAACGTCGCTGCCGGTTACGCCAACTTCTGCCGAGTTTCGAGCACTCCGGAAGAACTGATTCTGGATCTGGGCCTCAACCCGAATCCGTACGCCACTGGCGAAGTCAAGGTTCCGGTCACGCAGCGGATCATTATGAACCACTTTACAGCCAAGCGTCTGTTGAGCGCCCTTTCGATGGCTCTGCAACGTCACGAGCAGGCTTTCGGCGTTCTGGAAACCGACGTTCGTCGTCGAGTTCGTCGTCAGACCACGTAAAGCTGACGGATGATTGTTTAAGTTAACTCGGCCAGCCGATCGGTTGATCTGCTGGCCGTTTTCTTTTGCACGATTCAATTCCTATCCGAGACAGAGCATCCAACAAAAAAACGCCGTGGCTCGTTACTGAGACACGGCGTTTTTTAATTCGTCGGCTGTCATCTTCAGACACCTGTGTTCAGAGCCTGAAGCAACACCCCAAAAAGATCAGGTCTTAGACCATGTCTTTCAGAGCTTTCAGTGGAGTCACTTTGACTGTCTTTGAAGCTGGCTTGGCTGGAATGTCGCGGTATTCCTTAACAAGCGGAACCCAGACGTGTTTCTTGGCTGGACGTGCAGGTTTGTCTTTGACGACGATCTTGCACAGACCAGGAATCGTGAAAGATCCCGGACCATTCTTTTTGACCGAATCGCCGATCAGTCCGGTGAGTGCGTCAAGAACAGACTGAACTTCCTTCTTCGCGAGGCCACTTGACTCTGCGAGACTGTTCAGAACCTGGCTTTTCGTGAGCGCCTTTGGCTTAACTGCTGCGGCTTTCTTCATCCGGGGCATCCTTTCAAAGATGTAGCTGGTTGGAAGCTGTAAAGAGGGTTAATTTTGATTCTCGTTGAAACCCGTCGACCGATCAGAACGGGATAACAGGTTGAATTGAGAGTTCGATGCCGTTCAGGCAATCCTTAACGACGTGGGGATTATTAAGGTGTCGAGTCTCGCAAAGTCAACTAATACGCGTGAAATCCTTAAAAAACAGCATTATTCGGTATTCAGGCCATTCAGGCTGGCAACCTGAGTCATTTTCTGATTAGTGCGACCGATCGCGACCGAAATGTGCCCAGACTTCCACGATGCGACCTGGTTACTCGTATTCAATCGGACATCCGACTGGCCTGGTCTCCTTGATCTCGATCGTCCTACCGGTAAGTGTGGCGTCAATCGCATCCTTCAGAAATCGTCGATCAACTTTCTCGGGATACATACTGTCATCGATCCCGCCCATGTAGGCGATTCGCCGTCTGGCATCGAGCAGAAAGACACAGGGTGTCCACAACGCTCCGTAGTTTTTTCCAGTCTGCTGAGTCGGGTCCTGAAGATACGCAAACGGAAACTTCCGATCCGTTGATCGCTTCCGCATAGCCGCAAGATTATCGGCTTCGTAAAGGCTCACGCTAATTGCAACGAACTCGACACCCTGCTTTCGAGTTTCCTCAGCCAGCTTGATCAAACGCTGCTCGTAGGCCTGCGCGACCGGGCAGTGGTTGCACGTAAAGACAACGACGATCGCTTTGGCTTCTTTCAGCTCGTCGAGGCTGTGCGTCTTCCCGTCGACTCCGTGCAGATCCTTCCAAGCCGGTGCCGGCTTGCCGACGTCCAGCACGCGGTTGAATTTTGCCGCGATGAGTTCGGCCGAAACAGCAAACATCAGAACGGACACAACGGCGATCAACTTCAGACTTCGACGACTCATCAAATTGCTTCCCTCATAAATCTACTTAACCACTGACATCTCATTTGTGGTAGCCGACAGTCGTGCAAGAACTTCTTTTACCCGGCCACTGTCGATGGCTTCTGACGCCAACGTTGCCGCTTCCTTCGGACCGGCCGCCTTACCCGCAGCAACCAGTGATGCGGCAGCATTGGCAACGACGATGTCTCGAGATGGTCCCGTTTCTCCGCCAAAAATCCGACGAATTCGATCTGCACTCTCAGACGCACCGTTGACAACCAGTTCGTTCACATTGCATTCAGAGAGTCCGAAGTCGCTCGCTGACCAGACATGTTCAACGACGCCGTCACGGGATACATCAAAAACAGCCGTCTGTCCCCACAGACTGACTTCATCGAGTTCGTCGTTTCCGCATACGACCAGCGCACGATCGCAGCCGAGCTGAAACAATGCGGTCGCCAGCTTTTGAGCAAAGTGTTTTCGGTTTGCTCCGAGCAACTGAAACTGAGCCCCCGCCGGGTTCGTCAGTGGTCCGAGCAAATTGAAGATTGTCCGAATCCCCAGGGCCTTCCGAACCGGTACAACGTTCTTCATGGCGGAGTGCAGAAGTGGTGCAAAACAGAAACCGATGCCGACTTCATCAATGCACTTTCCAACCTGCTCGGGGGAGAGTTGAAGGTTGATTCCGAGTGCTTCCAGCACGTCGGCGGAGCCGCTTGAACTCGACACGCTTCGATTTCCGTGCTTGGCCACCGGGACACCAGCCGCCGCGGCCACAAACGCCGTCGCCGTGCTGATGTTAAAGGTGTGCAACCGGTCGCCGCCGGTTCCACAGGTATCAAGCAGCCCTTCTGACTGACACTCGATTCGCGTCGCGCGTTGCCTCATGACGGCTGCCGCGCCGGCGATTTCCTCGATTGCTTCGCCTCGAACGGTCAGCGCCGTCAGCAAGGCGGCGATTTCTATTTCTGAGCATTCACCGTCCATAATGGCTGCAAATGCGGCTTCGGTAGCAGGACGAGGGACCGTCTGCCCGTCAAGAATATGGTTGAGTGCCGCACGGATTGATTCGTTCATGTCATGACCTGATGAGTCTCTGAGAATTTCGACGAACGGTGAGTTCAGAAAACAAACAATGAATGGCTGGCGGAGATTCGAAGTCGCTGCGGTGGCCAGTATTCCCGCTTAAGCAGGGCTCGTCGAGCGTTCACAGGCTGGACGAACTCTGCCGGCCAGTCTAGCGTTTCTCGTCATGGAAGCTTTCTCTGGTTGCACAACGACCAGACGCCACCATTCTGCCTGTTTTGAAAAGAAGGCTCAGGTCCGACTGAGCAGTGACACTTGTCGCAAATTCTCATTCCATCAGGAGTTTCAAGATGTCTGTGAGCCGACGTCAGTTTCTGAAACGAAGCATTCACGGAGCAGTCGCGGTTGGTGCCGCAGGTCTCATTGCAGAGACTCCTTCGCAGTCGGGAAGGTCAGGGCGGTTCTCGATTCCTGGCCTGTACGCTGCCGAGGCCAGCTCTCGGAAAGCCTCAAAACACATCGACGTGCACACTCACATTGGCACAACGTGGAACGGCAACAAAGAGCTGACCGCCGACGGGTTGCTGCGGTGGATGGACGAGCACGACGTCGAAATGTCGGTTCTGTTGCCACTGACGTCGCCGGAATCGTCGAGCTTCCTGCTGCTCACTGAGCCTGCTCTGGCCGCCGCGAAAGCGCATCCTGATCGTTTCGTAGCGTTCTGCTCGATCGACCCTCGAACGTCGTTGCGTGGCGGACGAAAAGGGTTTCTCGAAGTCATCGGTAAGTATGTCGAGCAGGGAGCTCGCGGGTTCGGTGAGCATAAAGTCGGGCTCAACTTTGACGACCCGCTCATGATGCAGATTTACGACGTGTGCCAGGAGCTGCAGATTCCGTTGCTCTTTCACATGGATAACGAACGGGGAAAAGATCAGCCCGGTCTACCGCGACTTGAACATGCTATCGCCACGTTTCCCAAGCTCAACTTCATCGGACACGGTCCCGGATGGTGGGCATCGATTTCCGGCGGGCTGACTCAGGCAGAACTGATGAGCTATCCCAAAGACAAGGTTCGCCCCGGCGGCGCGATCGACACGCTGATGGAGAAGTATCCGAATCTCTACGGCGATCTCTCAGCCGGATCAGGAGCGAACTCAATCAGCCGCGACCTTGAATTCGGTCGTGAGTTTATGGTCCGTCGCCAGGATCGACTCCTCTTCGGAACCGACTATCTGCAACCTGGACAGGTGGTGCCTCAGTTCGAACTGTTCGACAGCCTCGACTTGCCGCCCGAGGCTGCCACAAAAATCTTCCGTGGTAATGCGGAGCGGATTCTGAAACTCAACTCGTGAGAATTTCGGCGGGGCTGAAGCCTTTAACGTCTGCTACAAGCCCTGCCAAAAGTGTTCCGCCGGCATTGCCCAGTCCTTTTCGATTGGCCAGTTGATGGCAAATCTGCACTGGCAAAGCCGGTGACACACTTCGAAACCTGTAGGTGATCAGCCCCTCAACAAACCGCAATCTGCCGAACTATTCGGCAATCCTGATTTCGAACAGTTGGCCAGCGTTCTTTTGGTCGGAGCGTGCTCCACCGGTCGCAAAGACCCGGCTGAAGTCACCATCCTTGAAGGCGATGCCGTTCACGGTGGCTCCGATCTCGATGGATCGAAGCAGCTTGCCTTCGGGTGACAACATCTCAACCCGCCGTCGATCTCCGTAAGCGACGAAGAGGCGCCCGCTCGTCGGATCAACCAGCAGACCGTTGGCGAAACCTTCAGCATCATTGGCTGAGGTGGCAAGTTCTGCGATGACCTGCTTCGGTCCGACCTGACCTGGTGATCGGATTTCGAACTCGATCAGCCGGCTGTTCTGACTTTCGACTACCAGCAGCTTCGAGCCATCTGCCGACAGAGCGATCCCTTCCGGGAAGGCCAGATGTTGAGCGACAATCGTCACGCTTCCGTCGGCAGCGACATAGTGAATGCGACCGATTGGATTGCTGATGCGGGCATACCCGGGGTCTGTGAAATAAACGCCGCCTATTGAATCGGCCACCAGATCATTCGGTGCTCGCAGGAAGTTGCCGTCACTTCGCGTCGCGACCTTACGAACCTGCTCACCAGCCTGGTTCAGTTTGACAATCGCACGCTGCCCGGCATCGGCCACCAGGTGGCTGCCGTCGGAGAGGATGACGTGACCTCGGGGAGAGCCCATCGTCGCCCACGGCTCGACAGAACCGTCCAGTGAAACCTTCGAGATGTGTTTGCCGTGCGAGACGAATGCGTTGCCGGAATTGTCAAACGTAACATTATCACCAGGCGACCAGATTTCGGCGACTACCGAAACGGCATCCTGCGAAAGGGTCACTGGTTCGGTCGGCGTTGTCGGAAAGAGCGGTTTGGTGAAGGATTTGCTTTTTGCTGTGTCGGTTGTCGGGAGCTTGCCATCGGATTTCACGATCGAGGCCAGCTGATCCGGTTGCGGCAGGTCGATTGTTGTTTTTCGTTCTGGCTCAATCGAGTTCTTCGCATCAAGCTGTGGCAGACTCGGCAGTGTTGACGGTTTCGTTTTTTCAGCCAGGGTCGACGGTGTGATCACCGGCAACGCCGCAGAAGCATCGTCGTTCAGATCCTGCGTCGGAACTTCGACATCAGCTTTCGGAGACGTGACAGGCAGGTCGTCTTCGTTGATCTCTTCCTGGGGTGCCCCCTCTGAGTTGACCTGTGGTCGAGGCAGCACGATTTTCGTCGGCGGAAAGAGGCTCGAAGTTTCCTTCGCCAGCTGTTCCTTCACTTCAACTTTCGTCACGTTTTCCGAGGCGGAGTCAGCTTTTCGCAAAGGCTCGACTGGAGTCAGTCCGGTTTCCGGTTTCGTGACTTCGACTGTGCCAGGGTTTGGAACGGGAACTTCCGGATCAGCAACGATCGGCTCGAACGAATCCTGGAACGGGTCGGCGGCTGGCTTTTCGAATTCAGGTTTCGCTTCTGCGCCACTGGTCGGATCAGTTGCATCTTCAACGACTCCGACTATTTCGTCAGTCACACTCCTCGATCTGCCGTTCCCCTTCGGGCTGTCTTCCGGAAACAGGTTCGACTCAGCCAGCGGATCGGCGTCTGCAACCTTGTTTTCGGACTCACTGGCGACGATTTCTGGTTCTGATGCTGGTGTCACGTCGGTCAGTGATTCATCGTAAGAATCATCCGGCTTGTCGATTTCCGGGAACGGCAGACGTGGGCCGTTACCGGAACTGCTCACTGATTCGGCCAGTGGCGGCGCAGGCGGTTTAAGAAAGAGGTCGCCGTCCAATTCGGTGTCGAAGTTTTCGTTGGTTTCAGGCGGAGCGGCAAACGGCTCCGTATACGGCACGGTCTGCGTCACTGTTTCCGAGACAGCTTCCGGAACCATCAGCGGAGCTGGGTATGTTGTCGGAGCGGGTTCCACTTCGACTGCCGAGTATGGAGCGGTGCGGCATCCTGACAGACCGGTCATCACAAGTGAACCGGCGACAAGAAGATGTGGCGAAGTTCTCTTCAACCAGCGATGAAGGTTCACCATAGCAGCAGACTCCTTAGAGTTTTCTCTTCGTGATGCGCGAGCTATCCCAGCTCCAGCAGCCTCGCTTCTTACGACCCGAGCAAAGCCATTCTGAGAATCGGCAGGAGTCAAGCAGAAAGTCATCGGCAACCATTCGAGAATCGACTGATCCTCTGACTTCGGCGCAGTAGCGACATTCACAGCGGCTGATCCTGAAACGTGGATCGAGCGTCTCGTGGTTGACGTAGGCATGCTGCCCGAAGCGCCGGTCGTTCCGAACCTGCAGACGCGAGCGGTTCTTGCATGGCCGGGTGAGTCCCCGATGGCGATCAGTCAGCAGGACCGTCACAGCCAGAACGCTTCAACCGGATTCGTCGACAGTCCCGATTCTTCTGGCAGAATTCGTGCTCGATGAGCAGCCCGTTTATGCGTAACGACTGATCCGCATGACGTGTCCGGTTCGGACGACCCGGCCCTATCGACCAGCAACCGTTCACCCGGGAATTTCGTGCGATAAGTCCAGCCCCGTGGCAAGTACCACAAGCCTGGATATACTCACAAATCTGCGTTCGCGATTCCAATTGTGGCAGTACACCTACGAGTCAAATGGCCGTTTGGAAACCTGAGTGACTTCGCAAAATCAGCAACCTCTTAACAGCGTGACTCGCCGGTCGTTTCGATCAGTGATGCAGAACGCTGTCCCGTTTCTGGTTGCCGCCTTCGTTTTCCTGAGCCCCCCCACGATTGTTTTTTGCCAGGATCTGCCGCGGTTTCGACCCGACGGTGCGCCCGGCGAGAACCTGGCTCCGGACACTGATGGCGAACGTTTCGCTCAGGCTGGAAATGATAAAGAAGCAGAGCCCAACGCCACTAAGCCGACTGCCAACGAAGTTGATGAGGACGACGATCCAGAGCCGCAAGTCGAGGATGAGGACGATCCGAGATCTCAGCGGAATCTTGACAACATCGATTTCCGAGCACCGATCAACCGTGCCAGGCAGGCTGCGTGGCAGAAAATCGAACGAGCTGTTCAAGGTCGGGACTGGGACGACGTGTTACGGCGTCTTGATCGCCTGGCCGATCATCCCGATCGTACGAACTCTGAGGACTACGTCATTCGACACTCGGATGGCAGCCTGAAATCCGTCAGACTAAGTGCCGCGGAATTGCTGGGAGGACTTCCAGAGAACGTTCGCGCTGCTCGTGCACGATCAGACGGTACGCTGGCGAAGACGCTGCTTGACCAGGCCATTCTGGACAACAGTCTGCAGCAGTTGAGCCACGTCGCCGTCCGGTTTTTCGGAACGCCGATCGGGTATCAGGCGGCCGATCGACTCGCGGCTCAACTGGTTGACCGAGGTGAATTCGCGCTGGCCGCCAACTGGCTGAAGCTTCTCAAGAATTCCGACTCGTCAGTCACCAGGTCGCCAGCCTGGCAAAAGAAAACCCAATTGATTCTCGATCTGACCAGTGCGTCGCCTGATCCGGCAAGACTGTCAGACACACTTCGAATGCTCCGCAACCAGTTCGTCAGTGCTGAACCAACCGCTCAGGATCAGTGGCCGCTGCTGGGCGGAAACTCGAAGCGACACGCCGAACCTTCGGTCGCGAGCCGGCCCGTGATGATTCGTCGATGGGAGTTTCCGACGACTTCCCAGTCGAGTCTGAAATCAACGATCGAAAACCTTATCTCTGATCTGACTTACCGATCGGTGCCCACAATCCCGGCAGCCGCCCCGATTTTCGTTGATGGCAAACTGGTCTGTCGCACGTTTCGCGGAGTCGAAGTCGTTGATGCCGTTACCGGGCAGCATCTTTGGACGACAGCCGAAGATGATTCCGTCGAAGGACTGCTTGGTACCGCGTCGTCTGACGCTCGCAGCATTGCCAACCTGACGCCGAACATGACGCCGCTGTTCTCGGAAGCCGTGGCTGTTGATCGAACCGGGGGACCAATCGGTCAGTTTGTGTTTCAGAACGCGGCACACGGCATTATCAGCAGCGACCGGAAGACCGTGTACTTTCTCGAAGACGATCCTGTTTTCACATTAGGCCGAACGAGTATCCGGCAGGCCGCGGGCGCCAACGCCTCGCCACGGCCTGACTCGGCCACATCCAATCGGCTGAAAGCGTATGACCTGAATACTGGCGACCCCGTATGGCAAATCGGAGGGCCGGAAACCAGTGAACCATTCGCGCCCGAACTGGCCGGCTGGTTCTTTCTGGGAGCACCGTTGCCCGACCGAGGCGACCTGTTCATCGTCGGGCAGAAAGAAAATTCAATCAGACTCTTCTGCCTGGACCCCAAATCCGGCACAGCGCGATGGTCGCAGCAGATTGCCTTCGCAGAGGAAGGCCTCGAACGAAACCTCAACCGGCGACTATGGTCGGCTCAACTGGCGACCGCTCACGGAATCGTCGTGTGTCCTACCACCGTTGGCTGGCTGGTGGGCGTCGATCGATCGACAGGCACCATCGTCTGGGCTCACCGCTATTCCGAACGCGAACCGGATAGCCGCATCGGAAGCCCGCGGCTGTTCCGAGGTTTCCAGGGCGGCATCCAACTGGCCAACGAATCGATCGGCGAAACCTGGATCCCGTCGACTCCGATCATTATGGGCGACCGAGTTGTTTACGCTCCTGCAGAACCTCGCGACGAATCAGATGGCACGACACGTTTCCTCGACTGCGTCAATGTCTTCACGGGAAAGCGAATCTGGTCACTGCCGCGCGATCAGGCACTCGCCGTCAACGGAGCTTCAGGCGGACGAACCGTCGTGACCTGGCCAGATTCAGTTGTCATTCTCAAGCCCGACGGCTCAACGCAGGCAGAAATCGGGTTCGCTCCTGAAGACGGCCTGCCATCGGGACGCGGCGTCGTTGCCGGCGACTCTTTCTGGTTGCCGCTTCAAAAGAACGTGCTGCTGCGTTTCGATCTTGAGCAGGCCAGGCTTGCCGAACGAATCGAAGTAGCTTCCGGTTACCCGCCGTTGGGGAATCTTGCCTTTTACCAGGGCCTGCTGATCTCGCACGCCCCGTTCGGTATTACGGCGTGGGAACTGGAAGAAACCCTGGGAACTCGACTGGCGGCCATTCGATCTTCCGGCGACGCCGGCACTGCCGACATTCTGGAAGCTCAACAGGCGCTTCTGAAAAACCAGTACTCAGCCGCGATCGAGATTCTGCGGCCTCGGCTTTCAGCCAATCCCGACACAATTCTGCATCAGTCAATTCTTACACTGCTCATGCAGGCGGCTGCCGGCCAGATCAAATCGCAACCGGACCGGGCACTCGCACTGCTGGACCAGGTGGAGCCATTGTTCGAAACGATCGGCGTCGAGGAATCCGCGTTTAAGCTCCAGCGTCGACAACTTAAAGTCGAATCACTGCTCGAACTAAATCGTCCTGTCGAAGCTTTCGAGCAACTTCTGGCGCTGACGACTGCCTCTTCGACTGGCGTTATCAAACGATTCGACGACGACCGAATCACCGTCGACGTTGACGCCTGGCTGGCTCGCCAGTTCGAGTCTGTCTGGCTCCGACTGTCGACTGCCGAGCAATCGCGGATGTCGAACAAGGTTGGCGAGTTTCTGCAACAACGAAACCAGCCAGAAGTTTCAACTTCAGACCGCGAACGTCTCGCAATACTGTTCCGTTTCCATCCGAACTCGCAGAAGCTGGCTCGGCAACTGGCTGACGAAGCAGCTGCTGCCGAACGTTTTATTGATGCCGAACACTGGCTCAAGCAGATCGCCCGTTTCGGCGCACCGAGCCAAACAGCCGATGCGTTGCTCAACAGACTGCAACTGAGAAATAAACTCGCCATCGTCGATCAGGATACTCAAACGCTGATGCGGCGGCTTCAGACGGACTTTGTGACCGCGGTACTTCCCAATGGGACGGTTGTCTCAGACGCGTTGAAGCCACTGGTGAATCAGCTTGACGAGTCGTTGCCGGTACAAGGTTCTGACTGGGGCAAGATCAGCCTGACGGCGACAAGATCGGCAGCGACAGAACAACGGAACAAAAGCCCCCGCCTGGTCGCTGACCATCCTTTCAACAGGTACCGAGTCGAAACTCACAAATCAGAAGCTGGCTCAAACCGACTCAGTTTCTTTGACCGGAAAACTGACAACCTGTTCTGGACCGTCTCGCTCCGCTCGAACAATGCTTTAGAAGAAGCTGGTAATCGAGGTTTGACGGTTCATCAGTCAGGACAGATTTACGCTGTCCTCAACCGTAACGTGTTAAACGTGCTCTCGCTCCCTGAGCGACGCGTGCTGTGGACGCAGCCCGTTGAAGGGCTCGACAACGCTCGTCGCAGCGCCGTCAGACGCGGACGTCCACTGGAAGACATTCAGGAATGGATGCTTCGCCGCCGTCCCGGTTCGATGGATGCCGTCCCCGTCATTAATTCAAGTTACCTGTGCAGTCGCGCCTCGCGATCGCTCACCGTTTTCGATTCGCGAACCGGCCAGCTGCGATGGAGACTGGAACCGCTGGAAAGAAGCCTGCGAGTTTTTGGAACTCGCAATACAGTTTTCCTGACACGACCAGACGGCACGATTTCGGCGGCTCATGACGCTATCGACGGGCGACCGATCGACGCCAGCGTCTTTCAGGCTGAACTGCCGGAGTCATCGGTCCTCGTCAAAATTGACGAACACTCAATTGTCACCATTACGCAATCCGACGCTGAAAAGAATGATTCCAAAGACACACTTGTCCCTGACCCGGTCGTCACATTCAAAGCCATCGACCCGACGACGCGCGAGGAACTCTGGAACCATGAATTCTCATCAAAAATTCAGGTCCGGATGATCTCGAACGATCAGTTGGCGATCCTGGCTCGCTTTGGTCATATCAAGGTGTTGAACTTTCGAACGGGCGTCCTGACCGAATTCGAGAAAATCTCTGCAACGTTTCGCAAGGGCAGTCCCGAATTCACAATCCTTTCAGACGGGCAGATTCTGTACGCCATTCTGAAGGTTGACACGACAACCGACACACAACCGCCCGGCCTGCCACGCGTGCTGCTGAAAGGTCTGGTAATTGCATTCGACGCAGCGACCGGCAAGGAGTTGTGGAAAAAGGACATGCCTGAGCAACACCTGATTCTGGAGCGGCTGGACCAGATTCCGTTTCTGATCACGACCAGCTATCGCCGGAATTTTCTACTTCAGCCTTCCGATCTCCGGCGCATCATCGTTCTGGACAAACGCGACGGCAGCGTGCTGCTCGACACAAATGACGAGCCAGGCGAAGCCGCTTTCCACTCAATGCTCATCGACACCGAAGGCCGACACGTCGATCTGATCTCAAACACCGAACGCCTCCGCCTGGAGGCAACTGCCGTCGCGAATTAGATTCTCGCCTCTTCAATCAGGCACGACAGACTCGCCCTTTCGAATCTCACGCGAAGTTTCAAAGAGGACGTTGCCCCTGCTGACGCGATTCGAAGGTGCCAATGCCATCGTCCCCGCTGGCTCAATTGGCTCCAGTCGTGACGGCAGGTTCTTCCAAAGCAGCTAGCGTCAATCTGCTGCTTACCGGCTGCAGAAATCTGCGCCGGCCGGCCGGTGTGAACAACGCGTCCGCCGTCGTTGACGCGTTAACCGGGGACTACTATAGAGACTTCGCGGCCCCGAACATCTTCTATCACCCAGGGGCTATGAATCAGGATGAATTGATATGACTGAGCGAATTTTTAACTTCTCGGCAGGCCCGGCTGTTCTCCCTCTCGAAGTGCTCGAAGAAGCCCGCGAGGATCTGCTTTCTTTGCGTGGCACCGGCATTGGCGTGCTCGAACATTCGCATCGAGGCAAAGCATTCACCGCCGTTCGCGACGAAGCCGAAGCCGCGATTCGCGAAGTCGGCTCGATTCCTGACAACTACAAAGTGCTGTTCATTCAGGGAGGAGCGTCGTTGCAGTTTGCGATGCTGCCCATGAACCTGCTGTCGAACGGCCAGACGGCGGACTACGTCCTGACCGGAGCGTGGGCGAAAAAAGCGATTAAAGACGCCAAGGCTTTTGGAACCGCTCACGTTGCGGCGACCAGCGAAGATCGCAACTTCTGCTACATCCCGAAAGAGTACGACTTCTCGGCGGGTGCCAAGTACGTTCACTTCACCTCGAACAACACAATTTTCGGAACTCAGTTCGCGTCCGAGCCAGACATTCCGGACGGCGGCACGCTGATCTGCGACGCCAGCAGCGACATCTTCTCGCGACCGATCGACGTCTCGAAGTACGGCATGATTTACGCCGGAGCTCAGAAGAATCTCGGCCCCAGCGGAGTGACCCTGGTCATCATTCGCGACGATCTGGTCGCCGCCGGTAAGGACACCATTCCGGCGATGCTTCAATATCGGACGTACGCCGAAAATGATTCGATGTACAACACGCCGCCAGCTTTCGGCATCTATCTGGTCGGTCGAGTCTGCCAGTGGATTCTGGATCAGGGCGGTCTGACCGCCATGCAAGAACGCAACGACGCCAAAGCCGCGAAACTGTACGACCATCTGGAAACCAGCTCGCTGTTCAGCGCCACCGCCGATGCCGACAGCCGCTCAAAGATGAATGTCACGTTCGTGACCGGCAACGCCGACACTGATGCCGAGTTCATCAAACAGGCAACCGCCGCCAAACTCGACGGCCTGAAAGGTCACCGCAGCGTCGGCGGCATGAGAGCCAGCATCTACAACGCCTTCCCATCCGAAGGCGTCGACTCTCTGGTCGACTTCATGAAGACCTTCGAAGCCTCTCAAGGGTAGTCGCTCCTGAGTGAGCATGCAGTCACGCACGGGGCAGTGGTCTGCCTCTTCCGTCCCCCTGCGCAGTGAGCCCACCGCAATAACAGGAACGGAAGCGTCTTTCCATCAGCATCCGCCCTGATTACGCCACCCTCGCCCTCTGCTGGGCGTGACTCTGGAGTGCCTCCCTGAAAGTGATCCATGTGTTATGAGAGTCTGACCGGTCCGATTCCGGGCCAAGGAGACTTTCGATGACGAAGAAACGCCGCCGCCGACACACGCCGGAGCAGATAGTTTCGAAGCTTCGTGATGCTGATGCCATGTTGAAC